>JAEEGL015414519.1_pt1 | contig 12918 bp, 12 predicted proteins | sample 9134231 | NCBI WGS metagenome assembly JAEEGL01 (sample SAMN16246548, study PRJNA631951) | gut metagenome | biome: gut microbiome; feature: rumen; material: fiber-attached | host: Bos | place: Iran: Karaj | collected 2018-10 | reverse complement strand
GTACAGTTACCTGATACATGAGGATGTGCATTTGTCTGAGAAGGTCCACCATGAGTCGCCCATCTTGTATGGCCAATACCGCAGCATCCATGAACACTCATGCCGTTGTCTGTCTTCTCCTCTAGATTCTTGAGTCGTCCAACTGCCTTAACTACCTCAGCATTGTCTTCGCCATCTCTGACAGCAATACCAGCTGAATCATATCCTCTATATTCAAGTTTCTTTAATCCATCTATCAAAATTGGAGCAGCCTGCCTTTTACCAATAAAACCAACTATTCCACACATGATAATTGTTTCCTTTCCTATCTCGTATTAATCAAGCCATAACATCCACTCAGAAGTCCTACCAGACAAACTAAGTGGATGTTTTCACATCCGTTATTTACATTGTAATTATCTTCCACCACTAAGAATCTTGTAGATTCTTGGACAAATCTTATTTAATACACTAGCAATGAAATATATTATAAATAAATTTATCCAAGGAGTAACCATGTATGCAACAGCACATGCTATGCCACCTCCTATTCGTATAGATATTTTTGCAAGGAGCTTCATAACAATGGTTACTGGAATTATGTGACATGCATATATAAAAAATGATTGTTTTATAAACCATTTTTCTCTTGGAAACACAATACTATCAGCAACAATCCATACTGATATTGGAGCTGCAAGAAGCAGAACATTATATACCAATATAAAATCCAGATAATTGGCTATAATCAGAGATAATATTGTAACTACACACAAACCATCTAAAAGAAAATTATCATGTCGTTTCTCCATAAATGTCTTATGATAAAATGCTAGATATCCACCCAACACGAAGAAAAAAAGTCCTGAAATATCAGCTTCTTTAACGATAACAGAAATCAAAGCCAATAATAACAGCGTCAGTTCTGATAACCATTTGCGAGTCAGTATACAATATATTAACGGACAAAAAAGAATAAAAATAATTAAATCTCGTAAATACCAAAAAGGGAAATTATACTTATGTAAAAAAATCCCAAATAATAAATTCTTAGCTGATAATTCTACTACACTAGCGTCATTCATAAGATTAACTAACGCTGTATGCGTCAAAACATAATAAAACGCAAAGCAGATGATATTCCATAATATATACGGAATTAAAAGCGTTTTCATTCGCCTTAAGACTTTCCCTTTTATTTCTGTTTTAATATTTTCTCCATCATAACGAAATGTTAAAAAAGTGTAGTCCTGCTATCATGAAGAAAAAAGGAACAGCAATGCTTCCAAGCCCATTAGATAATATTTTTATCAAAATCCAATCCAGTGATTCATGTGCATCAGATAACCCAACATTTCGAAGATTATTGGCATGAATATACATTACCATAATTGACATAAAGAAATATAGCCATACTGTTTTTCTAAATGTAGTTTTATCCTGATTGTTTGTTTTATCCGTATCCAAAGTCAATAACATCCTCTCAAAGACTTGCAATTACATTGTTCCTATAACTGTAATATGCTACTATTACAACCCCTAACATAATTCTTAAATTATCGTCTTATACCTTTTGTAATAATTTCTTAATTATCTTTTTTACTAGCTCCCACATATCCCTTATGCTGTCATCCTTAAATAGAATCAACACAATCGAATAGACGATTATACCGATAACAATTTCAACGCAAGTTGACAATGCGCCATATGAAAAAAATCCTGCAGAAAATGCAATTACACCCGCCATTAGTATACTAGCAAAAATATATGTCACTATATATTTTAGGTTATATGCAAGAGAAAATATTTTGTCGCTGAAGTAAAACATGATAATCATTCCGCTAATTTCAGCAACATCTGATGCCAATAAAGCTCCAAATGCCCCCAACTTAGGTATAAGTGCTATATTCATTAATAAATTCAACCCAGCTCCCACATACACACCGATTGTATAATACTTCTGATTGCCTGTAGCTATTAGTATCATATTACCTAATAAATGCGACCATGCCAAAGAAACGATCAATACGGCTCCAGGGATTATTAGTTTTTCAATTCCGGCAAAATTTGATCCATAAAACCAACTAGAAAAATTCCCCGCAACAGATATTAAACCGAAGCACATAGGAAATGCCAAAAAACTAATAAATTTGAAAACCTTACTAAAATGCTTTTTTATATTATCTAAATTCCCTTTTGCATAATCATAAGCTACACGTGGAGTAGAAACAGCAACCATTGCTGATGGTATAGCAGAAGCTAGTCTTACTATCTTTTGAGCATTTTCATAATATCCAACATGTTTTTCACCGACCATGACCCCAAGCATTACCTTATCAAGCATTCCATATACCTGTATGGCCAATGCTGGAATAAACAATGATACCGACTCTTTAAAGTGTCTCTTTATATTATTAATACTTATACTAGTTTTTCTAAATAATGACTTGTCCAAAGAAAATACCATTATTCCTTGACCAAATACTTCTGAACCAACTAGTATCAAAGAGTATAACCATACTTGAGATGAATTCTTTACAAATATAAATATCAGAGCTAAAGATATTAGTTTAATTACAAAATTTCGAATAGCAATGGCTTTAAAATCTTCTATCGCTCTATAATAATATGAAAAATCAAATATCGATGCAAACAGATATAGAATACAAATTTTATAAGTATAATCTATTTGACTTCTGTAGACAAAGAAGAGTAAAAAATACACTACTAATGCAATAGTCATTAAAAAAACTCTGGATATAAATATTTCCCAAAAAGATGCTCGAAAACTATCTTTATCATCCCTTTTATATGCCAACTCACGAGCTGCATACGTAGCATAACCTAAACTAGCAAATAAGATAAAATATTGAGAATACGTATGTGCTAAAGTATATGTTCCTATTCCTTCTGCCCCCAACACCCTCGATATATATGGCGTTGTAATTAATGGTACAATAATTCTGAATAGCTCATAAGAAACGTTATATATAAAATTTGAACGTATTGTCTGTTTACTCATAACTTCTCACTTGTATTTATTTATCAGCATTCCAAAGAATTTCATATCTATTAAAAGCTAATAGAATTGCAATGAATGATAAAAAATAATAGTAATTCATATTTCCCGACCAAGATCCTATTATAAAGAACCAGATCAAAAAAACTCCTGAAGCTATCCTAGTAGGGTTATTGCTTCTGATCATCTTGAAAGTTTTATTGACAACAGAAACAAATAGAAAAGCCGCGGCAACTACACCATATTTCCAGCAATAGTATAAAATGGAATTCTCACAGTTCCAAACCAAATCACCTACATGACCAGCCTGAGTATCTCCCAACCCCCATCCAATTAGTATTTTGGGTGACTTAAACTTTACCAAAGTATTCATTGTATAATCAACTCTGTGTTGAAATGTGTTAACATTATTACCAATCTGCTGATTTCCAATCGATAAAAATCGAGTCAAAATCGTATTAACAAAATCAGGATAAAAACTAACTGTATAACCAAAGCCAATAATCACTACTCCCACGAACAGTGAAAAAGCTATAAATGTTTTCTTGCTCGGCTTGCTATTGCGCTTTTTGGCATTCATAACTATAACTAATGTAATAAATGAAGTAATGCAAAGTATCCAATTTGTCCTTGTATAGGAAACTATAACAGAAGCTACTCCAATTATTTGTATAAGTACATATGGAATAATACCAATTTTTTTTACTATTGCATCTCTGTTCGCCCAAACGATAAGTATAACAAATGAAGCACAATAAAAAGTTAGTCCAATCGTAAAATCTCTATTAATACTTCCACGACGTATATTACTCAAACCATTGATAAAAAAGTCCACCCAACATTGGAAAAGTGTTAAAACAATACTAATGAATACAGCATGAACTATCATTATATTAGTTGAATCATTCTTTCTTAATGAAATATATTTCATTGTCCAATAAGGTATAAAGAAATATAGCCACATTTTAATGTCACGTACAATGAACTGTATCTCAGCTCCAGATGCTAATCCAAATAATGTTTCAAATATCAAAACAAATATTGCACACACAGTTGTTTTTCGCACTAATATATTTTTTTGTACTTAGTCAACACCAAAAAAACTATTAATAACCCGATAAAAAAATCAGTGTATACTAGTGCTCCACCTATTCTATGTAAATCCAAAAATCTGTATCCTAGACCACATGATAATAATATAAATATAAAAAATACATATTCCAATTTGATTCCACCTAATTATCAATAAAAACTTTACTATAAAAGAAACTTTTTTAATCTCTCAGCGCTTTCAGAGTTCTCTTTTAAATAATTTCCAATGGACAATTCGTAATTATCCCTCGAATTCATGGCATCTTCCAAATCTATACTCGCAAATGAACCTTCATATTGGATTCCGATGCCGTACTCTGAGACAAACTTAAAAGTATCATAGCTAGGAATTATAACCGGAACTCCTGAAAAAATGGTATCATATACAACTCCACTAGAAGTTCCCTTATAGTATTCTTTATAAGGAAGAATTATATACCGACACTCTGATACTATCCTTCCATACTCCACATTATCTAAGTAGCTATCAATAATTTTGATCTTTTTGTTGTGATTCTCAGCAGCAATACTACGATAACGTTCTTTATCAGAAAAATCACCTGCAACAATCAATGAATAATTAGAATTATTAATTGTCTTAATAACTGTCTCAACATCTTTATTATCCGTTATTCTCCCAACTACTCCAAAATCATATTTTTTTTCTGTTTTTATAGGATCTTCTTCTCGCACATATATATAATCAGGCAATACTATATACCTTAAACCATAGTTTTTTCCTACCTCATCTAACGAACAAATAAATCCGCTAATTCTTGATTTAGCAAAATGATATATTATTTTTTCTAATCCTGTCCTTACTCTATACTTGTACTCGATTAAGAAAACTTTCTGATCCTTTTTAGCAAAAAACAAAGACAGCAAATTTCCCAACATGCTATATGGCTGCAAAATAAAAATACCACCCTGGGTATCTTTAAATAATTGTCGTCCATTATGTAATACCGTCATAAAATTTTTTATCTTTAAAAATCCACTATGATCAGTCAAATCTACATATCTATCAAGTTGTAGTACATTATCATTCTTAGACTCTAAATTCTTATATCCATTAGCAATTCTAACGTCTTTGTCTCGAAGTATCTTCTGATACATTTCCGAAACATATTCATAATGTCCAAATGGTCTTCCATCTTTACTAATGCTCGCTAAATCCGCTATGACAATCATCATACTATCTTCCTAAAAATTAATAATCAAATAAAATCATTTATAACTCAAGCAATTAAAATAATGATACAAATAAGTGTTTCCATATTCTCCAGATAATTCTTTATCACACATATCCAACGACCACTTATTTTTCCTTTTAAAGCGCTCAGGATAATCCTTTTTTGTTCTCTCTATGGCTTTATTAATCCTAACAATTCTACATTTAAGAGCATAAATCTGCATTTTTGAAATATATGGAGAAAGCAATTCAAAAATCTTACTCAAATCAGTACTTTGCAACTTATCACAAAATTCCTCATCAATAAAAGGACGATTAATATATCCCTCAGCAATAACAGGACTACATCCTATACTCGTCCCATTAGTCACAGTATTAAGCGGAAAAAAGGTCATTTTTGAATCATTATCGAATGCCAAAACACTATTTACTTTATCATCTTTTAACTGAACAAAATAGTTTTCCTGATTATGATCCCTTTGAAAACATATAACATCGTAAAGGCTCAAAATAAATAATTGCCTATAAAACTCTCCCGTAATTTGACTTTTTTGTGGAAGCTTCATATCAATAGCAGCACAACCAACTGCTTGTTCTGTACATGAACACAGTTTTCTATGATTCTCACCTATATTAAGCCATATATATTTTGTTTCTATAACCAAATCTTCAATATCCAAAAATCTTGAAAGAATATAAGTCGCTACACTATTATCAGCACCAGTTGTTTGATATTCGTTTTCGCTAACAAACAGATGATCTTCATAAGCATTAACATCATTTCTAATATATTCTATGAAATGCATAAACTCACAACTCAAAAAATCAATAACAAAATCATTCCCCTTATTTGCCTCGATACTGATTGTCGTTAATCCCGCTTCGCAAGGATCCCAACCTGTATAATTATATTTATTTATATTTCGAAAATGATCGTCGTAGACTCTGTTCAATTTAGCATATACTTCCCGCAATGTAACGTCTGATAAATCTTGCAGAATAAATCTTTTTATCATATCAGTGTTTTTGCTTTTAGACACTAAGTCAAAATAGTCTTCTATTACATTAGCTAAATATTCACTAAACTTTGAATGAATTCTACATTCTTTTAGGTACAGGTTCTTACCTTCGTTTTTTATTTTTATGATATTGCTTGACGAAGCTATAAACTCACAATCCTCCGCGGAGCAACTTATTTCATCATAATCTGCCTCTTTACAAGCAAATCGTTCTCGGGTATTCCTTGATACACAATTTATTAAATATATTATGAAATGCTTGATCATCCTCATTGTTTTATTAACTCTCTAAATATTGCTTTATATCCAGAATTTTCAACAGCCTCTTTGGCCTTTGATAACGCATATTCATGAGTCGAATTTACCACGACTTGAAAATCTGAAGTTGACATATTGGCATAGGTTTCAATTGCATTTACAAATCCTGCTTTATCATCAAGCGAAAAAACAAATCCAGAATTATTTGTTTCCAAATTATTCCATGGTGTTTGATCACTAATAATACAAGCACATCCTGCAGAAAGAGCTTCGTGAATTACATGTCCATAGTTTTCACCAAAAGTTGGAAACAATAAAACATGATACTTTTTTAACTCATCCACAACATTTTCGGAATCAAGATTTCCTAAATACTCCCAATGCACATTTTGGGGTAACTTACTCAATTCTTTTTCGCAATCATCCCAATATCCACTATCCTGCTTAGGACCAAATATAGTAAAGCTGACATTACTGCTAACATCTTTTAATATCTCTACTGTCCCTAACAAATTCTTAATTGGTGCTATTCTTGCTATCCAAAAAATCCTTAGATCATTAGCAAGCTTCTCTTTATTTATGCAACTAGAATCAACTTTTCTAGGCAAATCTTCCGCTATAAAAAACTGCTTTCGTTCAGTTTTTACTTGTTTGAGAATATTATCTATCTCTATGTCTGAAGTAGCTGACCAATACACGCCTTTAAATAAACCAAGGAGATTAAACAGCTCTACAAACACCTTTTTCTTAATATATTTCCTTTTAAATTCCAATGGCGAAAAAAGTCCCATAGCGGCAACAACAACGGGAATTTTAATTTTCCCAATTCTTTTTAGTATCAAGGTATTTATAGCATAATTAGTAAAGCATCCACATAAATAAATAAGGTCAACGTCCTTAGCTATTTTTAATATTGTATTTGAAGAGAAATCGCCCTCTGGCACATAATAAACACTAGCTAACCCAACCTGATTCCAATCATGTATTTTTATATTTTTATAAGGTTCTTTATCACCATTATCTCTATCGCTAGTAAGTATTTTAAAATCGAACTCATCACCAAAATTATCTGTTAAGTTCTTTATTGAACGAACAGGGCCGCCATCCTTATACCCTGGAAGATATCTACCAATAATAATAAGTACTTTTTTTTTCATTTATCTACATTACCATTTCTGAAAAATATCAATCACGCTTTCAAATCACCTTGTGCTTTCATAACAACACCGTTTTTATTACACTGGTACAATTTTGCATCAACTAGAAATCTATACCAATACGCCTGTAAAAAATGGAAAATTCGACCTTCTGGGCCATCTAAAAATCCTAGTTTTATCCAATAACGATATATAAAATATAAATGTGCTCTTAAAAAAATAGGTAATCTATAATATCCTTTATTCTTCACGATTCTTTTGATTTTAGCTTGTCCACTAGATCCGCCTGCTTCTGCAAAAGACTCTCCCGATAGGCTCATTTGATAATCTAATACTTCACGATTACTATACCAATTGTGTTTTGAAGTCCACCAATCCAAATCTTTTTGATTGTTGTCAGCAAGATCATTCTTAAAAGTTACTACTTCTCCCTCAGATAAAACTATATGCTCATCCATTAGCTTCATCTCGCATGAAGCTTTGCCTGTACGGAATATCCTTAATAATAATTCAGGATATCTTCCACCATGCTTAATCCACCTTCCCATAAAAATCAAGCGTCTACGAACAACTATTCCATTTATCGGAGCCTTAATATCCATCAGCTTTTCATCTATTTCATTAGCTAATTCTTCTAATAGTTCTTCGTCAGCGTCCATACGCATTGTCCACTCTGTAGTAATATTTGTATTGTCTAATGCCCAATTTAGCTGATTTGCATATGATATCCATGTATTGAAATAAAAATCTAAAGAAGCTCCATTTTTTCTAAGTTCATTATCGAGAGTTTCACACAATTCTTTTGTACCATCAGTAGATCCACTATCTACTATCACAAATCTCTTAGCTATCCCTCTAAATGATTTAATACATTTTCTTAGATTTTTCTCTTCATTTTTTGTAAGAATGACAACAGTTAAATCAACCATTACGCTATTCTCCTACCTTTTTGATAACTTTGGCTGGATTACCAACTATAACACAATTATCATCATACTTTCCAGCAACTACAGCTCCAGCACCAACTACACATCCATCACCAAGAACAGTCCCTTTTAATATAATTGCATTACAACCAATAAAACAGTTCCTACCAATCGTAATTTCTTTGGCAGGAACCAGATCAGAATTACCACCATTTTCATCATTAAGGAGCTTATTTCTCTCTTCATATTCTATTGGATGGAAATCATTATCAAGTATCTTAACATTTCCTCCAATAGCAGTATTGTCGCCAATCGTTATTCCCTTACGCGCATAAATAGTAGCTCCAGATATTCCAACATTGTTACCTATTCTGATATAAGCCCCAGACCTACGAGTAACAATAATAGTACGGCTATATAATCCTACAAGATTAGATAGAAAAGAAGATTTAATAGTACATCCATCTCCTATTGATATCTCTGCACCTTTTTTATTGAAAATTACCGGAAAACCTTTAAGCAGTAATTTCTTCCCGTAATTCACCTTCTGCAGGTGCAGTAGAAACTTGAAGTAATTGCTGTTCATTATTTAACATCGCTTTCTTATATTTATTGATCGACAGGCTCTTAGTAAGATGCCCCATAAGGTATTCATGTGCTTTCCTACCCATTTCGGCAAGTTCTGAGCTATCTGCATTATCTATAAACCAATTGACAATCTCCTCAATGGTATCATAATCTCCAGGTTCTGCAATCTTGCCACAGCCAATCTCTTTGATAAGCATTTCAATCTCAGCACCTTTCTCAAGAACACCAATTACTGGTTTGCCTACACCAGCGATTCCATAAAACTTGGAAGGACAAGATACTCCCTTTATTCCCTTAGCGCTTACGCACCAATGAACATCAGCAGCATTTAATGAGTAGATAAGCTTATCCTTGTCCTGATAAGGTATGAATACGATATTGTTAAGAGAATGCTCTTCCTTATATTCTTCCAATCTTTTGAGCATAGCACCTGCTCCAACAAAAGCAAAAACAACTTCTCTTCCATCAGGAGTTTTGGCACCGTTAAATTTAGCCATTACTTCAATAAGACCATCAAGATCGTAATATAATCCGATATTGCCAGAATACATGATGACAAATTTATCTTTTAATCCGTAATTTTTATTAAACGCCTCTACTCCTTCACTATCTGCAGCAAGAGGATGAATCACCTTTTCATCGACCCAGTTGTTAATAATTGTGTGATTTGGAACTGATTTTTTACCAAATCTCTGAATCAATGTCTGTTCCAAATCTCGACCTACAGTAACAACAAGATCTGATTTAACACAGCTTCTATTATCCATCCATTTAGCAATATCAAGAATAAATTTAAACTTAACATATCCTGTTGCTATTACCTGCTCTGGATTAAAATCCTGTATACAATACACAAAAAGCGGAGAAGAACCATTAGAAGCCTTTAATACCTTTTTCCCATATACTCCAAGCATTCCGCCCAGAATAGGAGGCTGAGAAATGGTAAATATGAAGTCCTGCTCGCCAACAATCTTAGTAGCCTTGCGCGCTCCAAAATAATAAGCTAGAAGATTCTTTATACGAGATACTTTGGAAGTTTTAGCAAACTCGGGAACAGCAATTCTGATTACCTTAACTCCATTTATCTCTTCATAATAAAACTTCTTCTCCTGATACTCGGGGCTTATCTTACCACCATACGATGGTACAGTGCAAATCACAGTAACATCAAATACATCAAGCATACCCTCTGCCATATCCTGCAATAGCTGCCCTGTAGATGCTACATCAGGAGCATAATAATGCGCATAAATTAGTAGCTTCTTCTTATTTTCCTTTCTCACAACTTTCTCCTCCCTGAAACATATTATTTACATAATATTGATAACAATCTATAAAATAGTTCTTAATACCCCTGTTTTTGTGTACAAAAAACACAACATACATAAAATGTACGTTAAAACAACAATATTTCCTTAGGTCTATTCTTGGATAAATTCTATAGAATAATCTCCGATATTACTGTTCGGTCTGGCCATATCCGTATCCATAGCCATAGCCATATCCGTAACCATAACCATGCTTATAATAGCCATAGCTCTTATTAGACTTATCAACCTTATTAAGTACTACGCCTAGTATTCTCGAGCCTGACGTAATCAGCTTATCTCTTATCTTTTGAATGAGTCTGTAGTCTACATTTCCAGCCTCAACTATAAGAATTGACCCATCAACAAAAGCTCCAATAATGGCTGCATCTCCCACAGATGCAAGTGGTGGTGAATCAATGATTATGATGTCATACTCATCACGAAGTTCTTTTAGAATGCTCTCGAATTTGCCAGAAGCAATGAGCTCTGTTGGGCTGTTACTAACTGGACCAGATGGAATAACATCAAACTCAATATCATCCTCTCGGTCATAATCTCTATAAATAATATCTTCAAGATTACACTGACCAGTAAGGAAATGTGTAAGTCCATACTTGGGTTTGCCCTCAACAACTCTACTGTTAAATATCGATTTACGAAGATCACAGTCAATATAAAGTGTCTTCTTGCCAAGCTCAGCAAATGACCTGACTGTCTCAAGCGCTATAGTGCTCTTTCCTTCATTAGGTGTGCAGCTTGTAAATAGAAGAGTTTTAAGATTCTCTCCACTAAAGCTGATACCTGTTCTAAGATTCTTAATTTCCTCTGCCATGGCAAAAGGAAGATATTTTTTCTCAAGTGTAATTTCCAACATGTAAAATAACTCCTTACAATTGTTTGCTTATTTACCATAGATCAACAAGTTCGCCTTATTACGAAGCAGTTCATCTGCAGTAGCTACGCCATATTTCTTTTTTAGAAATGCGTAACATTTTTTCATATTTGGTGGACGTCTCTTAAAATCGTGACAATCTGAAGAGACTAAATCTACCAATTTATTGTCAGCAAGAACCTTAGCAGCATCACCTGCTCTGGTACCTGACTTTACTAAAAGTGACTCACAATTTACCTGAATTAAAGCTCCCTGGTCTTTCAGCTTGTAAACAATTGTAGGTCTATCCTGCACAGCAGGGCACCTCTCTGCATGAGCAATTATTGGTGTAAGTCCTGCCTGCGAAGCTTTCTGGATAAATATTTCAAATTCACTATCCTGCATTCTGTCAGATGAAAATTCCAGCAAAATGCATTTATTCTGCCCAAAAGGAAGTATTTCTTCCCTAGGAATATAACTTATATCTTCATAAACTATCTCTTCCTGCTCCATGGCATATCCATCGAGCAATAGAGACAACCTCTTGTCGCAGTGGTATTCACGGCTAAGATAGAGCTTCATATCATTCATCTCTGTCGTTTGTAGCCATTCTTGTAACTCATTAAAATGTTTTTTTACTTTAGAAATGGGAGTGTCAAACATCCCATTTCTAAAGTGTGCTGTTGTAACAATAGTGCGTACTCCCTGCAGGTACTGCTCTGTCATAACCTGTTTTGCCTCTTCATAGTCAGAAGTACCATCATCTACATAAGGCACTATATGACAGTGAAGATCAGCCATGCCAATTACAGCTTTATGAAAATCAAGCATGGAAAAATTTCTTCTGGAGAACAACCGCTGAAATAACAATAACTCCAGCACCTGCAATAACGATAAGCCAGAAATTATCTCCAGTTCTTGGAGATGTCTTTCTGCCAGCACCAAGTACAGATCCGTTCAAAGTGCTCTTCTTGGCGACAATTGCTACAGGTGAAAGTGATGAGAAAGCACCAACAATTTTGCCCTCAACAACTGTAGCTGGAACAACCTTCCATCCATCCTTGCCATAGTGCAGAACATAAACCTGTGATTTAGCTGTAATAGCTGGGAAGCTAAATGAAATGTAAAGAGGATTTTTCTCAGACATCTCTACTCCAGCCTTAGCGTTTACATCCATAGAATCAAGAATTGTAAGCTCTTTTGCTGTAACTGTAGTCTTGGTAGATTCGCTAATAAGCTTAGCAAACAATTCAAGATCAGAAAGAGCTGCAAGTGCATTCTTATCTGTGATATCACCAATTGTAATTCCCTGAGCGTTAGCTGTATTTCTCCTAGCACCGAGGACCTGAGCGTCAAAGTTGATTGCTTCTTCCACGGTTCTTCCTGCCCCGTCAAGCTCTGTTGTTGTTGTCCTACTTACAGCCTGTGCATCAACAGAAAAAAGCACATTTGCCATCATTACTACTGCCATAGCAGCACTTACTAATAACTTCTTTTTCATATCCTT
>JAEEGL015226430.1_pt1 | contig 12918 bp, 11 predicted proteins | sample 9134231 | NCBI WGS metagenome assembly JAEEGL01 (sample SAMN16246548, study PRJNA631951) | gut metagenome | biome: gut microbiome; feature: rumen; material: fiber-attached | host: Bos | place: Iran: Karaj | collected 2018-10 | reverse complement strand
CGAATGCAGAGGTTTTCTTCGCCCTGTACCGAATAAAGATCGCGCGGGCGGGTCCTCCCCTCTCCCGCCCGCGGCGCGATGCGCAGCGAAGTGAAGAAAACCGAAAAAAACGAAATACTGTAGAGAGAAAACAAAAAGCCGCTTGAACTCCTGTTTTTCAGGGTCACAAAACGGCTTTTTATTTTTCAGAATTCCACCGTTTCGGGAGCGGCTGTGAAAGAAGAGAACACGGCTGTCGCGTTTTTGCAGTAAAATACTTCTGTATTGCCGTCATTTTCGTCATACATACCGCGCAGATCCGGATAAGCGTCGAGCATCGACTTTTTCGCTTCGACTCTGCCATCCTCGTAAAGTTCGCACGTGAGGCGCAGCCATTTGCCGTCCTTGAAAGCGCAGATCTCGGCTTTGGGGTTATTGTGTATCTGCTTCGATACTTCTTTCTTTTTGCCTGTCTGTATATAAAGCTTGCCGTCGAATATGTTCACCGTGCCGAACGGTCTGACTCTCGGCTGACCGTTGTCATCGGTGGCGAGGTAATACGTGCCGGCGTCGCGTAAAAATTCAAAAACCCTTTGCATATTTTTCTCCTTCTTTCTTTTTATTCTGCCGGAGAGGTTCAGTTCGCACGCGAACTTTTCCGGTTCTTTCTTATAATAATCCTGATGGTATTCCTCCGCGGGGTAAAACGTACGTAACGCTTCGATCGCCACGGTGTTTTCACATCCGAGCACGGACACGGCGCTTTCGGCGGCTTTCTTTTCTTCTTCATCGGTATAATACACGGCGAGCGTGTACGATCTGCCGCGGTCTATGAACTGACCGCCGCCGTCCGACACGTCGACCGCATCGAAGAACGTGCGGAGCAGAGAAGAAAACGTGATTTTTTCTTCGTCGTATTCTATTCTGACGGTCTCTCTGTGCCCGGTCTTCTGCGACTTGACCTCCTCATACGAAGGCGTATCTTCCGATCCGCCGCAGTAGCCGCAGATCACCGATATCACGCTGTCAAGCGAGTCGAACACCGGCTGTATGCACCAGAAACAGCCGCCTGCAAAATAAGCGTACCTCATCAGAATTCCCGCCTGCCTTCAAGAGCTCTCGCGAGCGTTTCGCTGTCGGCGAATTCGAGATCGGCGCCGACCGGCACGCCGTATGCGAGCCGCGTGACCTTTACGCCGAGCGGGCGTATCATCTTGGAAAGATATACCGCCGTCGTCTCGCCTTCGATATTCGGGCTCGTCGCTATTATGACCTCTGTAACCGTGCCGTCCGACAAGCGCGAGATCAGCTCTTTTATATGCAGCTTGTCGGGCGTTATGCCGTTCATCGGCGATATGGCGCCGCCTAAAACGTGATACAGACCGTTATACTCTCCCGAGCGTTCGAGCGCGGAGAGCGTGCGCGTATCTTCGACCGCGCATATCGTGTGCTGATCGCGCTTATGGTCGGAGCAGATCGCGCATACGTCGGTATCGGATATATCGTAACAAACGGAACAAAGCCGCACGTCTTTTTTCACGCTCATTATCGCGCGGCAAAAGTCCTCGGCTTCGGATTCAGGCATGTCGAGCACGCCGAACGCCATACGCGCCGCGGATTTCGCCCCGACGCCGGGCAGACGTCTGAAGCATTCTATGAGTTTGGCTATCGGGAGAATGTATTCCGACATATCAGAAAGCTCCGGGTATGCCGAGCTGTGAAGACAGCTTTTCTTTTTCTTCTTCGTTGGTTTTCGTCACCTTGCCGATGCCTTCGTTTACCGCAGCGGTAACGAGATCGGTGAGCGTTTCGATATCGTCGGGATCGACTATCTCCGGCGCGATCTCGATGCCGAGCACTTTAAGATCGCCTTTGATCTTCAGCTTGACCGCGCCGCCGCCCGCCGCGACGTCGTATTCGCGTTCGCTGAGCTCTTCTTCGAGCGCCGCCATTTCTTCCTGCAGTTTCTGCGCCTGGCGTATCATCGCGTTCATATTCTGCGGACCGCCGGTCACGCCTTTCGGTAATTTAGCTTTCATTGTTCCCTCCGTTGTCTTCGTTGGCCGCTTCGATCACCTCGTCGATAAGAACGAAATCAGATTCGCTCTTAGCCGGTTCGAGTTTTATCGTGCGGCTTGTGTATTTATCCGTCACGGACATGACGGTAACGTCTATCAGTTCTTTCGACGCCTCCGCGAGTGAAAGCGCGAAAGTGTTGTCGAACAGTATCCGCAGCGTGCCGTCGCTGCATTCGTAAGCCTTTGCCGCCGCCATATAAGCGGAGCACGATCTGTCTTTTTCTTTCATCTTCGATACGACGTCGGCAAACCCGCGGAAGATCTTCATCGTTTTAGCCTCCGTCTTCGCCGGCTCGGGCGTTTCCGTCTGCGGTTTTGCCTGTTTTACGTCAGGCCCTGGAGCTTCCGGAGCTTCCGGAGCTTTCGGTATGCGTTCGGTTCTGCGGAACGTTCCGAGCGATACGCCGTCTTCAAGCGCGGCTACGCGGCTTTGAAGCGACTCGTACGAAGCGTCGAGCCGTTCGTCGCATATCTTGAGCATCGCAAGATCGGCGATCATCTGTTTCTGCGCCGGTATGCGATGCATTATATAAAGCGCGTCGTTCATTATTTTTATCGCGGAGATCAGTTTTTCTCTGCTGAACCGTCCGATTATCGCCGACAGGCGCTTTGCCTGCGACGGCGTCGCGCTGACGTACGAATACGAACCGGTCGTCTTTATCACGAGCATATCGCGGTATACCGATATCAGACCGAACCACATGACCGATACGTCGTTTACCTGCGAATACGCCTCCTGCAAGGCCTCAAACGTCTTTCCGTAATCCTTCGACGACGCCGCGTCGGCTATCGAGATAAGCGTGTCGTAACGGCTCGTGCCGAGCAGATGCGATACGGTCTTTTCGTCGAGCTTCAGCCCCGAAGCGGCGCACAGTTCGAGATAACCGAGCGCGTCGCGCAGCGCGCCGGACGCCTCTTTCGCCATAACGTAAAGCGCGTCGTCGTCGCACTCGATACGTTCGCAGTCCGCGACGTATCTGAGCCGCGATACGATATCGCTCATCTCGAGTTTTTCAAAATCGAACCGCTGACAGCGCGAGACTATCGTCGCCGGCAGCTTATGCAGTTCAGTCGTCGCTAAAATGAACATCACGTGAGCCGGCGGCTCTTCGAGCGTTTTGAGCAGAGCGTTGAACGCGGCGTTCGAGAGCATATGCACCTCGTCGATTATATATACGCGCATTTTAAGCTCCGCCGGCGTGTACGTCACCTGTTCTATCATATCTCTGACGTCGTTGACGCCGTTGTTGGACGCGGCGTCCATCTCGACTATGTCCAGCGTGAGTCCGGATTCTATCGCGCGGCAGTTTTCACACTCCCCGCACGGATCGCCGTCGACCGGATGCAGACAGTTCACGGCTTTGGCGAGTATTTTCGCGCAAGTCGTTTTACCGGAACCGCGCATGCCGCAGAAAAGGTAAGCGTGCGACACCTTACCCGATTTGACCTGACCGCGCAGTACGGTCGTGACCGTGTCGCGCCCCACTACGTCGGCGAATATCTGAGGTCTGTATTTTCTGTAAAAAGCCTGATGCAAAGCCGCCGCTCCTTCCTTATATAAAATGCGCAAGCCGCGAAATGAGACCATACACCGTAATTCGAACGTGCGACCGTCCGCGTTTACCGCAGCCCGCACTCGCGGCAGGCACCCTTCCGGCACACCGAAGAGACCGCTTAATGCTGCTTGGTTCCCCACCTGACATGGTTCACGGGTTTCGGTTGCGAAAGGACCAACCGGTCAGCATGCGGGTTATGCGGCACAGTCCGAACGGAGCAGCCCTTATATACGGTATCACCCCTGCTTAGCGGAATGCAGGTACAAGGAACCGCTGCCTCCCCGGCTGTATGGCCTCATTTCACAGCTTGCAACGATTTGATTATACCATAAAAATATAAAAATTCAATAGTTTTTTTATAAAAATTACGTTCACAGATCAAAATAGTTTTTTACAAACGCAATATTACGGAGGTTTTGAAAGCCGAAAACGGCAAAAATCAAAGAAAATCAAAGAAAATCGAAGAAAAGTACGGTATAAATCAAAAAAAATCAAAAAAACTATTGACAAATCCGTTTTAGTGTGATATACTCTTGCCGTTATCGAACGATATATCATTTAAACGGAGGAAAACATAAATGTCCACTTACATGGCAAAGAAAGAAAATGTTGACCGCAAATGGTATGTTATAGACGCTGCAGGCGTTCCGCTCGGCAGAACGGCTGTCAAAGCTGCCAACATACTCCGCGGCAAACACAAACCTGAATTTACGCCCCACGTCGACTGCGGCGATTTCGTGATAATCATCAACGCGTCCAAAGCGATCCTCACGGGCAAGAAACTCACGCAGAAGTATTACTATCATCACAGCGGTTACATCGGCGGTCTCAAAGCCGTGCAGTACAAAAAGATCATGGCTGAAAAACCCGAATTCGCGATGACCAAAGCCGTAAGAGGTATGCTCCCGCACAACTCCATCGGCGACAAGGCGATCACCAGACTCAAAGTCTACGCCGGTGAACAGCACAAGCAGGCGGCTCAGAAGCCCGAGACCCTGGCTTGATCCTGACAGGAGGTAAAAGTAATGTATAACGAAGCTCAGCCCTACTTCTACGGCACAGGCAGAAGAAAAAAATCGATAGCCCGCGTACGTCTCGTACCCGGCACCGGCGCAGTCACCATCAATAAAAGAGATATCGACGATTATTTCGGACTTGAAACTCTCAAGCTCATCGTAAACCAGCCCTTCGGCGTGACCGAAACGGCAGGCAAATTCGATATAATCTGCACCGTCAAAGGCGGCGGCATCTCCGGCCAGGCAGGCGCCATCCGTCACGGCGTTGCGCGCGCTCTTCTCAAAGCGGACCCCGAATACCGTACGGCTCTCAAAAAAGCAGGTTTCCTCACCAGAGACCCGAGAATGAAAGAGAGAAAGAAATACGGTCTCAAAGGCGCCCGTCGCGCACCGCAGTTCTCCAAGAGATAAGTTCCTTATTTCAAAACAAATTATCCCGGAACCGTTACGGCTCCGGGATTTTTTCGTCGGTATTGCTCTTTGATCCCGTACCGAACGCCGCTGTTTTTGCGACTGTTCGTTTTTCGGGGGCTGCGCCCCGTCACCCCTGCATCCCCCGAACACCTCACCCCTCCGTTCTCCCGGTCTGCGACCGGGGGATCCCGCGCGCCCCGGGAGACGTTGCGTCTCGCGGGAGGGGAGTAAGGGGTTTGGGGATCATGAGGGGTGGGAGATCCCCAAGAAAAAGCCGCGGCGTTTTCTGCCGCGACTGTTTGTTCAGTTAGTCACCATATAGAATATCTTATACACTCCGTCGCATTTATGCAGATATATTGTCAAATCTATTCTGTCTATCTAGTCTTCGGATTTTTTCTTTTCGAGTATATGGTCGAAAGCGACGCGGCAGGATAGCACCTCGCCGTAGTCGAAAAATTCCGACACCTCAGTTTCGCCGAACCTGTATCCGTCATGCTCCCATACGAACGAACCGGGGTTTTCATAGATACTCGTATAAAGGTCCGAATCGGGATCGAAATACTCTTTTATGTATTTGAACCGCAGATCGTTCTGCATATAGGCGGCGTAACCGTGAAGCGCCTCCGTTACGTATTCTCCGTACTGCGTAATCAGCTCCTCGCTGTACTCGTATCTGCAGCCGTAAACGCCGGTATTTTCGTCGAGTGCAAGGGCAGCGTCGGCGCCGCTGCCGTCTTTTGCGGTAAATACCGGTTTTTCGTACAGACCGCTTATCGCGTACGTTTTGTAAGTGAAGAAGAAAGCTCCTTCGGGCACGTAATCGCGCGGATCTTCTTTGACGTTTTCTTCCGTCAGATACGTTTCGTCGAGCTTCATGCCGTTTGCGTAAACGGTGTACGACGACGGCACTTTGACCCTGCCCGACTCCGTCGGCGCGTCGTAGAAAAGATCTACTGAATCGAGCTCGTACAAAGTTCTGCCGTATTTGCTCGGTTCTTCTTTTTCTTTTATCGTAAACGTAGCGAATTTGACGCCGTCGGCTTTCACTATTATCTTTTTGCGCTCCGAACCCGCGGCGTAACCGAAAGTTATCTCTTTATCCTTGAATTTCAGCGCGAAACGGTCGATCGCGGTTTCGAGCGTATCCGGCGCGTTGTATTCCGGTTTCTTTTCACACATCGAGATGAGTTTTTCTGCGTCGGGTTCTTTGAAGTATTCTTCAAATATCTCCTGCACTTTGTATTTCGACATGGAATTTTCGTAGTCGGCAAGCCAGTCGGTGACCGGTTCCTGAAGTTTGATTATACCGAGTATCGCGACTGCGACGACAACGACGAGAGTAACGTAGAAGAACAGAGAAGTCAGCCTGAATTTGAACGCTTCCATATCAGCCCTCCGTTCCTTCCACCATGAAGAACGTCGGAAGATATCTCGGTTTGGTGAAAGCCTTGTATTTGTTCACGAGACCGAGCCTCTGATATTCGTCGAGCGAGTTTTCGTCTATGTTGAATTTCGATACGTAGTTAGCGTAATACATCATTGACGACGAGCCGCCGTCGAGCATACCCGCCGTGACCGCGCCGTAACCGATCATAAGGTTTATTATATCGTCGCGCGTCGCGCCGATCGAAGAGGCGGATCTGCCGTCCGTGACTATAAGTATGACCTTGCCTTCCGCCGTCTGCCCTATCGCCGTGCGCTGCGCCTTGCCGTTGTTTTCAGGCGCGTAGAAGCATTTCGTCACGCCGTTTTCGGTCACTATAAGCACGTTGCCGTTCTGAAACGATACCGCGTCGCGTATTCCGAGCTCGCTTGCTCTCTCGGCGGTCATGCCTTCCGATACGACCAGTCTGTCGTTACTGTCAAAGCCTATGAAAGTGCGTTTTTTGTTGTCGTCCCAAACGAGTTTGCCCTTCGAATACGTTATGCCTATCGGCTGCGCGCCGGAACCGGTGCCGCCCGGATCGGCGAACTCGCCCGCGTTTATCGCCGCTATCGCGCCGTATTTTTCCGCGGCTTCATAGATCCGCTGACCGCGCCTGGCGCTTGCAAACTTGTCCGACGAGACGCCGACGAACACCTTCGACGGATCCTGAACTATCATGACGTAAGCGCGGAAAGTACCGGCGGATATCTGTCTGTATTCGATCCCGTCGCTTATATCGGGGCCCTGCGCCGGGTCGTCGCCGTGAAACACGTCGTCCGTGGCTTGTTCGACCGGCAGAGGCGGCACGTCGTAATCCACCTCTTCGACGACTTTTTCTTCGCCCGCGGCGATTATTGCCTGAACTTCTTCATCGGAAAGGAACAGTCCCGGCACCCACTTTGTAGCCGAAGCCTGCATCGCGGACTGTACGAGCGCGTTGCGCACCGACTCCGACGGACCGTGAGCGACCGTGTTGAGAGTATATAAAAGCGCGAAAACGGCGAGCACCGCCAGCGTAACGGCGACGAGAATGATACGGTACGTAAAACGGACGAAACAGCCGATATAATAACCCGGGCCGTATTTTTTCGTTTTTGCGCCGATCTTTTTTATTTTGTAGATTTTTCCCGTTTCCCGTTCTTCCGGATCCGGCTTTTTATAAACTTTCTTTTTCATAAGCTTTCGGATCGTTTTCCTGTTTTTCTTTCCGTTTTCCCCTCAAAAGCACGGCGGCGAACAGTATCAGACCGCCGACCACCACGGCGCCCGCCGCGGCGAGCGTTATTATAATGAAGTTATCGCTGTCGCCGTCCGCTTCTTCCGCGGGCGGTTCCGTCGCCGTTTCCGCGGTATGGCCGGTCTTCATCGCGTTTGAACAGACGTAGTATTTTTCGCCGTTCTGCGCCGTCTGCGGGCACGTTACCGCGTACGAGCCCTCGCCCGATATCACGCCCGCGCGCATGCTTACGTCGCCGCTTACGGGCAAAAGCTCGCAAAGAGCCGTGACGTCGAGCGATGTGCCGTCAAAATATATTATCCTCGCGGAGAGCCTGCCGCCGGCGTCGACCGAAGCGGAGAGCGAACGCACGTATTTCGAAGCCTCGGTCACGGTCTGCACCGTGAAGCCGTCGTAACCGGCGGTAAGCAGATCGGCGGACGAGCCGGACGTTACGCCCGTGATATAGACCGGTATGCCGCGCAGATGCACCGCCCTGAGAAATCCGGCCGGCACTCCCTCCGCGTCGCCTCTGTATACCGAGTTGAAAGAAACGAGCGTTTCGCACAGCGAAGACAGAGACCACGCCGTATCGTTTTCGTCAAAAACGTACGGTCCGCCCGAGTAGCACGCCGCGGTCCCGCCCGACGCGTTCACCGCGTTTATGACGCTGCGTTCGCTGCTGACGATAACGCATTTTTCGTATAAACCGTATTCCGCGGCTAGCGTTATTGCTTTTTTAGCGTTTTCTTCGCTTTCGGCGTAAACGTGGAACACCGCGGCGGGAAAATCGTCGGCGGCGGCCGCGAACAGCTCTTCGAGCGTCAGAATCCTTTCGCCCGCGCCCGCCCGCGGATCTTTGTACGTCAGCGTTTTAAGATATGAAAGCGCGGTCTCGGAGATCACGCAGTTATCGGACATTTTGTCTGCAGAGTCGCTTTTCGATAAAACGAGCGCGCCGTCTTTAGTGCTTTTTACGCTTATGTGAAGCGCATGCACGCCTTTGTCATACGCCGTTTTCAGCGCGGTCATCGTTTCCGGCACGGCGGCGTTGGCGTCGCCGCCGTCCGATATCACTATCGGCTCTCTTATCAGCGTCGGCTTCGCTATCTTTCCGAAAAGCTCCGCCGCGTACGACGGATCGGTCGTTATTATACATTCCGCGCCCGCAAGCGCGGCGTTGAACATATCGGAGGGATCTGACGGGCAGCTCGCCCATACCGATATCATCCGTTCGCGCAGTTTTGTTACCGTCTGCTTTGTAACGGCTTTTTCCGATACGATCAGCGTTCGGATGTTGTTTTTGTAAAGCAGTCTGTAAACGTCGTCGGCGTCTATCTCGTCGCGCGACGAAAGATCGAGCGCGATCCTCGCGTATCTGTTATTGCCGAAATATCCGCATAAAGACGTCTGCGATACGACGACGAACGCGTCGTTTATGAAGTTCACCGACATATATGAAGACAGAGCAGACGCCGTCTCCTCGTCGGAAACGTAGAAAGCGGGTATCGCACGGCCGCCGAGAAGAGCCAGCCGCTGATCGAGTTCACCGAGATCGACCGCACCGTCGTAGCAGTGAAGAGAACCGCCGGAGGTTTTGACGGTGAAAAGTACCGACGAAGCGCCCGGCTGCAAACCGTTCGACTGTCTGTCGCGCTGCATGACGGTCGGCGGTTCTATGATGCCGGTCGTCGGGCTTTCCGGCTCCGCGCTGAAAGAATCCGCGGCGCTCACGCTGTAAGGCAGTTTTCCGTGGAGCTTCGCTTCATAAACGCGTACGGTCGCTCCGCGGCAGCTGAGACCAACTCTGCCGGAGCTTGAGCCGTTCAGCCTGCCCTCGATGATCTTTACGCCGTCGATATAGCCGAAAGCGGTCCCGTTCCTTACTGCGACCGACATTCTGTAATGAGCGTACAGCTCGACCGAGCCGTTTTTGAATTTGTATTTGTCAAGTCCCTTGTCGGATATATGATCGCTTACGCAGGCTGAGCTGACCGTCTTCCACGAGGCTTCGCCGCTCTTGAACGACAGTTCAGCCGAGCCGTCGAGATCGACGTTCGGCTTGAGTGTGAACTGATAGAGCATATCTTCATTCTGCGCTCCGAAACACAGGGAAAACCGGCAGTTGTCCGACGATACCGCGTAAAAACTGACGTCGCATTCAAAAACGTATTCGGTTTCGCTCATTAGGTACGGAAAAAGCACAGTCGTGACCGGCGGATACGTGTCGGAGCCGACTATGTTCAGTTTTCCGTCGTCTGTATACACGAGCCCTCCGTCGCCGGTAACGGCGTCCGTGCCTGCCGGAAGACCGGCGCTGAAATCGGGTTCGAAATATACCGTCTCAGCCCCGTCCGCGGCGGCTTCGCCCGAGGCGAACACCGGCAGAACGAGAGCCGATATCATAAGCAAAACTGTAAAAATGACGGTTTTTCTGTGCATGATCCTACCTTTTACAAAAAACGCAATGTTTTGAAACAGGTTGTTAAGCGTTTATGATGTATAATTTTATCGCCCGGTCTTCATCGCCGTATAATCGGCGAGCGCGGCGTTGTGGAGAGTGCGTCTGAAGCGGTAAAGCGTGTTAGAGGCTCTCGTATAGTGTACTCTGTTTGTGAGCAGTATCAGATACATGCCGGTCTCGCGGTCTACGTAGAGCGAAGTGCCGGTAAAGCCGTTATGGCCGTACGAAAGCGGCGCGAACAGATCGCCCGTTGCGGAAAAGCCGCCTCTCGTCAGCTGAAAACCGAGACCGCGGAACTCGTCGCCGTAAGGCGTGTAATTGGTGATCGCGCGTTCGAAGGTCGAATGAGAGAGGAACTGCTTGTGCCGAAACGTTCCGTGGCCGGAAAGCATCGAGGCGAAATTGCACAGATCGTCTATACAGCTGAAGACTCCGGCGTTGCCCGAAACTCCGCCGCCGAAACGCGCGTTTTCGTCGTGTACGACGCCGTGTATGTAGTGACCGAGCGTCGGCGACCATTCTTCGGTCGCGATATCCGCGCCTTTCGTTTTTTCGCTCTGCATCGGGTTATAGCAGGTGCGCTTCATATCGAGCGGACCGAAAACGTACTCTTCGGCGAGTATGTCGAGCGGTTTGCCCGTCGCCTGCTCGAGCATTTTCGCGAGCAGTATATAGCCCATGCAGGTGTATTCGACTTTCGTTTCGGCTTCGTATTTGAGCGGATATTCAAGTATCGTTTTCGTTATTTCTTCTTTTGAAGAGCAGAGCTTTGATAACGGAAAATGCGAGGCGATGCCGCTGCAGTGAGTCATCAGCTGTTTTACGGTTATCTCGCGCTTATCTTCCGGCGCGTCGGGGAAAAATCTGCCGACCGTGTCGGGCAGCGTTATAACGCCTTCTTCTATGAGCCGCAGCGCGACCATCGTCGTACCGATAAGCTTTGACAGCGAAGCCATATCGTACAGCGTGTCGATCGTCGCGGGTATCGCGTCGTCCGGTATAGGACCTGCGAACACGCCCGACGGCTGATCTTCGTTCATTATCACTCTCGAATAACCGAAAGCTTTTTTATAGTATACGCCGTCCGCGTCGCCTATCGCGGCGACCGCCGAGGGAACGTAAAGCTCATCTATCGCTTTTTGACACATACGGTCTATATTATCGAAATACATAACGCACCTCCGTTTTTATCATTATACACCTTAATATCGGTTTTGTAAAGGATTATTTTTAAATTATGAGTAAATGTTATCTTTGCCCGCGCAAATGCGGCGCGGACAGACCGTCTTCACGCGGCGTCTGCGGCGCGGATACGTTAAGAGTCGCGTTGGCGGCGCCGCATTACTGCGAAGAACCGTGCTTATCCGGTACAAACGGCGCGGGGACGGTTTTCTTTTCCGGCTGCCCGTTATCGTGCGTGTTCTGTCAGAACCACGAGCTCTCCTCGGAGAATAAAGGCAAAGAAATAAGCGTCGTGCGGCTTGCGGAAATATTCAGCGAACTGCAGAATAAAGGCTGCCACAATATCGATCTCGTCTCTCCGACGCCGTATACTGATGAAATAATCGCCGCGCTCGATATCGCAAAGCCGGAAATACCGGTCGTCTGGAACACGTCGGGATACGAGCGCGTCGAAACTCTGAAAAAACTCGAAGGCAGAGTAAGCGTTTATCTGCCCGATTTCAAATACGTCACGCCCGATCTCGCTTTCAAGTATTCCGGCGCTGCGAATTATCCGGAGATCGCCGCCTGCGCGCTCGGCGAGATGCTGCAACATCAGCCGAAGAGAGTATATGAAAACGGGCTTATGAAGAAGGGCGTGATAGTCCGTCATCTCGTTTTGCCGTCCCACAGGGCGGAGAGTATCGCCGTGCTCGATTTTTTACATAAGAATTTCGATATCGGTAAATTCACGCTCTCGCTTCTCGCGCAGTACACGCCTATGTATAAAGCGGCTGAGTATAAAGAGATAAACCGGACGCTCACGAAATTCGAGTATAACTCCGTCGCCGCGCACGCGGAAGAACTCGGCTTCGAGTGTTATTATCAGGATATAGCGAGTGCGGACGAAAAATACACGCCGACGTTTGATTTTTCGGGGGTTTGAACTCTCGCGGCAAAGCCGCATATCGCACCGGTCGACAGATCGGCATATCGCATTGCGTAAGCAATATATCGCATCTGCATAAGCAGATATATCGCCGGATATATGCGATATGTCCTTCGGACGCTTTATTGTTTTTTTGAATTTTTCATCATAAACCGTTACCTTGAGAATAAAAAGGGCAGATATAAGGCAGAAACAACTTGCAGGTGGTTTTATGGAAGACAAAAAGATCACGGAACTTTTCTTATCCCGTGACGGATCGGCAGTGAAATACGCCGCCGAAAAATACGGCGCGTATCTGCACGCAATAGCCCGGAATATTCTCGGCGACGAGCGCGACGCGGAGGAATGCGTAAACGACGCTTATATGGCGGCGTGGGCGAGCATCCCGCCTAACGAACCAGTCGATTTGCGCACTTACTTATCCAAACTGTGCAGGCGCGCGGCGATGAAACGCGTGCGCGATAACAGCGCGGAAAAGCGCGGCGGCGGTCAACTCGCTCTCGCGCTCGACGAGATCGAAGAGGTGATCCCGGGCGAAGCGGACGACGGCGACGCGGAAGACATACGCCGCGTGCTGAATAAGTTTTTATCGTCTTTGCCGAACGGCTCACGGCGCGTTTTCGTTATGCGCTATTACGAGATGCAGAGTATTGAGT
>JAEEGL015201257.1_pt1 | contig 12918 bp, 10 predicted proteins | sample 9134231 | NCBI WGS metagenome assembly JAEEGL01 (sample SAMN16246548, study PRJNA631951) | gut metagenome | biome: gut microbiome; feature: rumen; material: fiber-attached | host: Bos | place: Iran: Karaj | collected 2018-10 | reverse complement strand
CTCATAATCAGTAAGTGACCGTGCGTCAAACGAAGGTTTGAAAATCGTAATAAAACAAAAATTGAGAATTTTCGGAAAAACGCTCAAGTTGAACAAACAAACGGTCGATAAAGTTAGCGAGGTACGCGCGCAGCAGAGCGCGGCTCCGAAGCCTGAGCGGTAAAAAATGAGTCAAGGACGCGTCGCGAGGGCGGGAACGGATTTCCTGCGTTGACTTTTCAACGTGAAACTAAAACAAAGAATTTTCGTCGAGTCAGGCGCGATTTTCGCAAACGACGCGAACGTAACTTCTGGATCGAACTTTCAGGAGAATAAAGATGAGTATTCATGGCGTTAATGGTTTGAACGGCGTTTCCGCTGCCAATCAAGTTTCCAGCGTTAAGCGTAACGACGTTTCCGAGAACGCGTCGAAGCCGGTCGCGCGCGACGAGATGGAAATCTCGACTCAGAACCGCGCCGAAGCCGCCGCGAGCGTCTCCTTCGATTCCGAAGGGATCCGCGTCGATCTCGTCAACCGCGTTCGCGCCGAAATCGCGGCGGGCACGTACTACTCCGACGAGAAATTCGAAAAAGCGCTCGACCGCCTCTTCGCGTCGTTCGAGTCCTGAAATCGGCGGGAGCGATTCGATCCCCAGCCCGTCCGGAGTCTGCCGCTCCGACGCGCCGTCGGCTTGAACAGGTAGTTCGCCGGCGTTTCGCGTAAGGCGGAGCCAATAGCAGGAGACGGATGGCGAGCAGAATCGGCCTTCCCCTATAAGAACAGAGCGCGTTTTGCGAGCCGCCAAGCCGCGGCGTACGCGAAACGCGCTTTTTTATTTCTTTTCGGCCCGCTCTTTCGCGGCTTTCGACAGATCGAACGCGACTTCTTTCGACGTCTTGTTCAGCTTTCGCCAGACGTTGAGCTTCTGCCGTTGATACGCGTAGATCGCTTTCTTTTCCTCCGGAGCGGTTCTTCTCCGGCTTACCCCGTCGTAGAGTATGCCGCCGAAGGAATAATTCTGAGGCGCGTCGAAACGGCCCCAGTAGACGACGCGGCCCTCTCGCGTCGAAATAAAGAAGGTCGGTTCCGTCTCGCCGAGCGTCTTGAACGCGTGGATCGTTTCGATTCCGAACTGCCTGACCGCGTCGAACGATTCGAGAAATTCGGCGAACGCGGCCGCTTTGGCGGAAAAGTCGCCGTAAGGACCGTAGGTTTTCACCGTGGGCAGAAGCTCCCGCTCTTTCTTGTTCTTTTGAAAATAGGCGTCGTCCATACTTTCCCCTTCGCCGTCGAGGAGCGCCGTCTCGGGCGCGGCGGCGGTTCCGCCTTGCGGATCGGGCGGTTCGAAAGAGGTTTCCTGCTCGAGCCGTTCGAGGAATTCGTCTTCCGGAAAGAGGGTTCTCAGATCCTGAATCTGCTCGAGCCGGCCCGTTTCGTCGGGGTCGAAGAACGCGGCCGGCGTCTTGAATTTGAGCGCGACGTCGACCGTCGCCGGGTACGAGACGACGATCGATTCGACGCTCGCGACGCGGGGATTATTGGAAAACGCGCGGACGAGACTGTCGACCAAGCCCGGATTGAGCGCGTTGAGTCCTTTCGCGCGTTCTTCCGTGGGGATATATCCGAGCGCCTCTTCGACGAAATTATCGGGAATCCAGGGGGGCGGATTCCAGACGCGGAAGTTGGCCGCGCTGAGCTGATAGACCTCCTGACGTAGAATCTGAGGCCGGAAAAAAGACCATAGCGCCCCCGTTAGACCGCACAGCAGGAGGAAGAGCGCGAGCTGCGCGAAGACGGCCCGCTGCGCTTGGCCTCCGAGGAAGTATCTAACGGCGTTCCAGATTCTCACGGAATGTCTCCGATTCTTTTCAGCCTGTCCTAAAAGGAGATCAATTCGTAAAACGCTCTTGTTCCGCTTGGGGAAAAAGAGTACTCTTAGCGCGGCGGGTCGGCGCATGCCGCGCTAACCAAACCCGCCGTTTTGCGTAACCGTACTTTGACTCGAAGGAGCCGTCAATGACGTCGCGTCATACCGTATCCGCCGACCGTCTTTCGCGCCGCGCTTTTGTCGCGGCGGCCTGCGCCGGCCTGCTCGCCGCGCCGGCGGGCTGCGCCCTTTTCAACCGCCCGAAAAAAATCGATCCGTCCGTATTTGAGCCGGCCGTGAACCGCGTGACGAAAGACGCGATTAAGGAGCTCAACCGTCATTCGGAACTCGAACAGGAGAAAAAGACCAATCCGACCGTCTGCTTCCTCGGCGTTAAAGGGGAGAGCGCGGAATCGATCTCCGAGGCCACGCGCGCGGAACTCCAGGACGGAGAAGGGTATACGCTCCTCAAAAAGGAGGACGTCAAAGAGGCCCTTTCCGAGGCCGGCATTCGCGCGAACGACGTCTTTATTCCGGCGGAACGCAAAAAGTTTCTCCGCGAGCTCGGCCGTCCGGTCGACTATTTCCTTGCGGGCTACGTCGAGGACGTCGAAGAGCGCGTCGATCCGAACGACGAGGAGAGCCAAACGGTTCCTAAACGCGTCTACCGTCTGGAGCTTCTCTGCCTCGAAACGAATAAGAAATCGGAATTCGTCGCCGATCTGTAATCGCTTTCGTTCGGGCTATTCGAGGTATTTTCGAATCTCTCCGCAAATCTCTTCCCGCAGCGCGTCGGCCGACTTTCCGCCGGCGCCGATTCTGCGCGCCCCTTGCGCCGTCAGGGAACGGAACCACGTTTCCTGACGTTTCGCAAAGTTTCTCGTGAGCCGCTTAATCGTCTCGACCGCCTCGTCCAGCGCCAGCCGCCCGTCCAACACGTCTTTTAATTCCCGGTATCCGACCGCTTTCGACGCCGTCGGTCCCGGCGGAGGATCGCTCTCGAAGAGCCGCCGCGTCTCCTCTAAAAAGCCGGCGCGCATCATTTCGTCGACCCGACGGTTGATACGGTCGTAAAGCTCGTCGCGCTCGCGCGTTAATATAAAGATTCTGCCCGGTTCGAACAGCGGGGGCGCGCTGAACTCTTTGAGCTGCGCCGACATTGGCTTGCCCGTAAGACGGACCACTTCTATCGCGCGAACGACCCGTTTTACGTCGTTCTGATGCAGCCGCAGCGCCGATTCCGGATCTTCCTCGCGCAGTATGCTCCAGAGCGCGTAAGACCCTTCTTTCTCCGCGATTGCGCGCAGCTCGTCGCGCAGCCGCGGGTCGGACGCGGGCGCGTCGAAAACGCCGAACAGCATCGTTTTGAGATAGAGCGGCGTTCCCCCGACAAAGAGCGCTATGGCTCCCCGTTCGTGAATACCGCGCACGGCCTCCGCCGCCTGACGCATATACTCGACGACGGAGAACTGCTCCGACGCGTCGACGACGTCGAGCATGTGATGCGGGACGCCGCCGCGTTCTTCAAGCGTCGGCTTGGCCGTGCCGACGTCCATCTTGCGATAGACCGCCATCGAGTCGAGCGACACAATTTCCGCGCCCAGTTCGCGCGCAATCGCGACGCCGAGCGCCGTTTTGCCGCTTGCCGTCGCGCCGGTCAAAAAGAAGGAATCGGCGAACGGAGACGGCGCGCGCCAGGACGCGTCCTGTTTCGTTGTCTGCATGCGTTCTCCTTGGTCGCGGTTAACTTGTTATGTTCGCGTCGGTTACGCAGCGCCGCGCGCGTCCGTTCCGGCCCCGTTTTTCCGCGGTTTGGCGGCCGACTGTTTCGACGGTCGAAATCGGGCTTTTTTTTGGCGCCAAAAAGGGCCGTTTTGTCGAAAAAAAACGGTATGAAAACGCCGGTTTCGCTTGTCGAAAACGCGCTTTCTGTTATAATTTATCCAACGCGGACGGAGGCGTCCGTTTCCGTTGGATTCGGCCTTTTGCACAAGCCGTTTGAAGGCGATTTTTGCGCGCGAAAAGCGCCGATCGAACCCGACGGCAACTCAGTATAATGAAAAAACCAAGTTCACCCAATAGCCCGGGCGAGTCCGGCCGTTCAAAAAGAACGAATTCGGCGAAAAAAAAACGCGACCCGTTCGCGCGTCCTCCCCATCCGCTCGGCTACCGCTTCCTGAGCGACGAGCGGCCGATTCGCGCGTCGCGGTTCGGCGCTATTATTCCGTCGGTCATGGCGAAATACGGGCTTGGCCGCCGAATCGGCGTCGAGCGATTTCACGAAGCGTGGCGCGGAGCGCTGGAAACCGTCTTTGGCGGGCCGGACGACGAGTTCGCGCCCGAGCTCGACGGGGGCGCCTCCGACAAGCTGCAGACCTACCTGCAATACGCGCGGCTCGCCTCCTTTCGGAGCGGAACGCTGCGCGTCGAGATCGCCTCGAACCTGCTTTATCAGGAATTGCAGTTTTATCTAAGCCAGATACTGCAGGAGATTCGGCGGCGTTTGCCCGACGAAAACATACAGTCGATCAAGTTGATCGTTCGTTAACCGCGCGCGGCCTCGCGCCGCCGCCGTTTTTAACATTTAGAAGTCAGTGAAGATCATGTCAGAATACGAGTCTAATCCGAACGCGGAACCGAAAGACGCGCCCGAACAGCCTGTGGACGAAAACCAGGGGAATCAAACGCCCGAAGGAGCGACGCCGACGGAGCAGGAACTCGAATTTGAAGTCCTCGACGACGGCTTTCGCGACGAACGCAAGGCGAAAGACGAATACGTCGAGACCGACTTGGAAGCCCTTTCCGACCTCGAACACGTGCGCAAACGCCCGTCGATGTACATTGGCGACGTCGCCGCGCAGGGCCTGCATCATCTGGTCAACGAAGTCGTCGACAACTCGCTCGACGAAGCGCTCGCCGGATTCGCGACGGAGATTTCCGTTACGATTAACGCCAACGGCTCCGTTACGGTCGAGGACGACGGCCGCGGCATTCCGGTCGGGATTCACCCGGATCTGGGCGTCTCGACCCTCGAAGGCGTTATGACCAAGCTGAAGTTCGGCGGCAAGTTCAATAAGGGCGCGTATCAGACGTCCGGCGGTTTGCACGGCGTCGGCGTGACGGTCGTCAACTTCCTCTCCGAATGGTGCAACGTGGAAGTCTGCCGCGACGGACGCCAGTACTATCAGGAATACGAGCGCGGCGTTCCGCTCGCCCCGGTCGCCGAGGGAATCAAAACGGAAAAGCACGGGACGAAAACAACCTTTAAGCCCGACCCGGAAATCTTTCCCGAAACGAAATTTTCGTACAGCACCCTCTACAACCGCCTGCGCGACCTCGCCTTCCTGAATCCGAATATTCAGATCAATTTCCGCGACGAGCGCGACGGGCGCGGCGAGACGTTCCATTCCAAGAATGGCGTCGTCGACTTCGTTCAGTTCCTCAATAAGACGTATCAGCCGGTCCACAACGACGTTATCTGCGTCCGCGGCGGCCGCGACAACGTCGCCGTCGAGATCGCGCTCCAGTACACCGACAACGACGCGGAGACGATTCGCACGTACGTCAACAACGTGCACACGCACGAGGGCGGCACGCACGTAACCGGATTCCGCTCCGCGCTCACGAGCGTGCTGACGAAATACGGCGTCGAAAAGAACCTCTTCGGCAAGAATGTGCCGGACGGCGAAGATTTCCGCGAAGGGCTCACGGTCGTTATTTCCGTGCGCGTTCCGGAACCGAAGTTCGAAGGCCAGACGAAAACGAAGCTTGGCAACACGGAAGTCTCGAGCATTGTCCAGTCGGTCTTTGCTCCGGCCATGACGGGCTACATGGAGAACGTCAAAAACAAAGAGAGCGCGCGCGAAATTATCAAACGCGCCACGCTCGCTCTGGAAGCGCGCGAAGCGGCCAAACGCGCGCGCCAGCTCGTTAAGGACCGCAAGAACGTCCTCAACGGGGGCGGCATGCCGGGCAAATTGCGCGACTGCACGAGCCGCGACGTCGATAAGTGCGAGCTCTATCTCGTCGAGGGGAACTCGGCGGGCGGGTCCGCAGAAGGGGGCCGCATTCGCGAATTCCAGGCGATTCTTCCGCTCCGCGGCAAGGTCATTAACGCGTATAAAGCGCAGGACGAGCGCGTTCTCAAGAACGAGGAAGTCCGCAGTATGATCGTCGCGTTCGGCGGCGGATTCGGCAAAGAGAACAGTATGGACCTGAGCAAGCGCCGCTACGGCAAGATCGTCATCATGACGGACGCCGACGTCGACGGTTCGCACATCAGGACCCTGCTCCTGACGTTCTTCTACCGTCAGATGTACGACATGGTCAAGGCGGGATTCGTCTACGTCGCCCAGCCGCCTCTCTTCCGCGTCCGGAAAAAGGGCGGAAAAGGCCCGGCGCGTTACGTTCAGACCGAAGAGGAGATGAAGAAAGAGCTCCTCGATACCGGTATTCAGAACGCCCAGCTCGACCCGCGCGACGGCCGGCTCATTAAAGACGACGACATGATCGCCCTCTGCCGTATTCTGAGCTCGCTCGAAGAGTCGATTCAGTCGCTCGAAAAGCGCGGCTTCAGCCTCCGCGAACTGGCCATGCGTCAGGATCCGGAAACCGCGAAGCTGCCCATGTACCACGTTACCTGGAAGAAGCAGGAGAGCTGGTTCTTCGAACGGCGCGAGCTTACCGAATACCTCACGCAAATCGAGCAGGAGACGGGCCAGACGATCGAGCAGCTTCAGGGCTCGATTTCCGACTCTCTCAATCAGAAATCCGATAAGGTTTTCGAAGAGGGCGACGAAATCGAATCGAAACTGCGCGTCGTCAATCTCGACGAAGTGCGCTCGGTGAACCGCCAGCTCGCCGAACTGCGCAAGTTCGGATTCGAGATCGACTCGCTCTATCCGATTCAGCGGACCGGCGTCGAAGGCGCGCGCTACGCGATTATTCGCGGCGAGACCGAAGTCGGGGTCGAAGATCTGCGTCAGATGCTCGTCGCGATTCGCGAGGCCGGCGAAAAAGGCTGGCAGATTACGCGCTTTAAGGGCCTTGGCGAAATGGACCCGGAAGAGCTTCGCGAAACGACTCTCGATCCGGTCAACCGCACGCTCGTTCAAGTTACCATGGAGGACGCGGAGGCCGCCGACGAGCTCTTCCGCATACTCATGGGCGAGCAAGTCGAGCCGCGGCGCGAGTTTATCGAGAAATTCGCGCTCGACGTCAAGAATCTCGACGTCTGACCTTTGTCATTGCTTTTACGTCGCGGCGCGAACGAACTTCGCGTCGCGTATCTTTATATAGCGCGTAAGTTGCGCGTTTCCCCTTACCCTGATTAAGACGCGGCGTATTATGAAATCAGACGAATCTCCCAAGCGCGAGAACGCGCGCGGCGGCAAAAAGGGCAAGGGCGCTCAAATCTCGCTCGACGCCTCCAAAAACAGACGCGGCCTGGCCGAAACCATGTGCGCGTCCGCGAAAGAGGCCTTTGAAGAAGGCGATTTCGACGACGCCTTTGAGACGTATCAGCGCGCGCTCAAGCTGGAGCCCGGTTCCGTCGACGCAAGAGTAGGCGTCGGGAGGATTTGGCTCGAATTTGGCGAATACGAGCGCGCCTACGAAGAGGGCGATCGCGCCGTCAAGCTCGACTCCGGACGCGCCGACGCGTTCGAGCTGCGCGGGCACGCCGAACGCTTTCTCGAACGGTACGACCGCGCCATACGCGATTACGACCGCGCGATCGAGCTCGACGGCAAGGCTTACGTCGCGTATTACGGCCGCGCGATCGCGTACGACATGCTCGGCCAGACGGACGCGGCGCTCGAAGATTTCCGCCGCTGTCTAACGCTCGCGCCCGAATTTGTCAGCGCGTATTACGACCGCGGCGTACTGCTCGCGAACGAGAACCGGCTCCGCGAGGCCGTCGACGACTATACGAAAGCGCTCGAACGGGATCCGGAATTCGCGCACTGCTACGTCGCGCGCGGGGAAGCGTACGCCGAACTGGGCGATCCGAAACGCGCGCTCCGCGACTTCAACGCGGCGCTTGAACTGGAGCCGGAGAATCCCGACGCCTATTACTACCGCGCGACCGCGTATAAGCAGCTCGGCGACGAACGCGCGGCGAAGCGCGATCTGCAGCTCGCGCGCGAACTGGGATTTAACGAAGAGACCGACGCGTAATTCGCCGCGTCCGCGCGCGTTGGACGCGAACGGTTCCTCGGAGCGTTTTCTGTCTGAAGAGGGGTTTCTCTATGAAAATTATGGCGCCGGCGGGCGATCGCGAACGGCTTAATGCGGCTATTCAAGCGGGCGCGGACGAAGTCTATATGGGTCTTGCCGGATTCGGCGCGCGCCGGTTCGCGAAGAATTTCGACGCCGCCGAATATTGCGCCGCGATCGACTTCGCGCACCGCTCGAACGTCGACGTTCACCTCACGTTCAATACGGTCCTCTCGGACGCCGAACTCAATCTCGTCTATCCCGATCTCAAGCGCCTTTACGAATGCGGCCTCGACGAAGTCATTGTTCAGGATCTCGGCGCGGCCGCGTGGCTTCGCGACGCGTTTCCGGAGCTCCCGCTGTGCGCGTCGACTCAGCTTTCGCCCGCGTCGGGAATCGAGCTCGAATGGTTTGAAAAACAAGGGTTTAAGCGCGTTGTTTTGGCGCGCGAACTGTCCCTCGAAGAGATCCGCTCGATACGCGTTCAGTCGCCGATCGAACTGGAAGTCTTTATTTCGGGCGCGCTCTGTCTCGGATGTTCCGGAAAGTGCTATCTTTCCAGCTTTATCGGGGGCCGGAGCGGCAATCGCGGCATGTGCGCGCAGCCCTGCCGGCAGTATTACAAAGCGCAGCCGCTCGGCGCCGCCGCGGACGACGAATCGGGCTCCTACGGCTACTTCCTCTCCCTCAAAGATCAGCTCCAAGGTCAAAAAGAGATCGGCGAACTGGTTCGAATCGGCGTCGATTCGGTCAAGATCGAGGGGCGCATGAAGGCGCCCAACTACGTCTACGAAGTCGTGCGGTACTATCGCGATCTCGTCGACGCGGCGTCGGGCGTATCGCGCGCCGAAACGGCGAAACGGCTCTCGATTAAACAGAGCGCGGACGCGGCGCGCGCGGCCGAACGCGCGGCGGCCGACGGTCCGATTTCCGCGCGGGAAGAAGAGTCGCGCCGCGCCGACGTCGCCGGAATCTTCAATCGCGGCTACGGTTACGGGTATTTTTACGAATCCGATCCCGCCATTGTCAATACGCTTTATTCGTCGAATTTCGGCGTGGAAGTCGGCTCGGTACGCCGGGACGCCGTTCGGCTCTCGCAGCCGCTTCGCAACGGGGACGGGGTCGTCTTTCTCGACGGAACGGCGCGCAAACTCGGCGGCCTCAACGTGAGCGGAATTAAACTCGTCGATCCGACGAACTCGCGCCGCTGGCGCATTGTCGAAAGCGCGGAACCGAACGACTTAGTAAAGTTCGACGATCCGATTCCCGACGGCGCCGAGACGCTCTACCGCACGTTCAACCACGGCCTGAATAAAGAGATCGAAAACGCGATTAAGCAGACGCGCCGGCATGAGCCGATCGACGCCGAGCTCGTCGCGAAAATCGGCAGGCCGCTTACGCTTACGTTAAAGTCGGGCCGCGCGTTCGTTACGGCCGCCGCCGAACAGAACGTCGAGCCCGCTCAGAAGAGGGGCGTCGACGCCGACGCGCTGCGCGATCTGCTCGACCGGTTCGGAGAGACGCCCTTCTATCTCCGCGAATTCAAGCCGGAATTCGATAAGAACGCGTTTGTGCCGAAATCGCTCCTAAATCAGCTCCGCCAAGAGGCTTCCGACGCGCTCGAAAAGAAGATTCTCGAATCGTACCGACGCGCCGCGCCCGAACGGCCGGCCGCCGAAGAGCCGAAGCCGGAACGAATCTGGGCGAGCGACTTGAACGGCCCCGTCGACTTAACGCCCTATATTGCGGCGGTCGTGCGCACGCGCGCGCAGTACGACGCGTGTAAACTGTGCGGAATTAAGAAGATATACGGCGAGACGCAGCCGGTTCAATTTGAATCGCGCTTTCGCTTTCAGGCGTCCGAAGAGCTCGCGCCGCTCGCCGGCTCGCTCGCCGAAGCGATTCGGCTCGACGCGCTGGGCGCGCCCTTTACGCTCGACTGGTTCTTTAACGTTGCGAACTCGCGGTCCGTTAAGTTCTTAGCCGAACGGTTTCCCAACGCCGAAACAATCTGCCTTTCGCCGGAAATCTCCGACCGCGCCGTGTCCGCGCTCTTCGCGAATTTGAATCAGGCCCCGCCGGCGCGGCGCGTTAAGCTCGCGCTGCCCGTCTACGGCAGACTGCTGGCCATGTTTACGCAAAAGACCCTTTTCGACGCGCCGCGCGTGCGCATAACGAACGCCGACGACCGCAGAATTCTCGTCGTCAGGAACGCCGCGCGCGCCAAAGAAGCGTTCGGAGTCTTTACCGCGTCGACGGACCGAGCCCCGGCCCCGGTTCGGGAAGAAGTTTCCGGGAGCGCGCTCTATCTCGACGAACCGCTGAATATAATCGACGCGGCGCCGTGGATTCTGCGCGCCGGAATTGAAGAGCTCCGATTTGAGTTTACGAACGAGAAATTCGCGGAAGTCGAGCAGATACTCAATCGAGCGAAACGCGTCGGCGCTTCGGAAAAATATTCGACGTTTTCCTACGGCTTTACGCGCGACGGCGTCTTCTAGCGCGGAAAAGGCAGAGCGGTTGGCGCCGACGACGTCAGAAAAAAAACGCGTCCGGTTTGACTCGGACGCGTTGGAATGTTCTCATTTAACGAAATAAGATCTATAGACGGGCAGCTCGTTGAGCCGCGTTCTTCTTTCGAAGTGGGTTCGGAAATCGAGGTCGCCGGAAGAAGGCCGTTCCGGAACGGAATACGGCCCGGAGAGGTTCGTCGACAGCTTAATGATCTCGACGCCCGAATCAAAGTACTCTTTGACGTCGGTCCAGAAGTGCAGTATTCCGCCGGGCGCGAGCCGCGCTTCGATCATGCTAACGACGTCGGGCCGAACGATTCGGCGTTTGCGATGCGCTTTTTTCCACCACGGGTCGGGGAAGTAGATATGCGCGGCGACGAGCGATTCGAGCGGTACGAGCTCGCGGAGTACGCGCGCGGCGTCGGCGGCCATCATAACGCCGTTGGGCGTGTTCTGTTTCGCGAGCTTCGACGCGGACATGAGCGCGTAGCGGTACGCGATTTCAACGCCGAGAATATTGCGGTCGGGCCGCGCTTTTGCGTAACTCGAAATAAAGAGCCCTTTGCCGGACCCAATTTCAAATTCCATTGGGGCGACGCGGCCAAAGATCCGTTCGGAGAACTGCTCGGCCGTCATGCCGGACAGAGACGCGTACGTTACGCGCTTGACCTTATCGGCGCCGTCGCCCGGCTGCGCGAGCGCCGCCGTCTCCGGATCGACCTGCGCCATGAATTCGAATTCCATCGGGATGAAATAGTGGGAGACGTCCCGATTACCTTGAATTTTGGGCAACGATCTGCGCGGCATGAAATACGCTCCCTTAACGTTCCGTCGACTGCGCTTTCGCCTGTTCGGCGGCGGCCAGACGCCGAAGCGGGAGCGGCGAGCCTTTGATGATCCCTTCGCAGACGATCTCGTCGTTAACGACGCACATAAATCGCGCCGTAAAGATAATCTTGCGCCATTTGAGCGCTTCGCACTGAACGACGACGCGGTCGCCCGGACGGACCATGCCGCGGAACTTTACTTCTTCGAGGCCCGCGAATCCCATGACCGCGTTCTCGAACATCTGATGCTTCGTCGTAAAGTAGCTCGCAAGCTGCGCCGCGACTTCGACGAGTACGACGCCGGGCGTGAGCGGGAAGTCCGGCATGTGCCCGCGAACCCAGAATTCGTTTTCCGTCATGTCTTTGTAGCCGACGCACTTCAGCGTGTCGAAATCGTCGTACACGACGGCAGTCAGCTGTTCCATTTCGTAACGCTGGCTGTTATATTTGCGAATCTCTTCTAACGTGGCGACCGGACGGTCGAGGTCGTACAACGACGGATCGACGAGCAAGGGCTTTTTGGCCATGGTTCCGTCTCCTCCTGATGTTGGATATGACAGACGCCGTGAAAAAAAAACGCGATTGAGGCGACGAAACGCCTAATCGCGCTTTTGTATAATATGGACGCTCTAGCGAACGAAACGCTATCAGGTCTTGACGATTCGGCGCTTGGCGCGACGCGATTTCGCGTTCGCGGGACGTTTGCCGTGGTTCGCCTTCTTGACGACTCTACCAGGTTTAGCCATTTTATACTCCTTTAAGTAACTTAAGCTCAAGCCGCTTCCCGTACGCGTCGGCGACTCGAACCGCCGGGAACCGAACGACTCCCGGACAAAATTTTCGATATATCGAATCTTTCAAAAACGGCGGCCCGCATTGAAAGGAAATCGCGGCTCCGGCGCGGCGCGCCAGAGACGGCGCTATCGCGCGTCAAATTGCAAGCGGTATTATAACGAAGAAATCTCTTTTGAAAAGGGCGCCCCCGCCGACATTTGCGCTCTTTTTTTGGAAAATCGTCGGGCCGGGGCCCGTTCGGCTACCTTTCGGGGAGTTCGAGCCCCATTTCCGCCATGAGGAGCTGGAGGTCTTCCCACGCCTGTTTCTTTGCGGGCGGGTTTCTCAGCAGGTAGGCGGGGTGGTACGTGCAGACGACCTTCGCGCCGTTGTATTCGTGGACTTTTCCGCGCATTTTTCCGATCGGCAGCTCGGAATGCAGGAGATTCGTCGCGGCGATCGAGCCGAGGCAGCAAATGAACTTCGGCTTAATGATTTCGAGCGTCGCGTCGAGGAAGGGCCGGCACGCGTTCGCTTCCTCTTTCTCCGGATTGCGGTTTTGCGGGGGTCGGCAGCGCACAATATTGCAGATAAAGACGGAGCTGCGCTTAATTCCCATGCCCTTTTCGATCATGTCGGTGAGGAGCTGACCGCTGCGCCCGACGAACGGCTTGCCCTGCAGATCTTCCTCGGCGCCGGGGCCTTCTCCGATAAAGCACAGTTCCGCGTACGGATTGCCGG
>JAEEGL012721986.1_pt1 | contig 12918 bp, 10 predicted proteins | sample 9134231 | NCBI WGS metagenome assembly JAEEGL01 (sample SAMN16246548, study PRJNA631951) | gut metagenome | biome: gut microbiome; feature: rumen; material: fiber-attached | host: Bos | place: Iran: Karaj | collected 2018-10 | reverse complement strand
GCCGAGGAGGAGCTGATGGAGCGCATCAGCGAGAGCACCAAGGCCACCGTCGACCACTTCGCGCCCCATGTCTGCTTCATCAACACCATGCGCAACATGTCCGTCTCCTGCGACTGCGAGGGCCCGGCTGCCGAACCCGTCGTCACGCCGGATATCGGCATCGTCGCCTCCCTGGACATCCTCGCAGCGGACAACGCCTGCGTCGATCTGATCTACGCGCTGCCGGGCGGCGGCGGAAAGGCCATGATCGAGCGCATCGAGACCCGCCACGGTCTCCGCCAGCTCAGCTACATGAAGGAGCTCGGCATGGGCAACGACCGCTATACGCTGATCGACATCGACAACGGCGACGCCGTCATCACCGCGGCGGAAGCCGTCAAGGACGTCGACCCCGATTGGAAGCCCGACCGCTACAACACCTTCTGGGGCCGCAACAAGCGCGCCTGAGCCCGAAGAGGAAGGGCGGGGAATGAAGGAATGCAGCAAAATGAAGGAAGGAAGAAATTCCTTCTGTTCCCCGCGTCGCTGCGAACCAGTAGGGACGACCATTGGTCGTCCGTCTGTCCACACCGCGCCGGAAGCCACGGACGAGCAATGCTCGTCCCTACGGTGTGGCAATCCGCATCCCCGTCCCCGTTTCATGACTTCGCGGAGGCGAAGCCGGAGTCGAAGGATCTCGCCCCCGGCGCAAGGACATAACGGAGCGCATGGGGACAGACAAAGCGCACCGGGAACGCTTCCCGTGCGCTTTTTTCGAAATTTTTTCATTCCCTGAAACCTTTTCGCCCCGCTGAACGTTATACAAGTGCCGGGAGGGAGAGAGATCTTTCCCGATCGCCTGTTACCTTTGCCGCTTCCGCTGGAATAGATAGGCAGAGAAACAGCTTGACGCTGTTTGCAGCTCTTTTTCCGAAAAAGAACCGTCCCGGGGTTTGCTTGTATGATTTGTGGAGGAATGATAAATGAGAAAACAAACAATTCTTTTGGCTGCGGTTTTGGTTTGCGCACTTCTGCTTACCGGCTGCCAGGGGATCCTTTTGCATGAATTTCAGGACGACCCGGCCGGGCAGATCGCAGAGCGTTTTTTCCCGAATCTGCAGGAGCTGCCAGAGTCTGCCCAATCAGTATTTGAGTACAGGACAAAAGGCAAGAGTTATTATCAAGGATACTATCTAAAGCTGGTTTTTGATAACGACGCTGCCTATGAAAGCTTTCTAGCACAGACCGAGGCGGATTACCCGGATATGACGGAAGAACAGCGACGGCACTCCTATCACCACATCGCCAGTGTTCACTTCTCTGTAGATGATTACTCCTTTCGCGCGATAGACATGAGCGAGTATGGAATATTAGAGGACTACATCGGCCTGATTGCCCATTGTGATCCCGAAAGAACGATCGTGTTCATGTATTTTTATCACGAACTTGGCACAATTGAGGACATTTCCGATGGTCTGGGACAGCACGGTTATATGGAGTTTTATGGAGATTCCTGGCAAATTGGATCGAAAACAGAGTGAGAACCGTTCCCCTATGTTCCCGGAGCAGGAAGAACAATCATACATGCAGGAGGCGATGCTTTATGGGTGATATGTGCTGTGAAGCAATGCGATACTTTAGTTCCAATCATTGCCCGGTCCATCATTCTCCTTTTGAATGCCCGGATTGGCTGGTGCTCTTTGATGAGACGAGTAATGACTACGGAATTATCGTTCACGATGGAGGACAGTCTGTAGTGACGATACAGTATTGCCCTTGGTGCGGCAGTCTGCTCTCCCCTAAAGAAGGATCCTCAGAGCAAGAATCAGAAGGGGATAATGCAGGATGACTGAAATTATAGAACACAGGGGACGGTTCTATGTGATAACGTTCTGCGACCACGGAGGCGCGTAAACACAGAGAACCGTCCCCCGATTTCACAAACCTAATCACAGAGAACCGCGCTCTTTGTTCCCGTGTTTCAGAGGTGAATAAGATGCTTTTCGGAAAACAAGAACTTGTATACAGCGTCCCTGTCCCACCGGTCAGAAAGCCTTTTGTTGACATGACACATGAGGAAACAGAGGCATATTTTCGGTGGCATCAGGCGCATCTGGAGGAGAGAATTGCGTACTTATCGCAAATCGTTTCCCGGCAAATGAGAATTCCAGCGGACAGGCTGGATCTTTCGCCGCGATCCCTGATCCCGGTATGGCGATGGTTTCTGAAAATTGTGGAGAATCGAAAACACATAAAGTTTTTCCTTCAAATGGAGAAGGAGCCGTCCGGGACGATTGTCCCGACAGAATGGATAGCGGATAAGGAAAAGCATTGCTATTCGCTGCTTGGCGAGATGATCCTGAAGGACATTGCCATGTATCTCGGACAGGTCTTTGTTCAAAATGAAGAGGGGACGGCCTGGACGGTTTTTGAGCAGCCGAAAAGGGAAGTGCGCGTCAATATGCCCGGCGTTTCCGGGTTTGTAGACAACAGGTTTACCCCGCCTTTTCAAATGTTTTTTGAACCCGTGAATATGACAATGGTACAGGCGGCAAAAATGTGGAGTTCAGAGGAAAGCGAGGAAGATCTTTACAATTTGTATCAACTGTGGAAAACGAAGATCCCCCACCGAGACGGAACATGTTGAACACAGAGAACCGTCCCCCGATTTCAGGTATGACGGTTCCGTCGGTTCCGTCGGATTACAGAGACTGACCTGAATCCGACAGAACCGACAGTACCGACATGGCAGGGTTCCGTCCTGCTCTTTCCTCCTCGGATCATACAGGCTGACGCTGACGCCGTTCCGGCCGCCCCTCTCCTCCGGGGAAGGCTTCCTCTGTGTTTCCGGAGAAGCGACCCAAGGTGTTCAGGGAAAGGCCTGGACACAGGCGTGTAGGGGCCGGCGTCCTCGACGGCCCTGTTCATGGTTTTTGAAGACCCGGCTTTAGGGCCGTCGAGGACGCCGGCCCCTACGAGAAGGACACAAGGCCCCCGTGTTCCCGTGACGGGTATGACGGTTCCGTCGGTTCCGTCGGATTACAGAGGCTGACCTGAATCCGACAGAACCGACAGTACCGACATGGCAGGATTCCGTCCTGCTCTTTCCTCCTCGGATCATACAGGCTGATAAGGTGTTCAGGGAAAAGGCCTGGACACAGGCGTGTAGGGGCCGGCGTCCTCGGCGGCCCAACTTGATCCTTCTTTGCGCCGGGGGTGAGATCCTTCGGCTCCGCTTCGCTCCGCTCAGGATGACAGGTGCGGCGCATTCGTATTTTTGTACGAATGCGCCGCACGTTCACGTTCTTGAATGGTCTGAGATCTGCCGGGCGACCGCAGATCGCCCCTGCGGGCCGGTCTCTCTTATTCCGCCGGGTGGTTGACGAGGCCCACGAAGAGGGGCAGCCCGTCGGCGTTGGTGAGCACGAAGAGGAAGGGGCGATCCAGCACGAAATAGATCTCCTCCGGCTCCGGCTCCTCGATCTCGGCCTCCTCCGTGTCCACCATGATCACGGTGTAGGCCGCGGCCTCGCAGCCCTCCTCGTCGAGCTTCACCCGGGCAGCGTGCTGCACGCTGGAGACATATAGCTCGTCCACATCCCGGGTCAGGGGCGTGAAGTCGGAGCGCTTTGCGTCAAAGACCTCCGTGAGCCCCAGGGCCTGCAGCTCCTCGGACAGCTCCAGATCGGAGCTCACGTCCAGCTTGGGGATGGTCAGATGCACCAGAGGCGTCTTCTGCTGTGCCCAGACGCTCTTGTTCCGCAGCAGCAGAAAGTCCATCAGCTCCGCGTCCTGCAGCAGCGCTTCCGGTGTCAGGCCCTCCTCCGGCAGCAAAAACCACATGTCGCCGCCGTTTTCCATGCCCAGGCCCACGGCGCTGAAGTGCGCGCCCCAGTACCAGGGGATCTCCCGGCTCCCGTGGAGGAAGGCGACGGTTTCTTCCCCGTCGGGGCCGAAAAAGCTGCCGTCCTCGGTGAAATAGGCCTGGAATTCACTGTTCCAGGGCGCCTTGAAATAGATGGCGGTGGCCAGAGCCAGAACCGTCCGGGGGTCCATGTGCAGGCCTGCGGCCTGCTCCTCCAGAAGCCCGCCGGTCTGCTCGTTCAGCCAGCGCTGCAGCAGCGCGTCGTACTCCGCGCTCCCCATCTCGCCCCGGAAGGACGAGGCGTAGTAGTACTTTGCCAGATTCTCCAGGGTTTCGGGGACATAGGCGATGTCCTGCCGCATCCAGAGGGAGCTGGCCAGCACGCTTGCGGTCACCCCGTCGTTCTGGAAGCTTGCCCGCCAGATGGCGCCGGCCTGCTCACGCAGAGCGTCCAGGCTCTCCGCCCCCAGCAGATCCAGGATCTGCTGACGGGAGCTGCCGTCGGTGATCTCGGCCAGCATGGCCAGAGCCATGTACAGGTTCAGCGGGGAGAAGACCCGGTTTTCTCCCTCGGCGTCGGAGAGGAACTGCCGGATGCTGCCGGCAAAATAGCCCTCCAGCCCGTCGGCGTAGCCCGCCGGCTGCCGGCGCAGGGCGAGCAGATCCGACCGCCAGGCGCTGTAGGCCTCGTAATAGCTGTCGTCCACCTCCCAGCCGTTTTCCTTCAGGTAATCGTCCTGGTTGGGCTGGGGCGCCATGGAGGGATAGACCGGGGCGGCCAGGGCCGCGGCGTCTGTACCGGTCTTTTGCGCCGGCGCGGATGCGGTCCCCCCGCAGGCGCAGAGCGCCAGAAGGAGGGAGAGCGCCAGCAGGAGAGAAAGCGTTCGTTTCATGGTGATACCTCCAAAAGCAGAATGATACCAGATAAGACGCCGCGAAAAGAAAAAGGTTCCCGGAAAACCCGGGAACCTTGCTTTGCGTTCAGCGCAGCACCACGCTGGTCTGGCCGCCGAGGGTGAGGGTCGTGCCCTCCAGACCGGCGTCCTCCATGCCGATGACGGCGGCAAGCTCCGTGTAATCCAGCCCCAGAGCGGCCAGATCCACGGTCTTTGTACCCGTGGAGGGGTTATGCAGCACCAGGACGCTGCTGCCCTGCCATGTGGCCACGAAGCCGCCCACCTTGCTGTCCGGAACGGTGACGGCCCGGTATTCGCCCCGGGCGATCTCGGGATTGGCGCGGCGGATCAGGATCAGGCGCTTGTAGTAGGTGTACAGGCTGCTGTCCTGCCCCAGCTGCTCGGAGAGATTGACCTCGCTCTGGTCGGGGTAGGTGCTGCCCGTGGGGTCGGCCACCGTGTCCCCGTCGCCCCAGCGCATGGCGAGACGCCGGTTGGCGTCGGTGCTGGCGCTGCCCCGGGAGCCCCGCATCCCGATCTCCTCCCCGTAGTAGATAAAGGGGGAGCCGGGGCCCAGAATGTAGAGATTGGCGGCCATCTGCATCTGCCCGTTCATGGAGGGCAGGAAGCCGGAGGCCCGGTCCATGTCGTGGTTGGACACGAAGGGGACCAGCATGGCGTCCGGCCGGAGGGCCTGCACCGTGTTCAGATAGCTCTCCACATAGACGGCGTACTGGCCGGCGTTGCCCGCCTTGGCCACGTCCGCGATCAGGCCGGAGGACTGGGACATGGTGAAGTTGAAGCAGTTCATGGAGCCGTAGTAGAGGTCGGTGATGCCGTCCCCGTCCCAGACCTCGGCCACCACATAGATCTCCGGGTCGATGGCGCGAAGCTCCGCCATGTACCACTCCCAGAAATCGGCGCTGCCTGCGTTGTCGCCGTAATAGACGTACTTGGCCGCGTCGAAGCGGAAGCCGTCCACCCCCAGCGCAAGGTAGTACTTGGCCACGTCCAGCACCGCCTGGCGCACGGCCTCGTTATCGAAGTTCAGCTCCGGCATGGCGCCGTCAAAGTTGCACTCGTAGTAGTCCTCGCTGCCGACGATGGGGGCGAAGTGCCGCCCGGAGGGGATCTCGTCCGCCTTGCTCCAGCAGTAGAAATCGTAGTAGGGATCATCACTGTCGCCCCGCTTGTGGGCGTCGCAAAAGCTGCGGAACCACTCGTTCTGGCTGCCGGTGTGGTTGATGGGCAGATCCAGGATCAGCTTCACGTTCCTGGCCTCGCAGAGCTCGCACAGCTCCCGCAGGTCCTCCTCGGTGCCGAAGGCGGGGTCGATGGCGTAGTAGTCGGTCACATCGTACTTGTGATAGGTGGGGGACTTGTAGATCGGCGTGAGCCAGATGCCCTCCACCCCCAGGCTCAGGCCGGAGGCGGGGTCGCCGTCGTTGAGATAGTCGAAGCGGTTGATGACGCCCCGCAGATCCCCGATCCCGTCCCCGTCGGAGTCGGAGAAGGAGCCCACGAAGATCTCGTAGAACACCCGGGCGTTGTCCTCCGTCTCGGCGTAGTGGCTCAGATCCACGTCGTTTACGATGGCCTCGCCCCCCTCGCTGAGGGCGTAGCGCCCGGCGGTCTGCTCCGCGGGGGCGGCCTCCTCCGGTTTCTCACTGCCGGTCTCGCCGCAGGCGGCCAGCAGCAGGAGAAAGGCAAGCAGCAGGCAAAGGATGCTTCTGTGTTTCATGGTAGCACCTCCCAGAAGTGTTTTCACTAAAATTTTACCCACTGAAAGCGCGCTTGTCAAGGTTGACAGAGCAGATCCCTACAGATATAATAAAAATGTACAGACAGAGGAAGAAAAGACGAACTGCTCCGCGGGACGCGGACGACTATAGGAGGTACCGTATGAAAAAGTATGTATCGCTGCTCCTTGCCCTTTTGCTTATCCTGCAGCTGGCCGCCTGCGGCGGCGGCGGAACGGAGACGCCGGGAACGCCGGAAGCGCCCGAGACCCCGGTGAACGATCCGGAAAAAGACCCCTATCAGACCTATGTTTACGAGGAGGGCGGCATCACCCTGGCCGTGCCCTGGAGCCTGCCCGCCGAGCCGGAGAAGACCGACGACGGCATCCTCTTCCGGGACCCGGAGAGGGCCTGGACGGTGCGCTTTGAGCCCTTGACCCCCTCGGAGGTGAAGCACCGGGTCCACAACACCCGGGTGGCGGTGGAGAGCTTCCGGGACTTCGGCTATTACACGGACATTGAGGTGGAGGATACCAGCTTCGGCGGCTACCCGGCGCTGCGCGTGTCCTTCTCCCGCAACCCGGATTGGGTGGAGGCCTCCATGGGCTACACCACGTCCTACACCGAGCCCCACCAGATCTATGTGATCGACTATACCGACGTGGTCATCGCCGGCTGGGGCGGCCTGCGCATCGACGTGTCCGCGCCGGAGAAGAGCACGGCGGATCTCTCCGCCATCCTGGCCGATCCCGACGTGCAGACCCTGCTGGGGCATGTTCAGTTCGCCCAGCCCAGCACCGAGCTCACCGCCTCCATCCCCGGCATCACGGTGAACTTCCCCATCCGCTGGAATATCGGCGACGACGGGAAGAGCACCCTCTGGGGCGGCTTCCAGGGCGAGCAGAGCGGCAATGTCTACGTGGGCAGCACGATCTATGCCGACCCCGTGGAGGCGGCGGGCTTTGTCCGCGAGGATTACCGGACGCTGGACATCGGCGGGCGCACTTGGTACGGCGGCGTGCGGCATGTGGAGATGACCAGCAGCGATTATTACCAGCTGCTCCTCTATACGGAGTTTACCCAGTTCCACGCCCTGCAGGTGAAGCTGAACCTCAACGGCGCGGACGAGGCCGCGATCTGGGCCTTTGCCGAGGGGGAGGTCTTCCGCGGCATCCTGGAATCCATCCAGCTGGAGCCGGAGGCCTTCCAGGATCCGGAGAAGGACCGCATGGACGCCAGCGGCTTTGAATGCAACAACATCAATGAGATCAGCGCCTACACCGGCGGCCAGGCCGACATCACCATCCCCGCCGTCATCGGCTCCAACGAGATCGTGGGCGTGAACACCGACGTCTTCAAGAATAACACCGCCCTCCGCTCCGTCACCCTGGAGGAGGGCATCCAGTACATCGAGTACGGCGCCTTCCGGGGCTGCACCAATCTGGAGACCGTGGTGCTGCCGAACTCCCTGACCTACATCGACTCCTATGCCTTTGAGGGCTGCACCAGCCTGCGCTCGGTACAGTTCGGCGAGAATGTCGCCTATATCGGCAGCGACGCATTCTCGGGCTGCGCCGCCCTGGGCGAGGTGAAGCTGCCCGCCACCGTGCAGCAGATCGGCAGCTCCGCCTTCCTCAATGCCGGCGACGGCAGCGGCAGCTTCCTCTGCCCGGCGGAAGGGGTGGTTTACGGCGCCAGCGCCCTGGCCAGATCCGGCTTTGACGCGGTGGAGATCGGCCCCGGCGCGGATCTGTCGGAGCACCACATTCTGTCCGAGGCCCGGGTGAACCGGGTGGTCATCGGCCCGGGCTGCAAGGCCCTGGGCGAATACTTCCTGCTCTGCCCCACCTACAACGACGAGACCGGCATGTGGCACTATGTGGACACGCCCCTCACCGTGAGCATGTCCGGCGTGGAGCAGATCGGCAACTACGCCTTCGAGGGCCGCGTGGGTCTGCAGGAGATCGACCTCACCGGCTGCAAAGAGCTGGGCCGCTCGGCCTTCAACAACACCGGCCTTGTGAACATCACCGTGCCCGGCACCGTGAAGGTGGTGCCCGAGTCCTGCTTCGCCAACTGCCCCAATGTGGTGACCATCACCCTGGAGGAGGGTGTGGAGCAGGTGGACCGCTACGCCTTCTCCGAATGCGGCCGGATCTATCCGGAGGTCTGGAATCTGGACTACCTGACGGAGGAGGAGGCCGCGGCCTTCGGCGACCGGGCAGTGCCCAACGGCTCGCCGGACTTCGACAAGGCGATCACCATCTACCTGCCCTCCACCCTGCGCTACGCCGACGACATGTCCTTCAGCCTGATCTTCATCAACGGTCTCTATATGCTCTGGTGCACGGAGCCGGATATGCTGCCGGACTTCCATGTGGACGCCTTCTACCGCTGCCGGCACATCTTCCAGTTCTACTTCACGGAGGAGACCATCCAGAACTACGGCGACGAGCTGGATGAGCGGCTGAACCAGCTCTCCGACGTGGGCACGCCCGCCTGGTACTACCAGGGCAAGGAGCCCTACTGGAGCCTGGAGCCCCTGGAGTAAAGATTGAACCAAATCCCATCACCGGAGGCGCAAAAAAGCGCCTCCGGTGTTCAGTCTGCAGCCCGACGTTTCCCCGTGTCTGTGCTTCCCCCAGCGGTGCGCATTGCCTCCCCCTCCGGGGGAGGTGGCAGCGGCGTGTAACGCCCGCCGCTGACGGAAGGGGTTCTCCGCGGCGATCCGTTTCCCCCGTCCCCATAGGGGAGGGGCTAAGTGCCCTTTAGGGTATGCCCCTCCCGCCGACGTGTGCGCGTGTCCGACAAGCGGGCGGGTGATACCCGCCCCTACGCAGCGACCTTGCCTCCCCTGCAAGGGGAGGTGGCAGCGAGTTTGCGAGCTGACGGAGGGGGTTGAGGGAGGAATCCGTTTCTCCCGTCCCCCCGTAGGGGAGGGGCTTGCCCCTCCCGCGTTCATGGGCGCAGGAAAAAATTTTTCCGAAACGCCTGAAACCTTTTCGCCCTGCCGAACGTTATACGGACAGAGGACGAATGGTTTTTTGATTGCCCGTTACTTTTGCCGCTTTCAATGGAATAGGCAAATGAGCAAAAAACAGCTTGCCCGGGGAACGGCGCTGCGTTTCCGCGCGCAGCGGGAAAGGGAACAGAACACAGAGAACCGTCCCCTGTGTTCTGGTTTCTGTAGCCTTGAAAAAAACGAAGAGGAGTGACTATGATTCTATATATACCCGTATCGTGTATATATCTAGTCTGGATAATATGGCATGTGAAGGAGTTGCGAAAGATCCGAGAAAATCCTCGAATCTACGACAAAATTTCCGGGTATGAAGAATACCAACGCTCTGAATGGTATCGACTCACGACGGATAGCTTTTCCCGCGGAGATTCTTCCGGTGCCAGTTGTAAAGGCCGCACGCTCGTTGTTTACATGGCACTCCTTTTTCTCCTGAATACCACTACAGATTTTCTTGGTGCCACGCTCCTTTCAAAAGGGCAAAACAACGTACTTTTTTTCTATGGGTTAGATGATGGCGCATATATTTCCTTGATTTTGCTTATTGCATATGATGCGTTGGTTTCCTGGTATCTTCCAGTGCTCAATCGTCGGCCTGTAGACATTTGCTTCTCACTTTGTACTATATTTCCCAAGGACAGTCGTACAAGGGCGCGGCAGAAGTGTTCCGCGATTATACTCTCTGCCACGCTGATCGTTTTTCCGTTCCGTCTCATGATGCTAGCGAACCATGGAATTGCGGATTCTGAGAAAATCATATATAAGCCATTCTTTTCGACGCAGGAAATAGTGGTTCGCTATGATCAGGTTCTGCAAATCGAACCTGTCTATATAAACACAGAAAGGAACGGAGAAAAGCTTACCCACTGCTATCTGGTGACAGAGGACGGCATTCGTTTTGATCTGATAGGCGGCTACAGAAGATCGGGTCTGTTTTGGAAGGCAGAAAACCAGATCATCACGCTGCTGCCGGACGAACTAAAAGCGCAACTACCGAAAGGGTTGCTGGACAAGTAACATCGGGGAACACAAGGAAGGTTTATGTTATGAAAAAAGAACTTCTGATGCAACAAATTAAACCGCTGCTCTTATTCGGCTTGCCTGCCTGGGGACTTACATTTTTTGCAGTCTTATCTAGGAGTTTTTATATCTTAATTGTCGTCATTCCCATATATATATTCCTAACAGTAGTAAATTCACATAGATTTTGTTTTCTCTTTGAAAAAAAATACCCGAACAAACATAACAGGCAGTTTTATCCGCATTATGTGGAGGGGGAGGATGAACTAAATAGATACTTTTCTATTGATGTGAGATGGAAAATAATAATTTTGGGAATCGTTTTGACCGCATTCGTTACATCATTTTTTTGTGAATGAGAAAAAGCAATAGAACAAGAACACAGTGAACAGAGCACCGGGGACGGTTCTATGTGTTGATCTTTTCGACCACGGAGGCGCGTGCTAAACCAAGGAACGCAGAGCTCTTGTCCCCCCCCCAACCGTATTCACACGACAAGAGTATGGTTTCTCCCGAAGAACACAGAGAACCGTCCCCTGTGTTTTTATTTGGTTTTATTCACAGGAGGATTTAAGATGAATTGTTATTACGTTGAAGGCGGAAGTGGTAAGGATAATTACCAAAAGCTGATCAGATACATGATCGCATACAGCGATTCGTTTTCTCTGACGTATTTTCGCTATAACAGAATAGAGCGGCTGAAAAGAACGGCAAAGCGCATCAAGGAGAAACTTGAACCGTATAAGCTGTACGCAAAGGAAACGACACATCTTCCGAGTATGGAGACGCTAAATGAAAACAATCACATTTATGAGTTGACCGTATATCGTTCGTGCAAACAGGTTATTCCTGTTTTGGAGGAGCTTGATTCACTATGGCAATGGGATTATCCTCATTACCCGATGGATCTGTGTTTCTTCAAGTCTGGGTTTGCGTGGTTTATTTCCAGCGCACATGAGGAGTACGCGATATTATATACGGAAGATTCTGGCGTAGTAAATGATTTGCGTGATATTGGTTTTACACTGATAGAAGATCACACAGCAGAACCTGATGAATTATTCTTTGCTGTCCAGAACACAGGGGACGGTTCTATGTGTTGATCTTTTCAACCACGGAGGCGCGTGCTAAACCAAAAAACGCAGAGCTCTTGTCCCCCCAACCGTATTCACACGACAAGAGTATGGTTTTCCCCCGAAGAACACAGAGAACCGTCCCCTGTGCACGTGGTAAATGGATGAACTGGTTACCAACAGGAGGTTGAATACATGCAAAGAATCCTGTTCTTTTGCCTCTTGCTTACGATTTGTGTAGCATTGCTACTTACCGGATGTTCCAGCAAAACGGCTGGCTCGAATCCGACAAGCGTTCCTATCCCGGACCTGACGAGCATTCCTCCGGAGGCGGAAAGCGTCCCTCCGGAACAGAGCCCCTATCCGAAGGAAGACAAAATAGAAGAACAGCTGGAAGCGATGAAAGCCTTTTTGATCGGGCATCAAGAGGAAATGGAAGAAATCGTTGCCGTCATGATGGAATACAGCAACAGTTCGAATTATTATGAGTATGACGTCCGCAGAAAAATACTGTCTTTGTGTGATCGAAATTCCTTTCGACTAAAAGAAAAATACACAGATCACCCCATCATTGATAAAGCTAGTATTCTGGATGAGAATCTCTTCTACTATGTGTTTGTACAATATGAGAATCCCCTTGTCGATATCGACACTTGCTGTTTTACCGTGTTTATCTGCGATGAAAACGGTATCGGTTATTGCAGGATTTGGCTTTTCTATTGCGAAGGGGAACCGATTGAAAAGGAGTTCTATCCTATCTTCCCTGTGATCCCACATTGGTATCTCTTCGTCGAATATTTAGAATGATGGATTAACCTACGAGGTTGCAAGGAATCATCCAGGAACACGGGGGACGGAACTGTATGTCTTGCGGGGGACACACAGAACCGTCCCCTGTGCGCTCCTTCACGAATCGCCCGTCGACGTGGACGCGTGTCCGACAGACGGGCGGGGCAAGCCCCGCCCCTACGCAGGAGACGGAGGTTCCCCGTAGGGACGACCATTGGTCGTCCGGAGTTTTGAGCTTTGAGTTTTGAGATTTGAGGAGACGAGGGAACGGGGACAACCCGTAGGGAGCGATCCCCAGATCGCTCCGCCGAGTTGCGCCCGTGTCCGACAGACGGACGAGCATTGCTCGTCCCTACGGCGTAAACCCACGTTTCCCCGTAGGGGCGACCCTTGCGGTCGCCCGCCGACATGGACGCTTGTCCGACAGACGGGCGGGGCAAGCCCCGCCCCTACGCAGGAGACGGAGGTTCCCCGTAGGGACGACCATTGGTCGTCCGGAGTTTTGAGCTTTGAGTTTTGAGATTTGAGGAGACGAGGG
>JAEEGL012317144.1_pt1 | contig 12918 bp, 12 predicted proteins | sample 9134231 | NCBI WGS metagenome assembly JAEEGL01 (sample SAMN16246548, study PRJNA631951) | gut metagenome | biome: gut microbiome; feature: rumen; material: fiber-attached | host: Bos | place: Iran: Karaj | collected 2018-10 | reverse complement strand
TTCAGGATTATAGAGGGTCGAATTTCGCAAGACTTTGATAATATCTGTAATCCCTTTATCATCAATATTTGTCCAATTCTCTTCAGGTTGAGTATATATTTCAAACTTAGAAAAATCTAAATCACCAAAAATGAGTCGGGTCTGTTCTATACTCAAAGTTCGATAAAGAATCATGAATAATTGATAATCATTTAAAAAAGTCCAATCTATATTCATATCTTTCCAAAGAAAAAGTCTATAACTCGTAGGATTAGCTGTAAATACATTAAGCATCGTCCAAAAACTAGACTCTCCATATTGTTTGTCGTATTCTAAAATATCTCCGATAGTTGGTTGATGAATAGTAATAAAATCATTAACTTTAAAATCATCTCCGTAGAATAGTTGAAGTTGAGTAATATTAGAACCGACTGAAGTCATCATAAATATTATTTGTACCCGGATGCCCATTAACAACATTAGGCGCTTTCATAAAGAATCTCATTCTACGGATATAATACTGTGCGTCAATAATCATGGGCTTATCTTCATAGCATTTAAGTTGTCTCCCTAATGCATTAGTCCAGCATAATAAATCACGGACAATATAACTAAGCAAGTCAGTGCGTGCTATGCCATATTCAGTCTCCATATCATCTTCGTGAACAACGCAATATACTTCAATAAGCTCATTTTTGACTGCTTTTCCACCTCTATCATATCTATCTGTTTGATCCCAAATATCAAACATAATAAAATTCAGCACTTCTTTTTGCACCCCATTTAATTTAATCCAAGGCACAATCTGTTCATGCTGAATTGCTTGATTGTAATCTAATATTTCCTGACGTTTCTTTAATTCTTCTTCTGTAGGATTATTAGCATCCTTATATTTATTTAAAGGCTTCGGTTGTTTAGCACCTAATACCTCTTTGAGATCTGGGTCTTCTTGAAAGATTTTCATTAACTGATCTTTCTTATATATAATGTCATTATTATGACGATTGTCCAAATCTCGACTTATATTGGCTATATCTCTTTTCATCCTATTACCTCCACATCCATGATAGAGCGACTTTCTCCTTCTAAATCAGTAACAGTAAGTGTAAAAGTATGTCCGATTAATATAGATGCTTTTTTAGGATGGATAGAAATAATATTATCATCTATTTTATCCATTACCATTAATTTATCTAAGCGATTAATTTCTGCATCTGTTAATCCTTCAACATTTTTTAACTTTAACTTCCATTCTGATTTTCTATCAGGGTCAACGATTTGTTCTCCACCAACAGTTCCTGTATAATATTCTGCAACAAAATAATATGTCCCATTAATTTGTAATTTATTGTAGTTTGTATCCCTTATGCTTTGGTCAACATAATCGATTTCTAACTCATTATTTTCATTAACATGCGCCGTATAAATATAACTGGTTAATGTACTATCTTGAGGTTCGGCTTCAGGAATTATAATTTGTGTTTCGCCTGTATCATCATAATAATCACAAACCAAAAGTTCACGATTATCACGTTTTTCATTCCATTCATCCTGTTTAAGAGTTAAATTAATAACTCCCATGGGATTAAGGTCAACTACTTTCGTAATTTCGTATACTTTAGGATTAATTTTATTGTGTGACATAACAAAACGCTGTTCATGCGACATGTATCGAGTGTCACAAAGATTGTATTCTTTTAATCCCTCATCACCATAAAGATAATGAGTGTCAGGTATCCAACCATTTGTGACGTTATCAAGACCAACGGTATAATCAGCCGTCCAAACACCACTCGTATATGAATTAGCATTTCTCGAACATCCAATGACATGCATTAACTCCATTTTTCCATGAACTTTACATACCCATTTAAAATCCCAGTTACATTTTAAGATATTATATCTAACAAACTGTGTTTCATCATTTCGGTTAACGATCATCCACAATTTATTTAAATCAAAACCTTCATCTTCAAAAGGATTATCAGGCTCATAATCTTCAAATCCAATTTCATCATCTGTATCATCGGGTATAAAAACATATACTCCAATAGGATAATGAACTTTAGGTCTGAATTGCAGATAATAGTCTACAGCATCTTTTAATATAGATACAGTAGCATGTTTAGAATATTTAGCATCTTCATAATGCCAACCATTTTCAGGATCAAGTATATAAACACGTTTGTATCCTGTGTCACCAGTAAAAGTAGCATTCATTATCATATCAGACTGTTTACGTCTGGCTTGTGATAAATTTTTACCTCTACTGGTCAACATTGATTGATACATTTCCTGTGTAATCAAGCCACATCTCCCTCACCAATTTTATCAACAAGATTATGTGCGTCTAATACAAACTTTCTATATACTTGATAATCAAACTGCTCAGTACAAGATTCTATATAAGCAGCTTGAAGTTTACAACAAATTTCAATAATTGGAGTAGGATAGCAGAGTCATTCGTTTAATCCATCTATCTCTTTCATAAGATTTACAAAATATTTTGCAAAATCTACATTCTTATAATTTTGTGCAGTTTTAGGGTCTTTATAGAGTAATAGCCAAAATAATTTTTTATGGAGTTTATTTTTAAATTCAGTAATTTGTTTATCACTGAATTTGCCATAGAGATAATCCATTAGGATTCATTACTCCTTAATTTAGACGAAGACGCGGTACCATCAATATATGAATTATTAGTAAGCCCTCTATCTCGAATAAGTTTTCTTTGTAAATAAATAGCCTTATCTAAAACCTCGTTATTTACAGCCGTATGATTAGCTTGTGCATAAAATTTTTCAGCACTTGTGCCATACATTTGCATAAGATTAACAGTACTAAAAACCAAAGGCATCATCCATTGGACAATCATACCATAACCTATAACATCCATAATAAAAAACTTATCCATAGACTCAGTTGTTTTTCTTGCCAATTCATATTCAATGTGTCCTTCAATAATAACAGGATCACCCGTTTCTTCGTCTATAACAGCTTCACCATTATCATCCAATTTTTCAATCGGATCATTAACAGTAATGCTATTAAAAAGTCTATTTACATAAGGGTCACTAACAGCGGAATAAATTAAACCCCATAAAAATTCATTTCGATATTCATCTGTGATATCTTCTGTAAACAGATTAAGTATCTCCCCCTTCCGAAGAAAGGAGGAGATTAATTCGTCATATGTAATAGTAGGCATTTTAACTTACCTCCTATTCACATTACTCTGTGTCACTATTTAAACCAGTTAGAATAGCTAAATCGGTACCCCAAGCACCATCTAAAGTTCTAATGGTAGCAATACTATCAAGTTCGCCAGTTCTAACCATATCAGCCGCAACACTTTTCATACTATCTATAACGCCAGCGGGTAGATTAGGAAGAATTGCCTGAATTTCTCGTACAGGTCTTTTTAATAAATTTTTTAAATCCGACACCGGATATAATTTACTATAAAATTCCTTTAATTTAGGAAATTCATTTATAAAATCCTGATCTTCAATTACAATCATAGGATGAAAAAGTAAACTTGTACCAGCTCGTACTTCTGCTACTAAGTCTTGATATTCAATTCCGATTGTGTCATTTCTGCCCAAAAACGTATAAATCATATTTGTTCTTTTGCCTAAAAGATGTGTTTTACCAGAAAGTACAGACTTACAAGGAATTCTGTCATCAGATGCGAATTTCTTTTTTTCTACAACAGTTTTCTTTTCTTCTTTCACTTCTGGTTCAATTACAACATTTTCAGCAATTGTGGGTGCAGGTGCTACCTGCGCTCTTTTAGCACTTCTTGCCATAATTCTTTTACTCCTTTTAATCCTTATATTTAATTATTACTTATGCGGGAAGATTCCAAACGCCAAAGTAACGACCAAGCTGAACGCCCACGCCAAAGCCACGGGTCATTTCATACTTCATAACATCGTCCCAACGACCATTCTCTTCACCTTTTTCTGTAACCTGATAAATCTCGGTTTCGCCTTGATCAACAACTTTAATGAACTTATCTTCAATTACAGGCAGAATAAGCAGAGTTCTGTCATTGAAAGCTTTCTGAGTCAGAGACTTATCCAGATAACGCTGAGGAATTTCAATCATATCAGTTCCTTCATAGTTACCAAGTCTGCCAGTGTTGGCAACAGATTCTTTCTGAGACTGTGCTCTCCAATCAACATCAGTAAGAGCGTTCAGTTTCTTCAGGGCAGTCTTCGTACCAACAATGACAGCCGCACAACCATTAATGGTCTCAACTTCAGAGATAATCTCGTCAAAGGTATCTTTGACCAAAGTGTTATTACCAATCAGGTTAGGAGATGCGGGAAGCCTGCTAGAAGCATTAGTAAATGCCGCATAAATCTGATTGATAAGTTCGTTCTGGAATGCTTTAGCAACAGCATTTACCAGTGCAGACCAATCTTCCTGACCAACCAGATAACGATCAATCTGTGCACCAACAGCTGCGCCATAGACTTCCTGTTTCACAGTGAAGCTTTCGCCTCTGCCAAGTCTCTGAAGCACAAAGTCATGATGCTGACCAGAAACTTTAGCCACACTCAGAAGAGTATCATCAGCAGTTGTAAACTCAATAATATCATCATTAGCGATGGAACGTCTGTCTACATACTGCATAAAGAAATCATTTTCACGAAGTCCTTCCTCAATCTTCAGATCAACAACTTCTTCAATAACTTCAAACAGTTCTTCATGATGTTTGCGCATAGCACGATGCAGAGTACGCTTAGAAGGTTTCTCTTCATGAATATCAAGAATCTGGAAAATAAGCTTTCTCAGCTTATCATTAGCTTCCTGCTTACTAATAATCTTACCATCAGCAACAATCTCGTTGTTCATAGCAAGATCAAACATCAGATTGCGTACAGACTCATAAGGAGTCTCCGCAAAGATATTTCTAAGGTGTTCAGTAGAAAATACTTTAATCATATCGCTTTATCCTCCTTTCTTTAATTTAGTCTATTACGCCACGACATATTTGCCATTTGCGAAAGATACTGTTGCGCCAACAGCAGGTGTACCTTGGAAACCTTCAGCAGACATTTCAAAAATATCACCTTTTACCAGAGTATATCCCTTGACAACATCACCCGCTTTATTAGTCCAAGCTTTAGGATTTTCAGTTTGGGAAATAGTATCATAAGGGGTAATTTCAGGCATAAGAATCCACAGCGCTTCAGTAGCATCAGTAACTTCAACATACCAGTTACCATTACCAGCTTGCTCTCTAATAACACCCGCAAAAGTAGGAGCGGTTGTCTCTCTATAAGTGCCAAGCTTAATATAATCGCCACGACCGACAAGCACGCCATTATCATGATCAGCAGTCAGTTCGATATCAAAAATGTGTCCACCACCATTAGCCGCAAGCAGTCTGGAAGGGAACGCCTCGTTATGTGTAAAAACAAAAGCAATATCAATCATAACGTTTTTCTCCTTTCTATAAATTTAATTTAAGTTAATCAAAGATATTTCCATATCTCTTGTTTTCAGCAACCTTTCCTTCTGGAACTCTAAACAGAGAGAATTTATGCTGATTAGTATCTTTTGCTATATGTGTTTTCTTGCTATTAGATTTTGCAAAAGAAAGCAGAAGAGCATCACATTTATTCTGAATTTCATCAACAGAATATTCAGAAATATGTTCCTTAATTTGTGCAAATTCAGCAGAATCAGAAATAGACTCCCAATCTTCAGAATTAATTATAGCTTCTTTGCGAGACTCTTCTTCAGCTTTCTGATATTTAGCCAACTCTTCAGACATTGTAGAATATTTAGAACGAATATTATCAATTTCTGCTTCTTCTGTATCTGTTACATAAATTGCATGAACAGGCACCCTGTCACCCTTAAGAGAGAAGACGCCCGCACGCTCACTATAAGATTGACGATAAGCGCTGCCAGCCCACATATCTACCATTACAAGTTCTTTATCATAAACAAGAACATTATAATAAGCATTATCAGTTTCAGAATATGTATCATTTACAAGTGTAGCAAGAGCATAAATTTTATCATTTAAAGAAACTGCAAATTCTTTACCATTAATACTATAAGTAATAGAATTTTCAATTTTCTTTACTGGCTCATCATCCGGTACTTCATCTTGAGTATCTTCTTCAATGTCAGATTCTGATTCTTTTTCATCCTCAATCTCAGGCTCCTCATTTTCTGCTTCCTCTTCAGGTTCGTCACCTTCGGCACCCTCATCTTCAGATTCAGGATTTTCATCTTCAAAATTCGATTCAGGAGTAGGATCAGCTTCAGCATTACCAAACATCTCTTCGAATTTAGCTTTCAGCTCTTCATCTGTCAGATTTTCATGCTCAAATGTGACATCTTCAGCAGTTACATTATACTGCTCTAAAAGTTGCTCAAATAAGCCCATATCATCTTTTCCTCCTTTCGTAGAATTTTGATCTATCTCAAATGCAGCTTTATCTGCATTGAAATTTAATAAAGAAATATTAGCACCTTCCATAGCAGGTTCTACAATAGAACCATCTTCATAATATCCAAGAATAGTAATTCCTTTAAATACAAAATTATCAATATTTAATATTTTTTCTTTGGCATCATATGAAAAATCATAAACATCAATTTCTACGGATACAGGGCATTGTCCATCTGCGTCCATAAGAATTTCAGGTGCTTTTGTATAACTTTCATAAAGATAAGCATCAGTCTCAATATATTCCTTATCTTTATCAGCATCGTAAACTAATTCTGGTTTAGCATCTGTAGGAACATGTCCAACGGGAATTTCGTCATAAACAATTTCTCCATTATCACCTTCGTGCATTGCGTGCCAACCAAATACGTTTTTTTGTTCTCCATCAACTTCAAGCTGATGAATATACGCTAAAATAGGTCGATTCTTAATACTTTTTAAATTCTTTTTCATAGAACTATAAGTAATTTGACTATGATTTTTATTTTTGCCCACATGAGCGGCTTTTAAATGTGTTTTAACAAGTCCGTCCTTGGACGTATCTTGAGAAAAAGATAAAGTACCCTCAAGTCCAACAGCCACAAAAGAACCACCAACAAAATCATCTTTGGAAAATTTAACACTGTTTCCTTGTTTGACTAAATAATCATAAAAAGCATCTATAGTAATAAACATAATTGCACCCCCTTATAAACATACCGTTTTTGAAAAGGTGCATTTATCAACAGGAACCGTACTATATTTCCCATTTTCATAACGACCTATATTTACAAATACAAACAAGCCCCCTTCTTTTTCTAATTCAGGATAACCTGCTTGTCTAAATAATTCAGCTACCTCTGTATCAGAGGTTTTAATAAACGGCATTTTTTCCATCTTTCAACCCCCTTAACTAATAATTTAATTTTAAGCGGTAAATATTTTTGTTTTATCTGGCTGATTAATGTCATCAGCTTTATACCAATAATATCCATATGCCATTTTTGAAGAATCTTTTAAGGCTCTATTAAATACATCTGAATGACCATTAATATATCCCAATTCTTTTAAAGCTTCACCTTTTGTAGCATATGTACATATATATTCTTTATTTGAATTATATTTTGAAACAGCCGTACCACGCCCGCCGTTTATTTTTAATAAATCATAACGAATTTGTTCATTAGGATCATATTCATCTAAATAACGCCATACAGCTGGTTCTCCATTAACATATCCAGAAAATTTTCTTTTTCTAGCACAAACGCTTTGTATATTTTTATAATTACCTTTTTGACCAAGTTTTTCTCCCGCACTATTAATAGAAGGGAATACCTCACCAGTGTTAGTTAATATAACTTGGCGTTCTGGTATTTTGTTTCCTTGAGATTTTATATAATTGCACAAACCAATTTTATCTGCTTCTATTAACCATCTATTAGAAGTCGAACGAGAGACTTTTAAAACTTTGGCTATTTGAACAGAGCTAAGACCAGATTGATACAATTTTACAGCCTGTATTACCTTAGAAGTCATTGCTCTTTTAAAAATATTAGTCCAATCAATATTTTCTAAATCAAAATAAGAAACTAAATCCGATTCTTCTATATGTCTTTTCATTGTTATAAAATATTGCGACTTACAATTAATTTCGATATATATATTAATCCCTTGATTAATTGCATATCTTTTTTTAGCTTCATCATTTTGTTGTCTAAAATCCAATGTTTGCTTTCCCCAATTAAACTGATCGTAATGTTGCCTACCGTGCATTTCAATAATCATATTCAAGCGAGGAATATAGAAATCATAACGGTACTTTTTTCCTTCGAGGATATATTCTGGATCATATTCTTCGTTTAATTCATCTAATAAAGCTGCCATAAGTCTATTTGGAACACTAATACCATCACTGCAAATTGGGCATGATAAACCTCTATAATTAACATTAGATATGGCTTGAATTTTAACATGACCACAATTAGGGCATTTCCATGGAACTTTAACTGCCGAACATTGAGAATATTTATATCCATCTTCTGGGTTGAATAACATACTTGCTTGTTGAGGATTTGTATCCCACATACATTGCCATTTCATTATTCATAGACGCCTCCTTTCAATATAAATGGAGCGCATTAATTGCGCTCCACACAATAAGAATGTCTACAAATAATTATTATTTGTTAGCGATTATATTCTTTTATATAATCGGTAATAACTTTAACCATTTGATCTATCTCTTTTTTCTCTACTAATTTCTCCATCAGTGGAAATTTCTCCGTCATCTAGTGCAGGTCTACCTACTTCTCCGTCCCCATTACCTGTAGATGTATGACTAGATACAAGTGGACTATTGAATTTTTCAGACAGACCAAGAATATTTTCTTCAAGATAATTAGTAGCTAAAGATTCATATTCACTAATACCATTTAATGCATTAAGTGCTAATTTCACAGGAAGACCATAAGTACCATTCTCTAATAATTCTTTTCTAAAATCTTCTTTGGTATAAGCACTAATAGGAAAGAACACTACCTTACAAGGAGTACTAAGATTATATGTAGCATATCTATTTACCCAACCTTGAGTTTGACCAAGTAATGAACTAATAGCTAATTCAGTGTCCACCTTCATAGCAAGTTTTAAACCAGTCGTACCTGTAATAGAAATACTATTAAGTACTTGACCACCCATACCAGAATTAAGAACGTTTTCTGTGGCTTTGGTCACTTTATTACTATTAGTAGTAGCATCATTATCACTAAATCCAATGGTGTTTAATTTTCCGGGGACAATAGCGGCAGAAGTATAATCAGGCAATGCCTCTTCACACATACGATTAAAATATTGAATAATAATTTCAGGGTCTACTTTCCAATCATCAATATTTTTACTACCAGTGATAGTTTCCATTTCTAACCAAATCAATTTATAAATATCTTGCTCATCTGCTATAGCTTGAAAATCTTTAACATCTTCCAAGTTAATCAATTCAGCAAATAAGCCAGAATAATATGGAACAATCACTTTCCAATCTTCTATATTTAATTTTAAACAAACAGTATATTCTTCTGGAAATACCTGCCATTTAAAATCATCTCCACCAGATTGATATTGACGATACATTGAATCAAAAGGTTCACCCCAATATTCAAGTAAATAATTATATGTGCCTGTAAAATATGACATATCCATAGCAAATGCGAAATCTCCAGTAGGAAATCTACCTGCAATCTTACAATAATCTGGGTCAAGTGGAAGAATAAATAATCCATTATCATCGTCATAATAAGCACAACCATAAAATACATCCTGTAAGAAACAGATAAGATATATCATTAAGAATTTTTGCTGAAGATTAAGACTATCAATAAACTTTGCTGTCTCAGCATATTCCTTCAACATCTTTTGGTCATTCTGTGTATTAGCGGTTACATCATAATTAGGGATAATACGTCTAGCATCTAACTCGAACATAGTTGCATTATATTGAATAAGTTTCTTATACATCTGTGATCGGTAATAAAGATACCAAGAAAGATTCCTAAGGTTCTTTTCATTGTTACTAATATTTTTTAAATAAGAAAGAAGCTTGCTTTTATCGAAAGTAGGAATAGCTTTTCTGGTATTTTTTGTCACATCAGTAATTTGTTTAAATGAAGTTTGAGCGGCTTCAAAATTCTTTAATCTATCATAATTATTGTTATAGAAAGATTGTAATTCAGAAACTGTCTTTTCTCCATGTTGTGTAATAATTGTATCTCGTGCCTGAGTTGTGCCCGACACATTACGATTTCTTTTTCTTTTACGTGCCATATGCACCTCCTCAAATTATTCTATTATTTCTTGTATGTCCCCTACGAATAGGAAGACTATATACAAGTCGTTCCACATCAGAAAAATTAGGTTTAAGTTGAAGCTCTAATTGTTTCATGCACCAATAATTATATGAAAGAGAAGAGTAACGGTCTTTTCGATTGCCTTTTGTTTCAAACACTTTTAACTTACCATCTTTATAAAAGCCTTTTAATTTTACCAATTCAAAAATAGCCGCTGACGTTTCTGCATAAGACTTTAATAATTCACCTTTTTCGTAAACGGTCAATTTCTTATAACCTTTAAATTCTTTAGAAAGATATATTTCTGCATCATTTTCAGTTACAAGAAAATCAACATTACCATTTTGAATTGCAGTACGAAGCATTATACAATAAACGCTGTTAGAATCAGAAGAAGCCTTGACAGAATATACCACTTTCTTAGCGTCTTTAACTTTACAACGCTGAGCCATTTCATCATTGTTACAACATGACAACGCCTTATAAGTATTACCTGTTTCAGGATCATACTGGTCTTTTATAATATGGTCATATACACCTAAACCTACTCCTGCGCAATCCAACACTAAGTATGTACAACCATATTCATAATAATATCTCATAACCGTCATACCTAACTCGTCAGTAGTAAGTCCCTCAAACGTTTCTCCAAATATAATATGTGCTTTATATTTTGTGTCTGTCATTTTAATTGCGTCATTAATGTAGATAGCCGCCGCATCGTTCCTTTTTTTCTTAGTAGAAGCCATAAGAGCAACGTCAACAGACATAATGCGCTCACCATTTTTAGGTGCGTGCGGTACAGAATAATCTCGTGAATAAAACTTTAAAGGCAATAAACCTTTTTTATTTACTCTTAATCGTGATGTTTCATCAAAACTAAAAACTCCACCTTCGTTATCTCCATACCAAAAACATTCATCTTCCATATGAAAGGCTATTTCATCAAAATCATCTTCAGACATTCTATCTTGGACTTCATCTTTCATAAGAAGACCTTCAAGAATAGATATCTGATATGGAAGACCACATAAGAAATATTTTTGATTAGGATTAATAAAATTCTTAAAATATGCTAAAAACTTATCATAACCCCAACTTGATTTTAACCATGCAGAAGACATATATATTTCTTTATTACGTTCCTGCATATGTTTATACTGGGGTTTATTTAAATAGGCGGGATCTCTTGGTGCTTTAAGAAATTCTCTTATAACACTATCAATAATTCGTTTATCTGTTTTAACATATTCGTCTACAATAATAATATTACAGTGAGCAGAACGGGCATTATCAGTACTGGTAGTTGTTTTTATCCAACTATCATTTTTCCAATATATTGCTCCATCGTTTTGACTAATATTTATTCGAGCGATTTCATTCCTAAGAAAAGCACTTTGAGGACAAAATTCATCTTTTATTTTTAACAATGATTCGTTTGCCTGTTTTAATATTGGCGCTGTAATAATTATTTTAGTGCCCGGATATAAAATACATCTGACGCAAGCAAACAAAGCCACAAGCATTGTTTTCCCCTGACCACGAGCGGCACAATAAAGAAAGAAATTATTATGCATCATTGCCCAAAGCATTAATTCTTGAAACCATCTCAATTTAATTTTTGTAAATTGAAAAGCATCTTTTACAAAACGTTGAGGATTTGCTCGATAATAGCCCGCTCTCCAAGCCACAGTATTCATTATTTTTTTATGCTTTTCTTCTTTTACTTCTTCTATATTCCGTTTTTCTTCAACAAATTCAGACATTAGCTATCATCCATTAAGAATTCTTCGTTCATTTTATTACCGAAGATTTCTTCAAAAATGGCTTCTGTATCATCATCCGCATTTAGTTCAGGACGTTTTACAGTGAACCTAGCAATAAAGTTTTCATAAATAGAAGAAAAAGCATTTTTTATGTTAAGCATCTTGACAAGATGACCTTTAAAGAATACATCTATCATTAATCCAATTCTATCTACATCAACCCATTCATCTTCGGGTTCAGGTATTGGCTTTTCCATTTCCCAAGCTTTGATTAACTCACCAAAAGTTTTTTGATCAGTCATAGCATCTGTAGAATTTTGAGTTGGTTTAATGCCTAAGCTAGTCATAATTTCTTGACAAGATTTAATAGCATCCTTAGGGTCGCCATCTTCTTTAGCTAATCGTCTAGCTCTCATATCTTGAATACATAATTGCTCAAATAATACTTCTTGCGCTTTAGCTTCGGCAGGATATCTTGATACCCAATCTTCATAAGCACTTTCAAGTTGATATAATTCTTCAGAAGAATAAGCGCCGAATCTTTTACGACCACGTTTAATTATCTCTTGGTCTTCATCAACAATTTCAATTTTATCTGGTCTCGACACAGAATATTTTTCACCATACTCTGAATTTTCCCATGTTTTACCTTTATATGCAGGAAGACTGCAAATCTGAGACATGTATCTTTGGAAAGGTAACATCTTAGATTTACCAGAATCATTAGACTCTTCATTATTATATGAATTAACGCAACTAAGATATAAACTTTCAATAAAAGGTTTGTCCATTTTTCGTAGAACTCTTTGTACAGATATTTTAGTCTCTTTAGGGGGATCTGTAGGTTTTTCTATATTTTCAGCATCCCTAAAAACGC
>JAEEGL011974227.1_pt1 | contig 12918 bp, 4 predicted proteins | sample 9134231 | NCBI WGS metagenome assembly JAEEGL01 (sample SAMN16246548, study PRJNA631951) | gut metagenome | biome: gut microbiome; feature: rumen; material: fiber-attached | host: Bos | place: Iran: Karaj | collected 2018-10 | reverse complement strand
TAACCACTCTTCGCATTCTTCTTCGTAAGCCTCGCGAGAAGGCGTTCCGCGTTTGCCATAAGTGAGTTCTATGACTTGCTCAATGTCTGTGCATTCTAATATCTGCCGATGTTTTGCTGCCGACAACTTCCTTGCTTTCTCTAAGTTACTTGCGTGCTCGGCTATCTCATCGTACGACCAATCGTACATATTTTCGTTACTCGTGTCCATTTTAATCATACCAGCCTTCAATTCCGGAGCCATCCCATACTTCCATGTATACTTTGCGGTGCAACTCTCCCTCGGACATAGAATTCTTTTCGTCTTCAGACATTGCGGTTATTCGTCGCTCAATTTCTTTTTCAATATCATCTCGATCTTGACCTATGATCAAGTCAAAGATCTTCTGATAGTGCAGCTCGCGTTCCTTTGCTATTTCAACAAATAAATTATGCAATTCTTCTTCATACCCCTCTCTATCATGATGAAAACAAACCGAGCCATCAGCATATTTTGTTACGCGACCACTATTTTTACGCTCGAAATTCATTCGCTCACGCACTTCATCCTCATAGTTTCTATCAATTTCAGCGATTAAGGCTCGCATTGCGCCTATTCGCTTTTGAGCATCTTCGTGCTGCTCATTGCCATAATACTCTTTGGCTTTAATAAGTTGCTCTATACCAAATTTAAACAAATCCACCTGATAATGATAGTCGAAAGATCGCCAAGTTTTGAGAATCGGTTGGAATGTTTCGAGGTTATGAAAATACCATCTCATGTTGTACCACCAATCTCGTGTACGCCAGCCTATACGATACACAAAGAAATTCTTGATCTTTGTTGACCATTTCGCGTGTCTTTCTTCAAATTCTTTTTCCCATTCGTCCCAATACTCTTGTTCAGTTGCCCATTCTTTAACAACTTCTTTACATAAGGGATTTTCTTCTCTTTGCTTATCAAGCCCCCTTCTCTTAATAGCCTTTTCGCTTAATGCATGACTTCTGTCCATAATTCTGCGATTTTAAAAGTTATACACTACCCCGCATATATACAAAAAGCGGGATTGAAATCTTGCTGTTTCGCTTTTCGGGGCTCTGGTATGCCTTGGTAACCAAACAACAATATAACAATCCACGCCATATGTGTCATATAGTGTCTCAATGTTTTGGTTACCATGAATTTACCAGATTCCGAAAAGCCAAAACATTTTCGTTGCAAAATTACTGCTTTTTTCTGAATTATGCAAGAGAAATGATTATTTTTGAATAATTTTGGTAATATTTTTATTTATGTTTATCTCTGCTTATTGATTTGATCTCGCAGAGATGAGGGTTATTTAGATAAAGTGATCGGTAAATATATTTATGAGAGCACTTTAACAAAATAAGACTCGGAGGGACGCAGTCCTAAAATCAATAAGCAGTGTTTTATATGTTTTTTTCTACTATTTGCGCATTCCGTCAATTTTTACACATATGCGCCTGTTGATTGCATAAAAAGAGACGGGGCACGATGTACGTGCTCCGCCTCTAAATAGCGCTCGCGGAAATTACAATTTCTTTCCGGTTATGTCATAGCGTTCACCGTTACGGATGATGATAACGTGATCGTTCTCGATGATCTTATAGACACCTACCTCATCGTCTTTGATCAGCATAATCGGGGCTTTCAATGAGCCATGATGAGCGTCCGCTGAATAGTTGATAGAACCGCAGACAGGCACATAGGTCTCGCCGTTCATCTCGAAGCGCAACTCACCTACCCGATCGCTCTGGATTGTCAGGAAGTAGAGCGAATCTATCGGCGTAGCTACAGCGGCGAGTTCATCACCTACATAGACGCGGAGCGTCTGATCGGCTACGCCTGTAAGACCGTTATCACTGTAAGACCGTTTCACTGTAAGACCGCTTTCGCTGTAAGACCGCTCTGCTGTAAGACCGCTTGCGCTGTATGACACCTTGGCGATCATCGTCATGTTGGTAGCGGCAGCGGGGTTGGAGAAATGGTCTCCCGTAACCTGTAACCCGTCACCCGTCACCCGTTTAGCAGGAGCGTTGCCGGACTGACGGTAGAACTTAATTTCCTTGGTGCCCGGAGCCAGCCGGCGGAAGAGGTAACCCTCACCCGGACGCATGGTCGTCAGGTCGCCTTCCCATTTCTTATCTTCCGAGAAGTACGCAAAGTGGTCATGGCTCTTGAGCATATCGCCCGGTGTAGCACGATCGTAGTAGCCGGAGAGGGCTTCCGTCACCGGGGTCACTTGTTTGAGCAGACACGGCATCGGGCTCCATTGACCGTCACCGCGTACTTTAATCTTCATCGAGTCAGCCGGAAGGTTTGTTCCGCTGATATGCATCGTGTTACCATCCTGGCTGCTGATCATGTAGATCTGCTTGTAATCGAAAGTACTGAGCGTTCCCACGAAGGCCTTGGATTTGGTCGAATACATACTGAACACACGCGTGCTCGGATCTTTGATCATGTCGCTGTCTCTCCAGGCTTCATTCGTCGTCATACATTGCGCCAGATCCCCGTTGGATGCCGGGATGAGGTTGAACGATGTCCAGTTCCACCCGGCCTGCAGTTGGATTGTCTGCCGTTCGCTACCGTTAGTTGTCATCACGAGCAGTTGACCGTCACCGCAACCGTACACAAAGCCGTGCGCAAAGAGCACATTGCGATCCACACTCAGGTCGTATACCTTACCGGTCGAAGCCTGCCATAACTGGAAGCGGATCTGCTTGCGGTTCATCGCATCGTTACCGTACACCGTCATGAACAGTTTGGACTTGTTCGATTCGGCATCGAAGCTGATATGCGCCATGCCCACACACTCATTTTTGTACGTCGCATAAACGATATCATTCTCATCGGTGTCAAATACCACCTCTTTGGTTTTCGCGATCTTCACTACCGCACATACCGACATATTCTGCTGGTATTTGTTCCGATCGATCGATTCGTACGGCGGGTTCGCTTCCACGGTATATTCGATGATCAGCGGTTCTGCCAACCCCTCCTCGTCGGTCAGGTAGATCTGGTCGTTATAAACACCTACCGGCAGGTTCGCATCGAAGGTCAGACGAATCTGTTTCTCCTCCAGTGCGTTCATCGATCCGGAAGGCTCGTTTACGGTTAACCAATCCGGCAAGGACTCAATCGTATATTGGTGTCTGCGACCGGACTGATTGATGATATCTACGTAGTACGAGAAATTATCGGGCATGTCATAATTGGAGGATACACGCAGGGTCCGTTGGTTCCACTTGAGCGCGTTACGATCGACGAACGCTACCCAGCTCACAGGCGATGCCATCGGGTTGCCGTTCATATCCTCCACATCGCGGACGGTGACATAGATGGTCTGCTTGTTGATCTCGTTGTCCGCCATATTCAGGTTGATGAGCAGTTCGTCGTTGTTGAATGCCCAATCGAAGTTCATCTTGGTCATCAGCCCTTGGTCGCGCGTCGGCGCATGGTTGATCTTATCGGCCATCGCCTCAGCCGAAGCAGCACTCTCGACACGCGTAATGAGCGGAATCACCTTGTCCACCACATTGCCGTTCGGGTCGCGGATGATGCGGCGGTCGTTCGGGCTGAAGACAAGTTCGAGTACGCCGTTCGGGTTGAGGATCTGTTGCTCAAACGGCAGGTAGCCGAATATACCCATCTCGTCGCCGGAGGGCGAACCGTTGTCAAACTCCTGGATGAGATATTTCGGCAGCGCCTGCTCGAAGAAGACGACGTCGTCTATGTTTCCTTCGAATCCGTTACCGCCCAGGTACATGGCACCGGCCAATGAACTGAGGTTGGTTGCGGAGAAGGACTGCTTCATCTCGCTATCGACGAATATGGAAACGTTATTTCGTGTACGATCAACAGTCAGTACGAGGTGATGCCATGTGTCATTTTCGATTTGACCATTTACCATGTACGATTGACTATCGGCATAGAAGACCAGTTTGCCGTTCTCCAGCTCGAAGCGCTTGTCGCCTACGCTGAAGACGGTTCCGTCTGGTTTGGCGGTCTTAAACCACAGCAGGATAGACTCGTCCTGAATAGCCGAGCGGCTGAGCAGGTTTCCGTTCAGCACGGCACGTTCTCCGGATTTAATAGCGAGCGAGATACCTTTCTTAAGGTTCCAAGCCGTCTCATTGAGGTATAGTGTCGCTCCGTTTGCGCGATCTTTGACGGTCTCACCATAACCTTCGTTCATGCGGTAGTAAGCGAGCAGGTCGCGTTCGTAGCCGGTGAGGTACTTCATGTTCGTTGCCGCAATCTCTTCCTGCGTGAGCGCTTTGAGCCATACGCGTGCTTCGAGCATGTCGGATGCGCCATCTATACCGAAGCGGAACGGTCCGGAACCATCCAGCACGAAGTCATTCGGCAAGTTGGAGTCATAGTCTGCGGCAAGTGCTATCTGCTGCGTACCGATATAGAAGCGAACGGTCTTTTGGTCGTTGTCATAAACGGCAACGACGCGGCTGAAGATGCCTGCCGGTAGCGCACCCGGTGCCGTAGCGAAGGACGCGCTTTCTGCGTTATTAGCCAGCATCATTCCCAAGCGGCCGTCTGCAGTATAGTAGAACGACACGGCGTAGTCTTCCGATGCCGACAGGGTCTTGAAGAGCGAACCGCCTTTGGCCTCCGACGGACGAACCAGCATATCCAGCGTGAAGGACGAGTTCGTCAGCGAACGGCTCACCTTGGTGCTGGCGTTGGACGACTCGGCTTCGTTGAAATGCAGACTCGTTCCTGTCATGATACCCGTGGCATTGGTCATACCCATGATTTGGAAGTTATTGTCCTCATCGAGATAGTTTCCGGCGATCGCTTCGTTAAAGCGCAGCATGAAGTCATTGCCTACACCGAGGATGGCATCTGCGGGTTGCGGGCTGCCGAATACGCGCGGCGGACGGGTGTCCTTTACGCCGCTGATGACGGGCGAAGCCTTGGTGACGAAGCCCGAACCATAACGGCAGAACGAAACGGCTCGCAGGTCGTATTGCTGTTCCATCGGGTCACGCTCGCCGTAGAAACGGAACGGCGGGATGCGACCGTTGACTATCTTCTCTTTGCTTCCCGAAGCGAGGTTGTAGAGACCATCGTCCGCATAGAACGAACACTGGTTCACCCACATATCCTCCGATTCCGTCGAGAGCTTGTACTGGAACTCGATATGGTCGAAGTTCTTATGCCAAATATCGAATCCATCGATGGTTATCGGCAGATAGTAGCCCGTCGAATCGCGCTGCGAGAGGGTGTTCATTACCCAGTTCTGTCGCGGAGAAGCGATATTCACATCGCAGCTCATCGGCATGAAGTGTACCGAGAAATCAAGGAATGACAGGTTCTTAGGACAGTCGCTCACCTTGAACATCAGTTTCAGTTCATCGTAGTCATCCACTTCACCGCGCTCCACTTCGAGGATCTGAATTACCGACTCGCCCGGTTCCATGAAGTATTCTATTCCCTGTGACAGCGGTGCACCATTGACAAACAGTTTGGCACCGTTGGGGTTGCTGTTATTCGACAGTTCAAGTGTGAAGAGTCTGCCTCCTGCGGCTGCACCGGAATGTACCTGACCCGCATTACGCAACTCGATACGGAATCTCGCACGCTGGTCTGCCGGGATATTGGTCTTCTCGTAGTTATCAATACTGATCTCCGGTACGGCAAGTGCCATGGTTGCATTGCCGAGTACCATGCCCGGGTTGTAGAACTGGGTCTTCTCTTCCTCCTCGTGAATACAGAAGGTCGAACCGGCTTCGGTGAAGAACACATAACTGCCATAGAGGATCTCGTCCTCGTTACCGTGGTTGACATTATCGCGGATGTCTTTCGTAAGGTCTTTCCACAGCGAGTCCGCCGGAGCACGATAGACGCTGACGGTGATATCGCCTTGGTTATCGGGCGAGATGGTGAAACCGCTGCTCTTCTTGCGCGTCACCTCATCCGACGTGCGGGAGTCCGTTTCAAAACTCAATACCGGTGCATACGACATGCTCCACTTCGAGGTATTACTCTGAACACCTAATTCCAACACGTTTTTCTCCAGATCTTTTCTTACACCTGAAAGCGCATCGACAACCAAGGATGCGTATTTTCCTGCATCTTTGGTATTGAAGAATTTCATCAGTTCTTTTCCGTTACTAAGGACAGACTCTCCGATCTTTGCGGCTGCCTCTTCCGCCTCTGCACCGACGAGTCCTCCACCTTGCGGTAACTCGTTGTAGTTCGCCATCGCTGAATAGGTGTCGGTGTGGGTATAGGTGTTGCCGTACGAAACACTATAGGTGCCTACCCCCATGCCTGTCATACGCGCAATTGTTTTTTCTCGCTCGTTATTGATGAGCAGCGAAGCCCAACGGCGGAACATATTATTGAGTGCTGCCACCTTGTCTGCATAAACTTTGGTAGTCCCGGTTGGCAATATCATCCGGTAGTTCTTCTTGTCAATCGAATCACGCATACTGATCTGCGTAGAGTCGAAATACCAATAGACCGGTTCGTCTGCGGCATCAGCAGCAGCTTGCGCCGCTTGCTCATTCGGGAAATACATCAGCAAGTCCATCTGCTGCAGGATGATCTGCGGCATAATGGTTTTGAGGATATAGTGCTGCGAATAAGCGAAGGTATTGCCTATCTCCGAGCCCAATACCACTTTCTCTCCTACAACGAGGTGATAAGCCCTGCCGCTCGTATCCACGCCGTTTGACAGCACTTTCATTGCGCCGGACTGAATCGCCGGTTGACGAGCCTGGTAGAGACTGTCGTTGATGACGGCTACCGATTTGGCCTTACCGCACAATTGGCTGATGGTCGTGCCGAGGAAGACATCGGCATTAGAACCGATTCCGTCGCGGCTCGCTTTCGACGATGTGGAGATTTTATCGTTCGTCGTATAGGAATAGTTGTATTTATAGCCCCATGACCATTCATGCGTGATTGGAATCTCCAAAGATAACTGCTTTTTGCTTTCAAAGGAAGAACCGGCGTATGTTCCAGCTCCTGAAGGAGCAGTGACCGTACCGAGATCGCTTGTGACGTCCACACCATATTTAGGATATAAGCTCACGCCAAAATTCCAGTCGTAACTCTCCGTGTAGGAATAATTATAGGTTGTTCCGCTCTCTACCCATGCATAACTGCCGTTTCCACCCGGATCACGGATGATATCAAGCAGGTTGATATCTGCATCGGTCGCTTGCAGTTCTTTCTCAAGGACGATATCGCCGGTAACGAAGGCGCGGAAGACATCTGTCTCCACCGTATTGCCTTCTATCGTCAGGGCGGCACTCACCGTACGGAGCGCTCCCTCACCCGCTATCTCTGTCTCTATGCGATCCACGGGAAGCCATATCGTGCTGTTTTTTCCGTTTTTGTCCAGCGTATAAGTGGTTTGTTCGGTCGTGCTGTGCATGCCGTTATGAATTGTCACTTGTCCGCCGCGTTGCGGTACGCGGTCCAACGAACCTGCCTCCGGATTGTTGTTGTAATAATAGTCCTCGAAAGCAAAGGCTTGGAACTGATACCGGCGGTTGTGGTAGAACAGCGGATGGCCCAAGATATAGGTCACTGTTCCGTCCTTGCCTTTGGTATAGAGTTGTACCTCTTCCGCCGCGTTCGGCGCAAAACTACCGGCTTTCATCGTCTTCTCTCCGAAGCCGTCTTGCTCCAAACCATAGAGCAACTGCGTCAGTTGAATCTGTATCGGCGTATGATAGATACGGTCGTAGAGTGCCTGGTAATGAATCGTATCACCTTCGTATGTTTCCGTGAGGTCCTTGAGCGGCGCTTCCGTCAGGTCGAAGGTCTCGCTGCCCTGTCCTGCGGCAAAGAGCGTCGCGTGCCCGTGCGCGCTCGCCTGCACCACCTTGTACTTGACAGGGAACAGATCGACCGCATACTCACCCGTCTTCTGGTCAGGACGGATGGTGACGCGTTTTTTCTCAAAGAGTGTCTCTGTGCTGTCTATCGACTGATGGATCGTGTCGCGCGTCAGGTCGTTGGGGTCATGCACGAAATGCGCCGTGTTATCGCCTTCGAGCATGAGCACCAGTTGAAGGTCATCGCCCAAGTTGTTCTTACCCAAGCCGAAGCCGTGCTTGAGGTCTTTCTGGTCATTACCTCCGGCTACACGTCCGACGAGACGCACTTTGGTGGTGTCGTAGAAACGCACGCCATCCAGCGACTGGTCGAGTGCAAAGGTATCCTTGTCTTGCTCAATGCGCAGGATACCATCGCCTTCGAAAGTATGCCCGGGTTTGAAGATCTGCAATTTGTTCAGTTGCCCTTTGGTGACGGTCAACTCGAAAGTACCGTCGATAGCTGTGGTCAACGGCGCACGGTTGCGGCGAACCGTGTCATTGTTCAGCACGAACATCGCACCTGCAACCGGAATAGTACTGTTCTTATAAAGCGCTCTACCGGACAAACGCACCGTGGACGTGTTGTAGAAATATATTCCGTAGGCGATCGCGTTATCGGCGTTGAGCGTGATAGAGGCCGTAGTTGCCGAGGTGTTGTTGAAACTGAAGGTTCCGTACGCGTGGGTTGGAACGACTACGTAGTTACCTCCGGCAGGAATCGGATATTCGATACTGTCGAAGCGGTACGCACCGTTCGCGTCCGTCATGGTTGTACGCATCGTCTGACCGTCCGGACCTTGCAGCGCCACATTCACTCCGGCCATACCGCTGTTGTCCGGCATGAACACCTCACCGCTGATCTCGCCGTATTTCGTACGCCAACCAATTACAGACTTGGCGTGATCCGAATGTTTGCCGTTGCAGTCATACACCGCAGTAATCGTATATTCATACCGCTGCAGCGGTTGCGCGGTGATATCGAAGAAACTGTTCTCCAAACCGGTATAGAGTGTGTCTGCAACCTCGCTGCTGTTCTCCTTCACGCGGGTCAGGATATATTCATCCACCGCCATAGTAGATGGTAGCCAGTTGAGGAACACACCACGCTTACGGTCTCCATTTGCATCGCCTTGCGTAGCGTTAAACTCCTTGATTGATGCGCCTTCCTCAAAATAGAGGTTCGGACCGGTTAGCACTTTGGGCAGCAAGAACGCGCTGTCGCTCACATGCAGGTCGGAATTGCTCTGGTCAATACGCACGGCATAACTGTAGTCGGTGCAAGCTTGGTTCGCCAAATCGACAAAGTGCGCTTCCCAATCGCCGTTCTCCAAACGACGGATACTGTCCTGCGGGATAATGAGTTCCTGCTTGACACTGTCTATGGTCTTGATGAGCACCAGATTTGCCGATCTGTCCCACATACATTTGCCGATATTATCGTTAAGATCCTGCGCCATCCGGATACCTATCTCCTGCTTCAGTTGCGGCATGACCTCGTTTAAGCGTGCCTGCTCATCCTGAGTCAACGCTTGAGACATATCCTCATAAATATTGTTATACACACTGCTTCGCGGAAAACTGATCATGCCGTTCGTATAGTTCTCCACCAATACCGTAAGGTCATGATCCAAGGTGTACTTCATACTCGTTGTTGCTGAACTTCCGCGTCCGCCAAGAATCTGCAGGACGCTGTTTTTCGGCATCTTATGCAGGCTGCTTTCGCCCGGAGTGATATCGAACTGCTGCAAGATCTCCGTATCGGTTTCGTCACGAAGGATAGCTCTCGCCCAACCGGACAGGGAGCGTACGCACTTGATGCCGATCAGCACCGTGTCACTCTCAGGGTTATGACTCAATACGTTGATGTCATACAGTTCCACTTTTTCCGTAGGAATCGATATTGCCGCCACGTCCGCATTCTTTAAACGAATGTGCATATCCACTTTCCGCGACTCAGCATCGAGCGTATAAGCAGGTTGTCCCTCGGCCAGAGGTGCAAGGAAATTATGCTTCATACATACGGTGTCGCATACGAACTCATGTCCTTTCCAACCCCATACCGAGGAGGATGCACGGCGCACACGGTAATATACCGGTACAGCGGGCAGATAAGCCGTTTTGGCAGATGCGCTGAACTTCAACTCGCACATTGGTTTGCCGTTCGCATCGTATAACGTGTAATACAATTTGGTCCAATAATCATGGCGAAGCGTATCGGTATATTGGACATTGGTGTTATTGCCTGTCCAACTCTCACGACTCTTGTCCACATAGGTATAGGTGCTCTTATCCAAACCGCGCTGCATCGCTACGATGTCGATAGTCTGGGCGTCGCTAAAATCGCTTTTCAACGCACGCTGAATCTCAAAGAAATCACCGCTCACCAGATCCGGCAAATGCGGGTTTTTCACGCTCCACGTTAGCACGTTGTTACCCGTGAAGGTCTCCAACTCATCCTTTTCTTCCTTTACGAAGAAATCGTAGATACGGTGGTAGGCCGGGATATTCACTTTAGTAGTCTGCTGCGGAGCACGCTTAACTTCATGCGCCTTGTCGTACCACGTTGTAAAGGTAGCATAGAACCCTTCCTGTATCGTATCGGTCGTGGGCACAAAGATAGTACCCGCACGATCCGTTGTAGCCAAGGACTTGGAACTCAGAGATGTGGTATAACTGATCGGCTCGTCAAACACCATGTACGGCACCGCGGCATAACCGTATCCCGCATTGCCGGTCTCGTTCACCGCATAGAAATACGGGTCATACAGTTGCGGCTTGATGGAGTTGTTGACGCCTCGCAGATCTTCCTCCAAAATCCAGTCCTTCGAGTAATTGGTATTACCCGTATAGCGCCTGCGGATATCCACGGCAGTACCTACGCGGAAGGTGGTGTCTTCCAACGCCTCGTACGGATACCAATCGACCTCGAGCCACGTTACATAGTCATCGTCGTTCGTTGTTTCTTTCTTTTTCTTTACGTCCAAGAGTACCCACGCCCCCGGCGTGATCACACGGCGCTGACCGGACGTAGTGTTCGTCACTTCGATAACACCTACGTTCGCTGCCCTGATATACGCACGGCCGTAAGAGTAGTCATCATCCGCACTCGGGCCGTTCTTGTCTTGCTGGCCTCCGTAGTAGAAGACCTTCACTTTTGAGGACGAGCCTTTAAGCATGTAGTACGCATAACTGTCGCTCGACTCCGTACCGACATAGTAGTCGTTCGTTCCGCGCGAATAGACCGGGAACTGGAAGTGAACACGGTTCTGCCCATTAGCATACGCACGGTAGTTGTCCTGCTTCTCCAGGAAATCATTACCATAGGCATACGCATGGTTGGATACTAAAATAGCACACAGCATCATCGCTGCTATCGTCAGCAGCCGGCTCTGTTTGAAAGTATTGTTCGTTTTCATAACGATATGAATTTATTTATTTCTTGCAAGCATACGAAGTTACCGGCCTCGTATGCCTAAAAAGCGGAATCCGCTTATTTCTTACGTGTCATGGTCGGCGGGATGCAGTTCACCGTGAAGGTGGAGTTGGGGATGGTGGTCATGGTGTCACCATTCACAGTGATGTACAGCTTGCTGCTTTCCGAGTCGTCCAGCAGGATCCATACGTGTACGCCGTCAATGCAGTTCCAAGAGACGATGTTAGCACTTTCTGTCTCATCATCGAACTCGACGGTCACCTTTTTCTCGGTAAACGTAACGGTTACGAATTCACCGTCACCCATAAACGGTTGCGTGGTGCCTTCCCACGAACCCATTGCACCGGCTTTCACATTAGCGATAGCGGTCTCGTTAGCATCCGTAACGCTCTTCTCACAGCTGACAAACAGCAGCGAGCTTACAGCTAATACAGCTAAAAATAAAATCTTTTTCATACCTTTAAATAAGTTTAAAATGTTTGTTATTAGTTGTATTTTTTCTGTTTCACAATTTTGCGGTGCAAAATTACTGCTTTTTTCTGACATACACAAATAAAAACAAAAAAAAGAAGCGCCGAAGCGCTCCTTTCTTACAGGCCGCAGGCCGGTCTTACAGCGTAGCGGTCTTTCAACGCAGTGGTCTTACAGCGTAGCGGTCAGGCGTAGCCTATTAGCCGTTGTGCTCTTGATCGTACGCGTCGCCGCAGCTCCTTTGGAGCTTTGCGGAGCCTGCTTACGAGTGTTGCTCATCGTAAGCATCACCGCATACTTTCCACAGGTAAGCCTTCATGGTCTTTTTGCCACCGGCGGTGTCCTTCTGCTCGAGGAAGGCTGCGCGGTCGGCTGCGATCTTCGAGAGGTCTTTGACACGCTCGTTGACAGCTGCCTGTACCTCGGAGAAGCGAGTGCGCGCTGCGAGGCTGAGCTGCGACTTGCTGACGTTCTGACCGTAGGTGTTAGCCTTGCGGATGTACAGACGCGTGCAGTCGGGGTTCTGGGTGGCTGCCGTGCGGTGCGTACCGATCAGGTAATCACCGTGGCTGTGACCATCTTGCTTTTTCGGTTTTGCCAGGGAGCCCTGTACGTACTCAATACCCGGCGAATAAGTGACTTTTCCCATCGCTGCTGGCTATGACTCGCGCGACTTCGAACTACGTTCTCGTGATAGCGCTCCGTCATGCCCTCGCTCTTAGCTCGGACTCACGAAGTCCTCGCTAGTTGTGAGAGCCCCTCTAAGCCAGATGAGAGGGTGTTAAGGGTTAGGTTTAATGTTATTTTTTTGTGGCGTCATATGACTCAGTGGTTTTGGTCTGAATCTCGTCGGAAGCGGCGATCCATGATTAAGTTACTTCGTAACAAATGTAATGGTCGCGCTTCCTCCTCTTCGGTCGGACCCACGATGTCCTCCCGAGTTACTTCTTCGAAGCATCGTAACTTTCCGTTATACGAGTTACGATAGTACAAGTGGTATCTCCACGTTGATAGTACTCCGATTTGTTGGTGATCGTCCTGACGACGTTGCAGGAGTTGAGGCCGATAGCCGCTCCGAATGCCGTGAGTGCTGCGATGAGCACCGAGACGATGATTTTCAAAATTTGTTTCCTGTTCATAGTTGGTTGGTTTTTAAATCCG
>JAEEGL011125262.1_pt1 | contig 12918 bp, 19 predicted proteins | sample 9134231 | NCBI WGS metagenome assembly JAEEGL01 (sample SAMN16246548, study PRJNA631951) | gut metagenome | biome: gut microbiome; feature: rumen; material: fiber-attached | host: Bos | place: Iran: Karaj | collected 2018-10 | reverse complement strand
GATAGAATTTCATCGTATAAGTAAATAGTTGGAGAACAATAAAAGAGCCCCCAAAAACAGGCTACTTGAAAAGCCTGTCAAACCTGACGTTGGGGTTGTTCGCGTCCAATTGATTCAGAAGTTCGGCCGGGGCTACGTCAGTAAAAACCGTAACCGGTTTGGCCTCCGGCATCCAGTTTTCGAAGTTGGCGGCAAAACCTTTGCTTACAACGTTGTTTTCCTTGTTCGGGAGGATATGGCCGTTGTTAAGCAACAACATGGGCGCACACTCAACATTGAGGTATTCAAAGGGAATCGTCTTTGTGGCCCACATATTGGGCTCATCAACAACCAGGCCAAACATCTCCCTGTTTTCCGGCGTGACGTCAATGGAGAACATAAGATTGTAATCTTTGTAGAAAGGTTCCCCCATCCAAAACCAGACAACACTCCCGACCTCCCCGTTGTCGCGGGGAACAAGCCCCTCACGATATATCTTGCGCGCAATATCCAAAATATTTCCCTCCTCCCCGGGAGCCCTGCCCACAACGTGGTACGCCTTCTTCCCAACAGGGGACAAGCCGCCGGCGTGCTCCTTCCAATAATCAAACTGACTCTCGGTTATGATAATCCTCTTGGACATACGTAGATAAATAGTTGGAAGATTTTAAACGTAGTATTTGGAAATGTTGGAAAAAGAAGTTATATTTGCCGGTAAGTAAAATTTTAAAGAAAATTTGACATGGCTAAACACCGCAAAACGACTTCCGATGAGGTCGTAAAAACTTACTCCTTCAAGGTTAGAAACATCAATCGTTTCGATACGGAAACGATTCTCAGAGCCACCGACGAATACCAAAGGTATTATAATAGCGTCAGCGATTGGATTAAGGACCACCTCACGACCAAAATCGGAGACCTTCTAAAACTTATCCCTGAAGATAAGCAGTCCGACGCCAAATACATAAAAACCCTTACGAGCGACGAATGGAAGGACCGGCCGCTGTACCTGATGTTCAAGAAGGAATACCCGTCCAACGATAGGGACAACGCAATCTATAAGGTCATAGAAAGCCTCAACCCCGAAGCATACTGCGGAAACATCCTTGGATTTTCAACGACCTACTACAGAAGGTGCGGTTACGTTGCCTGCGTTATATCCAACTACCTGACCAAGATATCAAAAATGTCGACCGGCGCGAAGAAACGTAGGCTTACGGATGAATCCGACGACAACGCCATCTGCGAGCAGGTGATATACGAAATGGAGCACAACGGTCTAACATCCGAGAGGGGCTGGACTGAACACCTAGAGTACCTGGAGTCTAAATCCGACACCAACCAGGCCTATTTAGAGAGGATGAGGAAGCTCTCTGACTACTATAAGTCCCACTCCGACGAGGTTAACGATAAGATGGAAAAGATGGCAATCGAATCGCTGATTAAGTTCGGTGGTTGCCATAGGAAGGACTCAAAGAAGTCGATGTTTATTATGGGCTCGAGCCAAAGCAGGTTCGACATCACCCAGACCACGGGAAACAACCTGAACATCAACTTCGTGAACATATTGGACCTCGACGTATACGGGCGCCGCGATGTTATAAAGGACGGAAAGCTCCTCGTTGACCTCGTAAACAATCATGGTGATTCCCTCGTACTGAAGCTCATCAAGGGAGAGCTCTATGTTGATGTTAACTGTACACTCCCCTTCGAGAAGGCGGGCTCATCATCAACCGAGAAAGTCGTAGGAATCGACGTGAACATAAAACACGAATTTCTCGCCACCGATATCCCCGACGACGGCAAGGTTGTCGGATACGTTAACCTATATAAAGAAGTGGTTAATGACCCTGATTTTAGGAAGGTATGCCCCAGCAGCCTCCTTAAAGACTTCGAGGAGTTCAGTGGGTATGTCTGGTTCTGCCCCATCGAACTCAACCTCCTTTTCTCGCGCATCAGCAAGCAACTGGGAATGCCCAACGAAGACTTCAAGGTGGAAGAGGCTTTCGTCAACGTCCTCCGTCGGCTGGAAAAAACATATATCAGGCAAGGAGAAAACGTAAAGCGGATATATGTCCAGAACCTGTTAAATTTGCGGAGCCAGATAAAGGCTAACGCCCTATTATGGAATAAATACTCCGAGGAACACGGACGTTACGACATCGACAAGTCCGAAGAATATATACAGGAACACCCGTTCTCGGAAACCGAGTGCGGTCAGAACCTGCTCGCGAAGATTGACAACACGAGCCAGAAAATCCTCGGGTGCCGAAACAACATCATCCAGTATGCATATTCGGTGTTCGCCCAGAACGGCTATACGATACTATCCCTCGAGAAACTAACGAGCTCCCAGTTCGAGAAGGTTAAGAGCGTGCCTCCAATCAACTCGATTCTTAATTACCACAAGGTCCTGGGTTGCACCGACGCAGAGGTGGCCCAAAAAAAGGTCTACTCGATAATTAAGAGAGGTTATTATGACTTTGAATACGATGGGGACCGCATCTCCGGCGCCAAGCTATCGGAGGTTGGCAAGGCCGCCAGGCTCAGGGACGACCTATTCAACCGCACGGCCAAGTCAATACACTTCGCCGACGTTAAGGACTACTTCGTCACGCTTTCCAATAACGGCAAGCTCGGGGTCTCTCTGGGTCCCCCGTCCTTCACCTCACAAATGGACAGTGTTACACATAATGTTCTCTGCGAAAAGGATAAGTCCGGCCAGCTTAGGCTTGCCAACAAGAAAAAGGTCCGTCCCACCCAGGAACGCCACATTAACGGCCTCAACGCAGACTTCAACGCAGCGAGGAATATTGCATACCTGACGTCCAACGACACCATGAGAAAGCTGTTCCTGAAACCGGCCAACACAAACAAGACGCTGTATAACAAGCCGGCATACGAGACGTTCATCAAGAGCCAGGCAACAGTCGTTACGGCAATGAAAAAAGAAGGAATGGTCTCGATAATAGAGGAATAGGAGGAAGTTTTTTGCTTCAGCGATACCTATAAGCGAATATATGATAATGAATTATGGATAATATATTGTTGTAGTCCCTTTATTATAAGGGATGAACAACTAGATAGAGTTCGGAACACCGGTGCCCTTTATTGTTGTAACCTCTTTATTGTAAGGGGTGAACAACACCAACGACAGGTTCCGTTTCTTTTATGAAATTGTTGTAGTCCTTCCGTTGTAAGGGACGAACAGCAGGGCACCCCCTTTCCCGAAAAAAAAACGTTATTGTTGTAACCCCTGCATTGTAAGGGGCGAACAACCACATCCCTCGCCCCTCGCCCGGCCACTTTATTGTTGTAGCCCCATTATTGTAAGGGTGAACAACGTTCTTTAACAGGTTGTAGATTTCCTCCAAATTGTTGTGGTCCCATTATTGTAAGGGATGAACAACAAATGAAGGAGTAATCCGGAAAAATAATAAATTGTTGTAACCCCTCCATTGTAAGGGATGAACAGCAGAGTAGGCCTTTAGTTCGCGATAAATTGCATTGTTGTAGTCCCACCGTTGTAGGGGACGAATAACCAAGAGGGTTATATTATTTCGACAATCGATTGTTGTAGCCTCACCACTGTAGAAGGCAAACAACAGGTGACACATTAGTGACATCTTCCTTCACGATTGCTGTAGCTCCACCATAGTATGAGGCGAACAACAGAACCATCGGATATTGCGACCTGGATTTACGCTGAAAAATCCAGGGTAAAATTTTTTTCGGAAAGCCCTTTTTGAAAACAAGGGGTACCCCCTCCGGAAAAAGTTCGAAAAATCTGGGGTAAAAATTTTTTGGGAAGGGCCTTTTGAAAAGGGCCCTTTTTCCTGGGTAAAATTTTTCGCGAGCAACTGTGCCCCCGGTTTTTGGCTAAAACCCCACCCCACCGGAGGGAGGGGGTGTATGGGGGAGGGGTAGTCCCCACCACTCCCCACATATAGCCCCCACAAGCCCCACAAACGGCCGTAGATTGCGTTATAGGATGATAGATGTAGGTGCGATTGTCTGCCACCTTTCGTGTGCGTTAAATGCGGTCTATTTGAAAGGGGGATATAAGGGGATAAAAAAAAGCGCACCCCAATTTGGAGTGCGCCTTTGAGGGGCAAGGCAGATTAGTTTGCCAATTCTGCCTTTGCATAGACCGCCTTATCGTAGTCCACCTTATTAATGTGGAGGTGGGTAAGGTTGGTTATATCGTAGGTGCGACAAAGTTTGCCACGCGCATCTGCGTTGTCGCTGCCACTTTTCGCGTAGAGGTAGGAAACAATGTCCGCCTTCTCCTCCGCAGTAGCCACACGCCCGTCAATGAGGTAGTCCACCTTGATATGGGAGTTCTTCGTGAAATAGCACCGCATATAGACCTTGCCATTGTGGTCTATGGTCTTGCGATACTTACGCCACGCGCCCCAACGGAGAGGTTCTTTGTTGCGTTCATCTTCGGGGAGTTCGTTTCCGTCTGCACCATAGCCAACATAGTTGGCATTGAAGATGACACCGCTTGCGGTGGTGCGTTTCTGCACCCTACCAATGTAGGGGTTGTTGGTTTTTCTCATATCCTTGTCAATGTTAGCCACCGACACAAAGGAGATGAAAGTGCAACGGACTGCGTTTTCCAAAGCAGAAACAACTGCGAGGACAAAGGAAAGGACTGCATTAGCCATAATCTAACAACGATTAACCGCCATCGTGAGTTTTAATGTTAGTATGTATCCTTGTCGGCAACCGCGCCGACAATTAAGGATAGGCGAAAATCGTGCCACAATTCACTCTACAAGCGAAAAAGATAACACAAACTCTCACTCCCTCCACTTATTTATACGCCACTTATGCTAAATTCTTTCACACTCTCAGCGATTTTTTTTCGTTTTCTCTTAATGGCAAGGGGGATATAAGGGGGTTATGACACAATGTCAGTAATGTCAGTCAGTATGACAAGTTGTCAGTAAGGGGATATTGACAAGATGTCAGCGCACCGACAAAGGGGGGGATATAAGGGGGTTATGTATGCGTATGTGGTGATGGCAAAGCGATAGCAAGATGATGGTAGATTGATGCGCGATACCGGTCTTGCAGTCGCCAGGCGATACCGGGAACTCCCGGTACCACCAGGTTAGCCCAGGCCAGGCCGGACACTATGTCAGTGGCTTGTCAGTATCCGGTGACACAATGTCAATGGCTGGGGGAATATAAAGGGGGATATGCTGGGCGCGCTGGCTAACATCAGCTAACATCTGCTGGTAAACATCGGTAAACAAGAGTCAACACAAGTCAACAAGAGTAAACATCGGTAAACATCTGCTGGCTAACATTGGCTAACATATAATCCACCAGCAGGTGACACACACCCCAGCGAGGACTCTTTTGAGTACCTAACATATGCAAAAAGCCACCCCATTTAATTGGAGTGGCTTATGCTGGCGTGTGTGCTGGTCGTTAGACTGCGATGGGGAGGTAGGAAAGCGCAGTCTTGTAGAGTCGCTGGTTGATGTCTATGTCCTTGGCAAAGGACTTGATGGCGCGCATCTTTCGTGCTTTCTTTCCGTTGATGCCGACCACTGCGCCACCCTTGGTGACTTTCTCTTGGAGGATATTGAACACCGCCCAAAGGGAGTTGTCGTTGTCCTCGTCGCGGATAGGGGTGAGGAGGTCTGCGATGCCCTCGTCGTCGGCTTTCATTTCGGCATCGTCTGCCAGCCCCTTGCGATAACGGAGGGCAGAGAGGGCGAATTCGGCTTTCTGCTCGTCGGTAAGGTAAACCTTACGCATATCGTTGAAAGTACCGATTTGGCTATCCACTGCGGTGATTGCGCTGGCTACGATTTCGCGGAGTTTCTCCTCGGTGTAACCGATGTGACGGACACTGATGTCCACGAACTGCTCGGTGCAGACCACCAAGCCATTGGAACACACAAGACGGAAAAGACCGACTCGGAAAGTAAAGGAGTTGAAACCATCGTAGGAGTTGGTGAGGATGATGCGAGGGTATGCCTCAACATTTTCCTGTTTGAACACAGGGAAGGCGTGTCCGTACCTATCGTGCCCCTCGTAGCCAATCACATTTCCGTTTTCGTCTTGGAGTTCCACCACGCGAGAGAACGCATAGTTACGCCCCTCGGCATCCACATAGTCAGTACGACGGATGCACACATTGGGGTTTTGGAACGATACGATGTGGAAACTGCGGACGGAGGACTCCTTACGCATCTTCTGCTGCTTTGCATCCACTGGCAGCCAGCCAAGTTTGGCGAGGTCGTCTATCACCCTTTCGGTGCTGGCGTAGGTGTAGCGATTGGAGAGGTTGGGGTTGCTGGGCTTGGTGAGCAACACCTTGGGCGCAATAGCGCGGATGTCGTCTTTGGAGAGGAAATTGGTGGCGAGTTTGTCGTCGCCGTAGTGTACCATAGTATCCATACTGATAAGGTATTAAGGGTTAAACATAAATTCGTGTCACAACTTAACTCTATCACATTTCGTGCCAAAGATACAAAAAAGTAATCAAATTACAAAAAAAAGTAATAAAATTAAGTTTATGTGAAAGAATCCGGTTGCTGGCGCGTATAATATAGTAGAGGGAGGCCACGATAGCCACTTGCAAAAAAAGTGAAAAAGATATGAAAGAATATAGGAACATAACCGTATATGAAAGTATGAAGAACACAACAACACTTGTGGGTGTGCGTAACACCCCCTTTATATTCCCCCACTTTTTTCGTGTTGGCATCAGTTAGGCACGATTGTTGATGATATGTTTATGTAACCAAATAAAACCGATTATGAACAAGACAAAGAAAACCGACAATGTGGTTGTTATTTGCTACAACCGAACCGAAACTTGGAACAAGAGGGAAAACGCCCTTGCGTTCTACCGCGAGGGTGCGAGGTGTTGTGAGGGGTGTGAGAAAGAGAGGTATGCCAATATCATTCTTGACCTGCTTGATGGCGAAAAGGTCGCGACCGATGGTTTCAGCACTGCGGAGTGTAGCACTCCACTCCTGACCAATGCACCTGACGGCTCAAGGGATTACGGGGATAGGACTGATTGGAAGATTGTTTCACTCTAATAGGGATTGTGGGGCTGATTACCCCACTTTCTCACAAAGTTTTCAGCCGGACACGCAATTCCGGCACGCGATTTGTAGTAATAGAGATAGAGGTTTTTCATAGTTACCAAGTGGGTGGTCGCGAGGATTGTACCACTTGGGGGTTTAGGTTAGCAAGGATAGGTAGTCGCGAGATTGGTACTATCCTTTTTAATATGAAAGAATAGGTACTCAATTGAGTACATAGATATATGAATATGAAACAAGCACCTTATTTTAGGTTTGGCGCAGACACTGACAAGGATGCAGTAGAGCGCAAGTTGAACGAAAGAGGGTTCAGCAACGGACACTGCGGTAGTTACAAATCTAACGCCGTAGGTATAGCAATCAGCACCGCCCAAGGTGACCATTACAATTGGCTGGATGAAGATATGGCCGACAAGGAGAACGAACACGGATGGGCGATGTATCGCGATGAACTTACCAGCGAGGAAGAGTTCTTCGCTCGTGTAGATAGTGACTTGGCAGAGAGAGCCAAGGCATAAGTTTAACCAATAAACCAAGAAACGAAATGGGTTTAGACATCTTTTTCAGTCGCTTTAGGCGTACCAAGTATGCCGAGTACAAGGCCGAGCGCAAGAAGGCCAACAAGGACATCAAGGACTTTGAGAAGTCCATGACGGAGAAGTACCATAGCAAGGACATTGACTTGTGGAGTGAGGAAGACAAGCAGAGGTACGATGAACTCTACCGAGCACTTCCAGAGGAGAGCAACTACGGAAAGGAAATCGGTTACTTCCGTAAGGTGAACTTCCTAATGGAGTTCTTCCACTACGAGGGCAACTGCGAGTACAAGGAGATTTCGCTGGACGAAGTCAAGGAACTCGCAGAGCGATGCACGAAAGTGCTGGCGCACAAAGGCGAGGAAGATGAATACCACGCCAAGCAACTTCTCCCCACCCAAGAGGGTTTCTTCTTCGGTAGTACCGAATACGATGACTACTACTATGGTGATGTGAAAGAGGTTGGCGAGTGGGCAACCAAGGTGATAGAGGAAACCGATGCAGAAAAGGACATCATCGTGATGTACTGCTGGTGGTAGTCCGTACGAGGGGGTGCGCATAACACCCCCTTATATTTCCCCCAACAACTAAACAACGAGCAATATGGCAAAAATAGGCGACAAAATCCGCATCGTCCGGATGGACGATTGTGGTGGCACTGATTGGCAAGCGCAGAAGTACAATGACAAAGAGGGTGAGATAACCTACATTGACTCCACCGGACAACTATTCGGCACTTGGGGTGGCCTTGCAGTCAATCCGGAGTGTGATGAATTCGTAGTCATAGAGGAGAAGTAAGGTAGCCAATTCACCTACGAAAGTCCTCGTTAATCGTGGTATGGTCTTTGTTGGAATAGAGGTGTAAACCAATTAACCGACAAAGACCAATGAAACGATTAGAAAAAGTGACCAAGCCCTTTGAGGCGGACTTCTACACCATCTTTATGGGTGACGGACTCTATGGCGACCGCAATGTGAAGATGATACACATTGACGGATACACCTACAAGAGCGATAGCAATGAGTTCGTGACCGAGGACAACCCTAACGGGATTTACTGGGCGAACACCCAAGCGTGCTGGCTGATAGAGCCACTTTCGGAATTCATCCAAAACCTGCGCGCTGACTACAACTATGTGGACATGCTCTTTGAGGAGTCCAAGCAATACCAGACGGATATGACCGAGAAAGAAATGGTGAATGGTATCAACCGCTACTTTGATGGCAATCCACCGCAGTATGTGTTGCCCTATGAGGAGATAACCGAGGACACACCTTGCGGAACTTATGTGACAAACTGTCAGCAACTGACAAAATGACAATATTATGGCAGAGAAAACTTACGAAGTATGCCCCCATTGTGGGGAGGAAGTAGAACTTGATGCAGAGTTAAAGGTGCAGACTTGCCCCAAGTGTGGCAAGCGCATCGTTACTTGCTCTATGTGTCTTGCGTGTGAAACCAAGGACAACTACTGCACCCATTGTTGCTTGGAGTTCCAGGCCCAGGTTGAGAACGGAGAGGTGGAATCACCTCTCCCTTGACCTCACCTCTCCGGAGGTTTTGGTATGGTTTTTGCATATATAAAAGTGTAAACACAAACACAACTGCTATGACAAAAAATCTGTATGGGTTTCAGTACGAAACCATCCCCACCGAGGTGGCAAAAGCAAACATCGCCAACGATACTTCCGAGGGACACTCCGAAGTGGGTTGGTACAAGGTCGCGACTCTTGACAATGGTGATACCATTTGGATTGAGAACTATATGGGTAATGTCCTTGTGCTGACCGAGGGTGAAACATCTTATGTTCGTTGCATTTAATCAGCAAGCACTATGGACAAGGACACAACGAAAGTAGCCGAGAAAATCTTCAAGGCGGTCAAGGACAACCTTGCATCAGCAAGGAAGTACAACAAGGAAAAGGGATTTGACAAGGTCGGAATCCGCGCTTGGGGCAGGAAATCGCAGATGGTGGATTTGGGGGTAGAGGATAACAACGAGTGGATAAATGGGCATCGTAATGTCCGTTCCTACACCATCAATGTAAATGGCAAGGAAATGGGCGAATTCGTTAGCCACTACGATATCAGCGAGGTATTCAGCAAACTTCGCAACCTGCTCAACGAGCAGAAGAAAATAAAGGGTTGGAGTGGACTGAACTTCAATTCCGAAAGTGTGGAACTCGCATCTTGCTCTTGGAGTGGCTACAATGTTAGCATCATACCAAAGGTTTGCCTTGCCGATGCACCCTGCAAGGAGTACAACTCCCTTATGAACTACCTCAACAAGTTCCTTTCCTATGGGAAGATAGGCAACTATGAATTCTTCTCCTCTGCTATGGGTGGAAAGAGGGGTGTGCTTTGGGATGAGTATGGGGAAAGGTGTTTCCTTGACAACAAACCCAAGAAGTGTGCAAGTGTGCTTGCTGAACTTCGCAAGGCAAAGGGTAGCAAGGATACCCTCACCATCAAGAGGGGCGAGGAGAACTACATAGATGAAATAGATAGGAAGTATTCCGAGTATCACGAAGTGGAGTGCGAGGGTGAGAAAAGGAAGTATGTGGAAATCACCATCAAAACCCCTACGGGTAAGGTGAAGTATCAGCAGAAGATATACTAATGAGAAAGAGAATTATTCCCAATATCAAGAACTTGCTGAAAGCCATCAAGGTTGCGTGTGGGGACAACAACACTCCCTACCGCAACTACATGGCTGACCATGGCAAGGTGACCATAGAGGGCGCGAACAACCGGATAATGGGTGATGTGCACAATATCCTATTCGCGTTCCTCACCAACTCCACCGAGGTAGTAAAGGTGATAAGAGGTCATATCACCATCTTCGTTGTTCAAGGGGAGTTCCGCGAGAGGGTTGATGAGCCGACCTTGCGCTATGGACTTCCGGCTGGGGTTGAGATTCATTGGGAAGAAGAAGAATACTAATGCCGGACATATCCGGCAACTTCGTTTCGGTTTTTTGGTTACCGGAGGGGTAGGTGAAAAAATTCACCCTCCCCTCCATTTTCTTTTTAGTTTGGCAAGGTATTTGAAGTAGTGTAAGTGTAAACCAATAAAACTAACTACTATGGCAGAAAGAAAAACCGCGAAGTATTACCGCGAAATCCTCAACGGAAACAACATCTACAAGTCCCTTGAAGTAATCCCCGAAGTGATGAAGAAGTTCGGATTTGTGGGCGAGTATCGTACCGAAATCAACTTCAATCGCGAGGTGGTTTCCAAGAACTTCAATTGGAATCACTCCATAGAGGGTTTCTATCTTGCAAAGGACGGAACACTCTACGCCCACATCTATTGGCAGGGAGATAGCACCGATGGAACGGAAAGTGTCAATGCTCGCTACCTTATCGGTGGCTACACCATCAAAGCCGAGTGGGACGAAGTCGGTGGAGATTGGGGCAGGGTATGCAGACACTCTCCACTCAATGTAACCGAAGAAGAACTTCGTAAGGCGGTAAAGGAAATCGTTCCCCTGCTTTCTTCCGACCTTATCAAGGCAAGGAAGAAGTACAACGAAAACCGCCCCTTTGTGATGCCCCTCTATGGTCGCATCAACAAGTATGTTTTCAGCGAGCGACCTTACAATCGCTATGGCGATGATGAATACAAGCAGAAACGCCACAATGCCGAAGATGCAGTCCGTTCTCTTGTGGAAGATGCCAAGAAGTATATGCAGATGCCCGAGAGCGAGTGCGGAAAACTTCTCAACAAGGTCTATGAACTGAACTACAAGTTAGATTCGGAATTCAAGACCAACGCAGAGGGAGAGAAAATATACTACCTCGCAGTCTAATCCCAATGGGGGTGCGAATAACACCCCCTTTATATTCCCCCATAAAACCAAACGAATATGAAGTGCAAATTTTCAGTAGAAGACTTCCTGCTGGGTATCCACGATTCAATGGAACTTGATAGTGGACAATGTGTAGCATCACTTGAGGTGAACGATTCTATCCTCGTAACAATCAATGTAGAGGGCTATGTTCGTGTAGTATTCAATGATGTGGCTTACAAAGCATCATCGCAGATGCCGGACGAACTGACCGACCTTTTCCACGAGGGCAAGGCTTATGATGATGAAAGGGTTTATATTGACAACAACAATTGGTTTGAGGCCTTTATCTACTACAAGAACCCAGACTACAACCCCAAAGACAAGAAGTCAGTCAAGTGGCTCTATGACAATTGCTGGAGCACCGATGTGCTGGACGGAGATTGGAAAGACGAAGCCGATGTATTCTCCACGATGATGGAGTTGGCAAAGGACTACCTCCAAGCACACAAGGAGAACTGACAAGGTGTCACGACATTTTGTCACCGGAGATGGGGGAGGTGTCACTATCCTCCCCCTTTATATTCCCCCACAAGATTCCTCCGGTCCGGCACGATTCTTGCAGTAGTTTAAGTAGATAACCCAAAAAACTAATCGAATATGGAAAAGACAAGAATTGACTTCTACCGGAAGTGGCACGGAAAGCCCCTCGAAGATTGGGGTGGTGTCCGGAGTGACGAATACAAAGGCTTTGAGCGAGCCTTCAAGCGCGTCTTAAAGAAGATGGCAGAGGATATGGGCGCAACCCTCGTATGGTTTACCCCTATGCACTACGACGAGAGCGCGATGTTTGAGCGCAACGGAAAGTATGTGTACCTCCTGCACTCCAATAACCTTTATAATCGCTCAACCCCCGTTCTGCACCATATCCTCATAAGGACTGCAGAGCACGAGAAGGACTACCGCGGAGGCCCCAACAACTACGCCGACTGGGCACACCTCGCCAACGCCATCGACAGACTGTTTGGTGGTGACGGCAACATCGAGGACGAAAACCTGTTTCCTCTCCGGCAGCAGTATCCGGCGACCTACGAGGACTACGCCTACTAAAATCCGGCACAGATGTTGTAGTATAAGCAGTGGGGGACAATAGGTACTCTTTTGGGTACACCCCCACTGACATTTTGACATCACTGACAAATTGACAAAGTTATGAAAGAAACCAAGAAACAGATTAAGGCACAACTTACCAACGAGATTGCTCGCAGGTACGATAAGAGGCTTGCCGAACAGGTGGAGAGCAACAACAGATGGCGCACGATGTACAGTGGGCTTTCCAAGACCAACGATGAACTCCGCAAAGAGAATCGTGAACTCAAAGAGAAGAACGAGGAACTCGAAGAAAAGGTGAAACAGTACGAGGATTGGGTGGAGAGGATGCAGGAATTCTGCAACCTGCCGGAGAGTGAGAGGCAGACCGCATTCAAGACCTATCTCGATGAAATCAAGGCAAAGAAAGAAAGCGCGGAAGTCCTC
>JAEEGL017275603.1_pt1 | contig 12919 bp, 15 predicted proteins | sample 9134231 | NCBI WGS metagenome assembly JAEEGL01 (sample SAMN16246548, study PRJNA631951) | gut metagenome | biome: gut microbiome; feature: rumen; material: fiber-attached | host: Bos | place: Iran: Karaj | collected 2018-10 | reverse complement strand
TTTGCTTAATATTTTGACAAATTCTTTGGGTATTTTTTTATTAGTTTCTTCTATTAATTCTTTATCAATTCCATACATTGCTTCTGCCATACTTCCTACTATGGCACAATTTGTATCAGTATCTCCTCCCATTAATAGTGTTCTTTTTATTGCATCTTCAAAGTTATCTGAATTATATAATGCATACATACAATTACCTATTGTTTCTTCACAAGTTGTATTAAATTTTGTGAATGGAATATATTTAATAACAATATTTAATTTTTTAAATACCTCTTCTTTTGAATATCCTTTTCTAGAATAATAAATTATTAACGCTACTAATGTGGCAGAATCAATTGCTTCTTTTGAATTATGTGATGGTATTGTTGCGAGCATTGCATTTTCTATTACTTCTTTTTCACTATCAAACATGTATCCTACTGGAGATATTCTCATTAAGGCTCCATTACCATGACTAGTACCTATTATATTTGACTTACTCCATTTTATTAAATTAGGAGAAAATGATGATTTAAAATATGGTGTGAAATTTGGTTTATATTCTTTATAATCTATTATATATTTTCGTAAATAATAATCATAATCTTTATTATTTATAATTGCATCTATTATCGCAATAGTTAAAATTGTATCATCACTATAGAAAGCATTATCTTCAATTACTTTATTCATTTTTATACTATGAACTTTTTTTATCTGATCAAATTCATAAATACTTCCTGCTAAATCTCCTATTATAGTTCCATACATGTTGTCACTCCCTAACTGTTTTAATTGTATCATATTAGATTGTTTTTTTTAATAAATAGTAAAATACAATCCCTTGATAAGAGAAATAGAGCTTTAAAGAAAACAACTGATTATCAAGTTATTGGTCCATCTGATAAATTTTTAGAAAAAGAAGTTAATAATAAAGAGTAGATTTATATCTACTCTTTATAATTTACTAATTCTTTTACATATTTCTCTGTCATACTGTTATGTAATCCTGAAACATCATATACTTTTCCTGAGGCATCTATAAAGTTTCTATTTCCAATATATTTTTCTCCGGGAATAACATATTTAGTTCTATTAATATTAATAATTATATAACTATCGTCAAAATCTGATTCACTCATTGTTCTTGAATAATTATAGTCATTATATTCTAAATAATTAAGTTCATTTACTATTTCATTAATCTTGTTTTGATCTTCAATTGTATATTTATTTCCTTGATATGTTACTGTTATTATACTAACATTATCTGTTGCTGTTTTTACTTTACTGTTTTTGTATATTTTTTCTACTAATTTAGCTAAGTCACCTGAATGAATATAATAATGTGATCCATCTTTTTCATTCATTCTACTTAATACACTTGCGCGATATAAATCTATCTTTCTACCGTCACCTAAATCTAAGATGTATTCTATTGTATCTTCTTTAAATTCTTCATCTTTGGCATTTATTTTATAATAATCATATTTTGATAATTCTTCTACATATTTTGAGTCTTTTACTTCATATCTTTCATTTCCATAAAGAATAGAATATCTCTTACCATTTAATTGTTTATACACGTTCTTTTTATTATTATCTTCTACTTTTACAGTAGCCATTTTATATAGTTCTTCTGGTACTTTAAAAGTATCATATGGTTCTGTTACAAAGCCATATTCTTTATCAAGATAAAGACTAAATTCATTATTTATAATTAATTCATACTGATCATATATATGGCTGATACAATTTACTTTTTCGTCGCAACCATCTTCTTCTGGAATTTTATAATAAGTTAATGATTTTACTAATTTAGATGCTTTTTCTAAATCTTTTCCTTTTAATTCTATTTTATAAGCTGGTATTGTATCACTTATTGCATCTCCTGTTGCTACATTATAACCATTATAGTATTTGATAGTTATTGAATTAATTTTTTTATCATATACTGCACCTGTTCTATGTTCTTTTTCTTCTACATCTGTTGTTTTATTCTTTAATATATAGGATGTCACTCCTATAGCTGCGATTACTATTAATACTGTTATTATTACAATTATTAATGCAATTCTACTTCCATTTTTCATTTTATTCCTCCTATTTTTCTATAATAATTATAACACATTAAAAAAAGATATTTATTAAATATCTTTTGTTTTTTATTTATTTACATATTATTTGTTTACAAGTTATTATAAATACTTTTTTATTCATATTAGACTCCTATTTCAAAATCATATTTTATTTCTTTATTATTTACTATCATGTATGTATATGGTTTAAATACTGTTAGTTTTCCATCTCTTACAAAGTATTCTGCATCATCCATATTATCTGTAAAATCTCTTGATTTTATAAAACAATTGTAATTACATTCATTAGAGTTAATTACACCTTCATTTACTAAATCATTATAATAATCATTTATTTTATTATTTAATTCTTGTTCTACATTATTTGTATTAGTATCAAATAGATTTAATAAATCATCTTTTGATAATAATTCTAATGTATCTAAATTAATATTGTATGATCTAAAGTATAATATTGCGGCACTTTCTACATAACTATAGTCTTCTACTTTTATTACTAATGATAGTATTTTTCCATTTACATCATATTCATATGTTATACAGATATCTTCTTTAGCAAAGCTATTAATATACTCCGTTATATTATTATTAATTGTTGTACCTAAATCACCTTTAATATTTAGATATGGTTTATATTGATTATAATTTCCAAATTGTTTTTCTGATTCTGTATATACTAAGTATTTAGATTTATCTATTTTAATATTGTTATAATTCTCTGTTGATTTGTTATATAGATAATAACTAATTACTAGTATTAGAATAATTGATACAGCTATAACATATTTAGTGATATTTATTTTTTTCTTTCTCATACTTATCACCCCTTATGCTGGCTTTCTCCAGGCCCATAAGAACCTTGCGCTGGCATCACTTGAATATGGATTATCTCTTTGTATAGCATTTGTACTTCCAGCATTATACCAGGTACCATTACCGGCATAGATTTGAACATGTCCAGGAGCAGATCCTCCTTCAGGACCAGACATTATAACTATATCTCCAGCAGCCAATTGTGAATAACTTGATATTTTAGTCCAACCATTGTTTTGACATAGTTCAGATATACCATATTGAGAATTATAATTATATTTATTAATTTCACTTTCGGAAAATACTCCTCCAATATAGAAAGCAGAACCTACGAATGTTGCGCAACAAGTGGCACGTGAAGGATTATTAGTTGAATACTTAATATCATTCCATCTCAATTGATTTAGATTACTATAATAAAACCAACCATTTTGTTCATACATTGTATGAACTTTTTCAGCTCCTTCTAGTATTCCTCTAGCATCTCCAGGAGCAATACTTCCTCCCGGACCCAGAGTACCTTTAGGTTTAGGTTTACCTTTTTCATATTCAGATGGATCTTGTATTACAGTAGTTTTTTCTTTTACTTCATATGGTGACATATATTCAAAATTAAATTTTCTTGTTGATTCTGCTAGGCTTTTTGCTTGTTGCCAACAAGAAGATATATCAAATGATGATGGCATCATGTTTAAGAAAGCATTTACTATTACTGGTATGAAAAATACTACTACTGCAGCATTAACCATATTTTTAACATTTTTTAAACCGTTTTTTCTATTAGGATCCATTACTAATTTAGTTAGAGAAACAGATGCCATTATTATTAATAATATAGGAACAATTATTTGTATTAAATTCATTATTTTTCTTAAAGAATCTAATATTAAGACAATTCCAGGATCACTACAACAGTTACCTAATGTAGTATTACAACTTAGAAACTCTATCATATAATTACCTCCTATATTTACTAAATATATTATAACATAAAGAAAAAAAGTATATCTATATACTTTTTATTTTTAAAAATTATCTAGTAAATATTTGTATTCTTTACAAAATGAAGATACTACATCTTTTACAAATTTATCTAATTGTTTTTCTTCAAATATTAATAATTCTTCTTGTTTTGGATATTTATATATACGGTCTATTTTATTAAACACATCGTTTATTTTATTTATTTTTATTTCTTCTACATAACAATTATATGAATTATTCTTTAAATATTCTTTTAATTTATTAGTATCTATTTTTATATTAAATCTATTAATTAAATAATGATTACTTCGATAATATTCTTTATATAAACCTTCTTCTTTTAATTTACTAAAGAAAGTTGTTGCCTTTAAGAGTCTATCATTTTTATTAACCTTAACATAATAGAATTCATCTCTTTCATCTACTTCTTTTAATTCTGCAGTATAAAATGTAATTACTTTTGGTAAGAAATACTTAAAGTAATAATAGTCAGTATATAGATGAAAAAAATATGCTAAAGTTTCAATATGTTGTTTTGTTTCTTGTTCATATTTTTCTAAGAATATTCTACAATGTGGATATTCTAATATTTTATTAGTCTTTTTTCTAAAATGAGTTATTCTTTTACTTCTTTGAATTTGTTTTTTATTAATAAATTCATCTAAGGTTAGATCTATATCTACTTGTTTTATATCAGGTAATAGATTACCAATAATAAACTTTGTTTTATCTTCATCAGATAGTTTTAATTTTTTTATAAGTTCGTTTGCACATGTAATGTGTCCTATATAAGATGGCATATTTACCTCCTCTACGACTTTGATAATTATACCATTTTTTTAATATAAAAACAATTACAGTTTTTTACCTTTTTCTGCTATATATCTTGTTTCATATCTATATGTTCTACTATTATATGAAGAAAATGCTATTTCATCTAATACTATATCTGGTGTTACTTCTCCGACATAGGCTAAGTCTTCTAAATCGATGATAACTAAATCCCCTTTTTTATATGAAAATTTATCTGTTTCAATATCACTAATTATTCTTCCTAAGTTTTCAGGTGTGGGATCATTCCATATATAACCTAAATCTCTTAATCTTTTATAGGAACTATATAAATCATCTTCTGTAATATTAGATGTATCTACATATGGAGATAATTGAATTGTATAATATTCTCTATTATCTACTTTAAATGATTTATCTAAAAGTATTGGGATTAAACAATCAAATTCTTGTTGTTTACCAGTGTAATTTGTCTTTCCTATCTTTAAAACATTATCTCCTATTTTAAAAGCAAGGGCTGTATGACCAGATGAGAGATATTCTATATTATCAGACATATTTTTATCTTTAAATATATCTTTGAATATATCTTTTAATTTATCAAAGAATTCTTCTCTTAATTGATTATTATCTGAATTTTTTACAAAAGAAGTTCTTTCATATAAAATACTTTTTATTAATTCTATAAAGTTATTTAAATATTCTTCATTATCTTTATATATTTTTAATTGTTTAAATAAATCATTATAATCTTTCATAGTTACCTCTCTAATACTATACTTCTTTTTAATTATATCATAAAAAAAAGTAGTATAACTACTTTCTATTTTTTGTAAAATTATCTTTTAGTCTTTTGAATGGTCCTATTTTTTTAACTGCTTGTATTTCAATAACTCTAGTTTTATTTTGTTCTTTACTTTGATTAATATCTTCCATATGTTTTTGAACAACTTCTATATCTTCTAACTTAGATATCATATATTTTAATCTTTCTAATCTTTCATGATTTATTTCTGGTGATAATTCTTGTTTTACTCCTTGTTTTAATAAATAATCATGTAAACGAATTATAAAATCATCTGGCATAGTAGCAACTGCTATTGCGAAACTACAATCATCATTTACCATACTTTCAAATAAACGTTGTTCTGCTTCTATATCACTTTTTAATCTTTTTTCCATTATTATAATGCCTCTCTTTCAGTTTGAGTATTGTAACACTTTTTGCTTGTAAAGTCAATTAATCTATTTGATTTCACAGTGATATCCTTTAGAAGTACGGAATGATTTATAACCTTCAAAATCAAATGTATTATCTCCAGTAATATACTTTAATTCAATTATGTTGGCTTCTTTTGTATCTAATGTTGCGATATTAAAAGTAGTATTTCTAGTACCATTTGATGAATCACAATTAACAGTATCTGTTATTCCTGAAATAGAATTATATACTTCTACTCTTTTTTTATAAAAGGCACATGTTGTTTCTGTTTTATTACTCCAACTAGTTTCTTCTGTTTTAGTTATTAGTTTATTTTCTTGAAAATAGAGATTTATAATATAACTAATTTCATCTTTATCAGTAAAAGTACAAGTCATTTGATTTACTTCAGCACTTCTTTTCTTGATAGTATCGTTTTTTAAATCTTTATTTGTACTATTTTTATCTGTAATAATAATTATAATGTTTGCTAAAACAATGAATAATACAAATACTGATATTATTATTACTTTTTTATTATTTAATACTTTTTTCATAGATATAACCTACTTTCTATTTATATTATATATAATTATTAATATAATTACTAGTTTGAGTGTAAATTATTTTACTTATGTTTTTGATTATGTTAAAATAAGCAAATAAAGGTGGGGATGGGTATGAAGAAAATAGATAAAGTTTTACCAGCACTTACTTTAGCAACTTTAATCGCGGCTTCTTGTGTTTCTCAAACAAAAGATGCTTTTTTTACTGATACTTATACTGAACCATCTACTACTTTTATAGAAGATGATGCATCAATCGAGATAGAAAATAATTTAAGAAATACATTAAAAATATCTAGTATGGTTCCACAAGGGATATCAATTAGTGATGAATATATATTTATTTCTATGTATGATTATAATCATATTAATAATTCTATTATTCAAGCATATAGTAAAGATGGATCATTATTAAATACATGTACTCTTCATAACAAAGCACATGTTGGTGGAATATCATATGATCCAAACAATAAAATACTTTGGACATCATCTATTTTAGGTAATGTTGATGCTTATACTGAATATAATATTTTACATAAAGATAGCGCTAATCCTATATATAAAGATTTATATTTAGGTGGTGGATTAAATAGTTATAATAATCCTTTTGCGAGTGCTGTATCTTATTTAACTACTTATAATGATAGTATTTTTGTAGGTAATTTTACGATATTTAATAAAGGTACTATTAAAGAATATAAAATGAGTTTTGATGAAGATAGAACTGTACATTTAAAAGAAAAAAGAAGATTTATTGTACCTAATAGAGTACAGGGTATTTCTTTTTATGAAAAAGATGATGAAACTTATATGATTCTTAGTAGATCATGTGGACCTAAGGATGCTTCTACATTGCAAATATTTAAATATAATGAGAAAACTAATGATTATACTCAACCTGTGATTAATTCTAGGAGGTTTGCTTTTCCTCCTATGATTGAACAAATAACAATAAGTGGAGATAGATTATATTCATTATATGAATCACAGTCTAATCCATATGAGAAAAAAACAAAAAAAGAAAAAACATTACAATTAACTAGAATTAATGATTTATTTAAATAAAAAAGACAAGTTACTTGTCTTTTTTTAGGCATCTATTCCAAATTCTTTTTGATATGCTTCTACTAGTTTTTCTGGCCAATTACTTGTTGGTTTTAATTTACCGGTAAAGAATCTTAATGTTTTTGGTTCATGAGTAAACTTTAGTCCACCTATCATATCTCTGTGGTCATATAACCATTTTACTCTATCTATTACATATTCTGTTTGTGATAAAGTAAATACTCTTCTAGGGAATGCTAATCTCACTAATTCCATAGATGCAAATCTTTCGCTTCCGTCTCTTTCTCTTTCTTCTGATAGAGTTCCTCTCTCCATTCCTCTAATTCCCCCACATAAGTATAAGGCACATACTAAGGCTCCAGCAGGATACTCTTCTTGTGGAATATGTTTACATATTTCCATAGCATCTAAATGAGCACCTAAACCTCCTCCTGGAGTAATTACTGGAACACCATATTCATCTAATCTCTTAACACAATAATCAATAAATTCTGGCCCTTGAGATATTACATCCATATCCATTGATTCATCAAAACCAACTGTCATGGCTTCCATTTCTTTAACAGACATTCCTCCATATGTTAAGAAGCCTTCAAACATTGGGACAAGGTCTTCCATAGAGTGGAATAATTTATCATCTCTAACTAGAATTGCTCCTCCTCTGGCGAAACCAAATTTACGAGCACTGAAATAAATAATATCGAATAGATCAGCAATCATTTTAGTTATTTCTCTAATAGTTTTATTCTTCATACTTTTTTCTCTTTTTTTAATAAAATATAAATTATCTTGTAGTAATGATGCATCTAATACTGTAATAATATTATATTTTTTAGCTAGATCGGTTACTTCTTTCATACTCTTGTAAGAGATTGGTTGTCCACCTATTAGATTAGTTCCCGCTTCTATTCTAATAAATGAAATATTCTCTGGAGTTTCTTTTTTGATACAATCTTTTACTTTTTTAATATCAATATCTCCTTTAAATGGTAAATCACTTTTAGATATTAATCCTTCATCTTTTACTAATTCTTCTACTCTACCACCCAATCTTGTGATATGAGCTTTCGCAGTAGTAAAGTGATAATTCATGATTACGCAATTATTAGGTTTTACAAATCTAGTGGCAAGAATATTTTCACAGGCTCTTCCTTGATGAGCTGGAAGGCAGTTTTTTATTCCAAATAGTTCTTCTAATTTAGCTTGCATTCTATAGAATGTTTCACTACCGGCATAGGCATCATCTGCCCTCATCATGGCTGCTTGCATATTATCACTCATTGCATTTACTCCACTGTCTGTTAACATGTCTAAAAAGATATCACCATTATGTAGTTGAAAAGTATTAAACCCAGCTTCTTTCATCTTTTTTAATCTATCTTTAGCTGGTAGTAATGTTAATTGTTGAACTATCTTTGCTTTATGCATCTCCATTGGTATATTTTCGTGTTTGTAAAATTTTATTTCTGACATATTTCCACTCTCCTTTTATCTTTTTTTGTCAAAAAAAGAGCTCATAAATGTAAGGACGTATTACACGCGGTACCACCTTACTTTATGAACTACTTCATACACTTAATGTTATAACGTAACAACCGGATTAAACTCCTGATACGTAATTCGTAATAGTTATATTTGTTAAGTTCCACCTCACCCTTAACTCTCTATAAAGTAATATAACTATACTACTTAAAATCATTCATTGTTTAATTATATTTTAACTACTTCAACTTCATTTCCATGTTCTTTGATAATATCTAATAAATCATTTGCTTTAACAAATACAGTTGCGGTATTATCATTAGGATGAATTCCAACTATTGCTTTATTAACTGTAAATGCTTTGTCTAAGAAAAATTTAACTTTCTTTTCTTTATCGTTTAATAGACCAAATGGTGAAACACTTCCTGGAATTAATCCTAATATTTCCATTAAGTCATTTTCAGATACAAAGCTTAATTTACGAGTATTATGATCTTCTTTAAATTTCTTTAAATCTACTCTCTTATCATCTTTAACAGTAATTAAATAATAGTTTTGTTTTTTATCATCTCTAACAAATACGTTTTTAGCATCTGCATCTGGATATGGTAATTTTACTTTAGCTAAATCTTCCATATTCCAAACTGCTTCATGTTCTACTATTTCGTGCCAATAGCCTTTCTCTTCTAGTAATTTGTAAATATCCTCTTTTTTCATATTTCCTCCTATTGATATAAAAAAACATATGTAGGATTTATCCATACATATGCTTTGTCTATACCTTTTTAACTATTAATTATTACAAGACAAAAATGTATGGGTAACAGTAACCATATTGTAGTAGTAATAATTAACGGGATATTTAGTAAAATTACTCATACTTTTGCCTCCTAATACGTCGATTATAGAATAATAATTATTATTTGTCAAACTTTTATTTTTTCTTTTTTCCAAATAATGTACCTAAAATTTTATCTTTTACGTTATTTCCAACAACACCAATTACAGTATCATATACTTTTTTAGCGTCTTTTTCAGACATACCTAATTCTTTCATAATACTAGTAATAGCTTTTTCTTTATCTCCTTTTCCAGATAAAATATCAGTAGATATTATTTTACCTATCTTTTTAACTTGTTTATCATCTAGATTTACTTTTTTTTGAACTTCTTTTATTATTTTTTCAATATTCATAAAAAGACCTCCTAATAATATATTAATTCAACCAATTTTTTATTTCTTCTTCATCTACTTGTTTAATTCTAATTCCAGATACAAATTTTAATTGTGGATAAGTATTTCTTAAATCGGTTAGAGAACCATCTACTCCACTTCCACCACTTGTTACAAAGATGTAGATATCTTTTCCTGTTAAATCGTTTTCTTCTATGAAGGTATTAATAATAGTTGGAGCAGTATACCACCATACTGGAAATCCAATTATTACTCTACCATAATCATTTATATTATCTGCTTTATGTTTAATAGCAGGTCGTGAAGTCTTATCTGCCATTTCTAGAGATGATCTACTCTTCTTATCCATCCAATTTAAATCTGCTGTTGTATATGGTTCTACTGGTTCAATTTCAAATAAATCTCCATCGACAATAGAACTAATTTTTTCTGCTACTTTTTTTGTTACTCCACTTGCGGAAAAATAACTAATCAATACTTTACTCATATGTACCTCCTTATTTTAAGTATTTTTTTACATTTATAAAATCATCATATGTAGTTATTTTTATATTAGTATAATCTCCATTTACCATTTTAACAGGATATCCTGCCATTTCTAATAGCATTGCATCATCTGTTACAGCTACACCTCGATATTCTTCATGAAGTGATAATAAAAGTTCTTTATCAAAACATTGAGGTGTTTGAGCATTCCAAGTTTGACTTCTATTGGTTGATTTAATTATTTCATCTTTATCATTAACAATTTTAATAGTGTCTTTAGCTTTTACTCCGACAACTACTCCTTTATATTCATCAATATGTTCTAGACAAGCATCTATATATTCTGGTTTTAAAACAGGTCTTGCGCCATCATGTATTAAGACAACATCACTATCTGTTTCAAGTAAAGAATTATAAACACTATCTTGTCTTGTTCTGCCACCTAATATTACTTTTACTGGTTTAGTAATATCTTCTTTTTTTATAACATCTTTTACTGTATCTAAATCATTTTTTCTACATACAATTATTACTTCATCTATTTGTGGATGATTTATAAATACTTTATAACTATATGACAAAACTCTTTTTCCTTTTATTTTTTCTAAACTTTTATTAGTACCAGTTCCAAATCTAGTACTTTCTCCTGCGACTAATATTATTCCTGCTTTTTTCATAAATACCTCTCTATAGATATTATACTATAAAAAACAACAGATTACTAAAAATCTATTGTTTTTGGTTCTTCAGTGAATGATGAGAATGTTGCGGTTGCGTTAGTAAAATAAAGAACTGCAGTATTTTCATCATTTTCATCATACATATTTCTTAATTCTGGATAATTGTCTAACATGTTCTTTTTGGCTTCTACTCTATCATCTACAACTAATTCTCCAGCAACTCTTAACCATTTTCCATCTTTAAAAGCACATATTTCTACTTTGTTATTTTTTTGTATTTGTTTAAATACATCTTTCTTTTTACCTGTTTGGATATATAGATGATCTTCAAATAGATTTACTGTTCCAAAAGGTCTTACTCTTGCCTGATCATTATCTACTGTCGCTAAATAATAAGTTCCACATTCTTTTAAAAAATCATATACTTCTTTCATTTTAATCTCCTTTAATATATTTTTCCTTCTTCTATTCTTACTTTTCCTAATCTTTTTACTTTAGGATCATAAGTATAATCTTTACTTAATTCTTCTAAATATTTAAAACTAACTCTATTGTAGAAATGTCTTGCCTCTCTATTTGATTTTATTATTCCTTCTGGATAGATAACTGTATTAGGTGTTTGTTCATATACTTCACAAGCATTGGGAATAATAATATGACGACTTAGTTTTAATCTAGAATCATTTTTAAACATACCTTGATAAACAAAAATATTTGGTAAATGAGTATCTCTTAATCTTTTTCTTAAATCTATATTAATGGCTTGATAATACTCTTTACATTCTTGTTTTAATCTATCATATTCTTCTTTTAATGTCATGTATATTTGAACATCGTCATCTTTTTGTAATTCGGCTATTTTTATTTGGCCACCTAAAAACTTTATTTCTTCTTCCGGTGTTAAACTTTCTTTATTTCGATAAAATTCATCATAATCTAGTAAATAAGCATATTCAGATACATTCTTTTTTATATGTAATTTAATCATTAAATAATTAAGATGTAACATCTTAGATTCATTTTCAACTCTTCTTATTCTTTTTTCATTTATTTCACATTCATTAACTATCTTTTTTATACTTACCATAACCAAATCCTCTCTAATATAATTTCGCTCCTGCTGGAATACTATCATCCACAATCATTAAATGTAGTTTTTCTTCTCCATCTTCTGTATGTACTGCAGACATTAACATTCCACAGGAATCTATTCCCATCATATTTCTAGGAGGTAGATTTAGGATTGCGACTACTTTTTTACCAACTAAATCTTCTGGTTCATAATAAGCATGTATTCCACTAAGAATTATTCTTTCTTCTCCACTTCCATCATCTAATTTAAATTGTAATAATTTTTTACTTTTTGGAACTGCTTCACATTCTTTTATTTCCACAACTCTAAAATCAGATTTACTAAAGGTATCAAAATCTACATAATCTGTAGATAATGGTTCTATCTCTACATTCATTTTTCTCATCTCCTCATAATCTTTTTTATCTAAATAGTAAAAATCTAATTCTACTTTTTTATTATCTCTACTTCTAATATTAATAACTCTACTAAAATATTT
>JAEEGL016307931.1_pt1 | contig 12919 bp, 10 predicted proteins | sample 9134231 | NCBI WGS metagenome assembly JAEEGL01 (sample SAMN16246548, study PRJNA631951) | gut metagenome | biome: gut microbiome; feature: rumen; material: fiber-attached | host: Bos | place: Iran: Karaj | collected 2018-10 | reverse complement strand
TATACTTGGTCTTGACACCGGCGAAACGGTATATGAGGATTTGCATAGGGTAGTACTCCTTTCAGAAATGTAAAAAGCCCTGCCCCCGGGAGGGAAGCAGGGCAGAGATAGAACGGTTAGATTTGTACGTGAAGAGTCGGGGTGTCGGTGAGGTGTCCGCAACGTTTATTTTTGCGTCGGAGAATGCGCAAGTCTTTGTTGGCGAAAAGACGAAAAGGGAAATACCCAGTGTGTCACGGCACTCGTACGGCTCCGGAACGCACATATTTGCGGATCGCAGAAATCCCAGAAAAACCTTGCTGAAAAAGGAAAAGACAGGACGAATGCCTGTCCGAAGGAGAGGTGTATAGAAGACGAACCCATGGCTCAACACTTGCGGTGCCCAAAATCGCTTTCGCGGCTTGGAGCGCCGCGCGATTTTGACCGCTGCGAGCTTTCCGTCTTCGCTCCTCCCGCCCCCGGCGGCGCTCGACGAAAAGCCTTGGTCCCTCACGTTGGTTCGGGCCGCGAAAGTGGCCATTGGTTCGACGCGGACAGCCTGCAAGCAAAAAAATCACAGGGCGGATGCCCTGTGATTTTTTTGGTCGGAGTGACGGGATTCGAACCCATGGCCTCTTGGTCCCGAACCAAGCGCACTACCAAACTGTGCCACACCCCGAAATATGAAATTTTTAAGAAATGTCCACCGGGAGCGCGTCCGCTCGGCTTGCGCCTCGTCGGTCCTCGCTGAAAACAGTCCACCGGACTGTTTTTTTAACGCTCAGACTACCAAACTGTGCCACACCCCGGTATGCGGTTTCGTGAGTGACGGGATTCGAATTCGTTTATAAATCGATATATCGCCGTCAATTGCTTATGTAGTATAGCACAGCTCAATTTGAAAAGTCAAGTTATTTTTTAACGAAATGTTATTGAAAATTTAACTTCTTTCGTTTAGAATAAATATGATTCTACCGAAAGGCAGTGATCTGAGTGGAGAAGAAAATATATCTGATCGGTTCCGCGCATCTGGATCCCATCTGGCTCTGGCGGTGGCAGGAGGGCTGCGGCGAGGTGCTGCAGACGTTCCGCAGCGCGCTGGACCGCCTGAACGAATACGACGATTTTGTGTTTACCTGTTCTTCCGCCGCCTACTATCAGTGGGTGGAAGAGATCGCGCCGGATATGTTTGAAGAGATCCGGCAGCGTGTCAAAGAGGGCCGCTGGGTGCCCGTCAACGGCTGGTGGGTACAGCCGGACTGCAACATCCCCTCCGGTGAGTCCTTTGCGCGGCAGGCGCTGTATTCCCAGCTTTATTATAAAGAAAAATTCGGCCGGATCTGCAAAACCGGCTACAACGTGGATTCCTTCGGCCACAGCGGCAATCTGCCGCAGCTTTTAAACCAGGGCGGCATGGACGCTTACGTGATGATGCGCCCGCAGCCGTGCGAAAACGCCGATATCCCCGATATCTATCTGTGGCAGGGGCCGGACGGCACCCGCATTCCCACCTTTAAGATCCCTGAAAGCTATACCGCCAGCGGCAGGCAGAGCATCGACGACCGCATGCGCACCGCCGAGGAGAACGAAGAAAAATACGGCCTCGGCGTGATGCTGTTTTACGGCGTGGGCAACCACGGCGGCGGCCCCACGCGCGGCGATATCGAATACATGCGCGAGCTCAAAAAGGGCGGAAAATGCGTGCTGTTTGCCTCGCCGGACGAATACTTTACCGCGCTGCAACCGGAAGCGGCGCGTCTGCCCGTATGGACGGATGATCTGCAGCACCACGCCAGCGGCTGCTACTCGGCAACCTCCCTTGTAAAGGGGCTCAACCGCCGCGCCGAAAACGCGCTGTACGCGGCGGAGGCCTTTGCCGCCGTGGCGGGCAAAACCGCGGGCATGCAGCCCAAAACCGAAGCTTTTAAGGCCGCGTGGAAGGACGTCTGCTTCAATCAGTTCCACGATATCCTCTGCGGCTGCTCCATTATGGAGGCGTATAACGACGTGCGCGATTCCTTCGGCCACGCGGTCACCATCGCGGACCGGCTTCTGAACGAAGCGCTGCTGCGCATCGGCCGTAACGTGGATACGTGGGTGGAGGGCGTCAGTGACCCCGTCAGCGAGGTGCGCAATCAGTCCTGCGGCGATTTCGACCGTCCCGTGATCGTCTTCAACCCGCTGCCGTTCCCGGTACAGGTCCCGGTGCAGACGTATAACGCCTCCAAATACGTAAAAAACAGCAAGGGCGAATACGTGCCCGCGCAGAACGTGCGTGCCTCCCGCTCCAACGATTCCCACGCCGATACGCTGTTCCTCGCAAAGCTGCCCGCGCTGGGCTATGAGACCTATTGGATGAAGTGGGAGGGGAGCTTTATCCCGCCCGAGGTCACTCCCGCCACGGACGTGAAAGCCGAAGGCCTTACGCTGGAAAACGCGTATCTCAAAGTTACGTTCTCGCCCGAGACCGGGTATATTACTTCATTAGTGCATAAGGAAGAGGGCTTCGATTACGCCTCCCCGGCTAAGCCCGTGGCCGTGCCCACCGTGATCGACGATCATAAAACGGATACCTGGGCGCATAATATCTTTACGTTTCACGATATCGCCGGGGTGATGCGGCTTGAAGATATCGAACTTGTGGAAACGGGCCCCGTGCGGGCCGTGGTGCGCACGCGCCATACCTTCGGCGGTTCCTATCTGGTGCAGGATTTCATTCTCGGCAGCGATCAGAAAACGCTGGTCGTAAAATGCAAAGCCAACTGGCGGGAAAAGTTCACCATGCTCAAAATGAGCTTCCCGGTTTCCGGCGGCGACTTTGAAAATGTTTACGAGATCCCCGGCGCGTTTATCCGCCGCCCCGCCAACGGGGAGGAGGAGCCCGCGGGCAAATGGGGCGCGGTAAGCTTTACGGACGGCGGCCGCCATACGCTGGCCGTGCTCAACGATTCCAAATACAGCTACGATTGCCCCGGCAGTGATTTTCGCATCACGCTGCTGAGAAACGTGATCTTCGCGGACCATTATTCCCACCGTCCGCCCGCGGAATTCAACTTTACGGACGAGGGGATGCAGCGTTTTACTTACGGCGTATGCCCGGCCGCAGGGGACGCGGATCCCGGCCTGCTGGCAGGGGAGGCGCTGATGCTGAACGTGCCGCCCGTGTGCGTGCCGGAGAGCTTCCATAAGGGTACTGCCCCGCAGACGGCTTCCTTCGTTTCCGTTTCGGCGCCAAATATCGTAATGAACGCCCTGAAATACTGTGAGGACGGCTCGGGCGACCTGATCGTCCGCTTTACCGAGACCGCGGGCAGAGATACCGAAGCGCGTATTTCCGTGCTCGGGCATGCATTCAGCGCGGCCTTCGGCCGTAACCAGATCAAAACCTTCCGCATCGGCGCAAACGGAGCCGCTCAAACAAACTTCCTCGAGGGGCTCGCATAAGGAGACAGTATGAAAGAATTTGAACTGAAAAGCTATAAGATCACTGCGGTGGATTTCAAAAATTCTCTGGACGTTCCCACCAAGCTGGAGCTGAACTACCAGTATTCCTATAACGTGGGCTATTCCAACCACAATACCTGCCGCGGCGAATTCAAGGCCGTGATCGCGGATAAAAAGCTCGCGGATAAGTTTGCGCTCACCATTACAGTGTCCGCCATCTTTACCACGGCGCCGGATATCGCAAAGGAAGTGCTGCACGTAAAAACCTACGATGCGCTTTTCCCCTACGTAAAGGCTCTGGTTTCCGGTTTTACCGCCTCGGCCGGCATTCCGCCCATCTACATCCCGTATATCGATATTTCGGATAAAAGCATTTACCGCGTGGAGATGCCGCGTCCGCAGAACGATACATGAAGAAAAAGGACGTTCTGCTCACTCTGCTGAAGGCGGCCGTGGCACTGGCGCTGTTTGCCGTAGCCGTGATCAAGTACGATACGCTCTTCAATCTGGACGTGACGAAGCTCGTCAGCGGAACGGACAGCGTGCCGCTGATCATTGCCATCGTGCTCGCGGTGTATGTGGTCAAGGCGCTCGTGTTCGTGCTGCCCGCCTCTGTGCTGTACGTGGCGGTGGGCACCATCCTGCCCCCGGTGATCGCGGTGCTCGTGAACCTGACCGGCATTTTTCTTGAAGTGACGGTCACGTATATTCTCGGTCGTTTTCTCGGCAGGGACGCGGTGGAGCGGCTGCTCTCCAGAAGCGAAAAAGGCAAAAAGCTATTGGAAAAAGCGCCGGAGAACAAGTCCGCCGTGATCGTAACGGTGCGCGCCATCCCGGCATTCCCCATCGATTTTATCAGCCTGTTCTACGGGGCCTCGGGCGTAAGCTACCCGCGTTACGCGCTGCTGTCGCTGGCGGGCATTTCATGGCGCGTGATCCTGTTTACGCTGCTGGGCGACGCGGTGTTCGCATGGATCCCCATGGATAAGATCATTCTGCTGGTGATCATCTGCATTCCGATCGGCGTGGCGGTCTATCTTATAAAAAAATTCGTGTTCGATCCAAAAAAGGCGAAAAAAGCGGCCGCGGAACAATCGCAGAACGCGCAGAATGATTCCGCGCCGCAAAACGACATAACGCCCGATTAAGCTTCATCTCAACACTCAAAACTCAACACGTTCACACTTCAGGAGGTAACTATGAAACTTGCCGTGATCGGCGGGGGCGGCGTGCGCTCCATGTTTTTGACAAAAAGCATCGCGCAGCGGGCCGACGAGCTGCATATAGAAAAACTGGTGTTTATGGATAACGATCCGGAGAAACTCGCGGTGTTCGGCGGTATGGCGGGCAAGGTATGTTCGCTGCTGGCACCGAAGCTGAAGTTTTCCACCACCACCAACGCGGTGGAAGCGCTCATCGGCGCGGATTACGTGATCACCACCATCCGCGTGGGCGGAGACGATATGCGCGTTTCGGACGAGCGTTTCGCGCTCGCTCTGGGCGTGCTGGGGCAGGAGACTACCGGCGCGGCTGGTTTTTCCTTTGCCATGCGCAGCATTCCGGCCCTGATCCACTATTGCGAGTTCGCAAAAAAATACGCGAGCCCCAAAGTAAAGATCTTTAACTTCACCAACCCTGCCGGGCTTGTTTCGCAGGCGCTCAGAGACGCGGGCTACGATTTTACCTACGGTATCTGCGACGCCCCTTCCGGCATGCTGCACGCCTTTGCCGATCTGCTTCACGTGGAGCCGGACCGCGTCAAGGGCGAGATCTACGGTCTGAACCATCTGTCGTTTTTCAACAAGGTCACGCTGGACGGCAAGGATATCCTGCCGCAGCTCGTTTCCAGCGACGAAGCTTACAAACAGACGGACCTGCGCTATTTTTCCAAGTCCCTGCTGATGCGCAAGCAGTTTATCCCAAACGAGTATCTTTACTATTATTTCTCCTCCGAAAAAGCGCTGAAAAATATTCTGGACGCCGAAGAGACCCGCGGCGAGCAGATCGCGCGCATCAACAAAGCGATGCTTTCCGAACTGCAGGGCAGGGACGTGTCAAACGAATTTGACGCCTGCCTGAAGATCTTTGAAAAATACTACGGCATGCGCGAAAATTCCTATATGGCCAGCGAGACCGGCATTTCCCGCGGCACGCAGTGGCATTTCAATCCCTTCTCCAGAGATTCCGGCGGCTACGCGGGCGTGGCGCTCAAATACATCGATATCATCGGCAGCGGCAAAAAGGACAGCATGATCCTGTGCACCGAGAACAACGGCGCCATTCCGGGGCTGCTGGATTCGGATATCGTTGAGGTCACCTGCGATATCACGCCGGAGGGCTGCACGCCGCACCGCTTTACCGGTTTCGACGAGGAGGCGCTGGAGCTCATCCGCCGCGTAAAGGTATACGAGCGCAAGGCGGCGAAAGCCATTCTCACCAAGGATAAAAATATGGCGGTGGACGCGCTCGCGCTGCATCCGCTGGTCAATTCCTATTCGCTGGCGGAAAAACTCGCCGCCCTTTATATCCGCCACAACTTCGTGTATTCTCCCGGCTGGAACTGATCCTCGGAATCGTAAGAATCTGCCGGAGGTAAATTGATTCAATGAAGTCAACCAAACGATGGCTTGCGGTTTTGTTCACGCTCGCCATGCTGCCAGCCTGTATTCTGCCGTTTGCTGCGGCAAAAGCAACCGACGGGCATAAAAACGATCCCTACCGGGAGTATGTTCGTTTTGAGGACCGCGGGGATATGATCTCCGTTATTCCGCGGGATGAGGACGGGTCGCTGAGCGTCTTTTTCCCGGAAGAGTGCAACCCGGAGCTTGATTGGGACGGGATCCTCGAACAGCTTTGGACTCTGATCTATACGGACGTTTCCGAGATCAATATTTCCGCTTACGGAATGCGATATCCCGAGGATTACGCTTATTTTCATAATCAGGTTTATTATAACCCCGTATTTTTAAGAACGCCCGTCCGCCTTGCATATTATCCTTCCACAGGGATCGTTTCCAGAATTTATATTGAAAACGAAGCTTTTCTGGACGGCGCCGAAAACCTGCGGAAATATAACGCCTGCCTGGATGCGCTCGAACAGCTCATGTACGGCGTAAAGGACGATGAAACGCTTTCACTTGCCGATAAATGTCTGCTGCTGCACGACCGTCTCGCGGTCTGGTGCGAGTATGATTATGTAAATTACCTCGCCAAATATTACACGCATACGGGCGATATCCCGTATTCTTCGTATTCTCCCTACGGTCCGCTTGTGCTCAGAACCGGCGTGTGCAACGGCATAGCGCTGGCTTACAACTGGATGATGGATATTCTCGGCGTGGAGAATTATTACATCTCTTCGGATGAGCTGAACCACGGCTGGAGTATGGTGTATCTCGACGGGGAGCCCTATTATCTGGACGTCACCCACGACGATCCCACGTGGGACGTGACCGGCAGAGCGCTGCACAGGTATTTCCTCGTTTCCTTCGGCACCTATTCCGCAGGGCACGATAACGTAACGGATATCCCCGATACGCCCGTTTCCACGCTTTACGAAGACTATTTCTGCACAAGCGCGAATACCGAGGTCGTTTATATCGGCGGGGACCTGTACTATCTGAATGCGGATACCGGCGATATCGTCCGCAGAACGCCCGCGGGGGAAGAGACGGTTGTAAAAACCGTTGATATCAGGTTCTATTACGAAAAAGACGGTTCCCGTTGGTCCACGCTTTTTTATCCGAAGATGACCTCGATCGGTGATGAAATTATCTATCTTGCCCCACGTGAGGTACACGCCTATAACCCGCTCACCGACGAGGACCGCGTTATATATATTCCTTCGGACGGTATTTTCCCGGAGTCCGATTACCGGCTCACCGGCTTGCAGCAGATCGACGGCGTCGTATACGTAACGGCGAATCATTCCACGAATTTCAGTGAAAACACCAAAGCCGACTATACCGAATTCTTTCCGTTCTGCCGGCACGACAATACGGTGACGCTCTCTGAAACGTTCGGCGCTACGTGCCTCGACAGCGGCAGCGCAAAGCGCCTCTGCGCGGACTGCAGAACGCTTATTTTTGCGCAGGACGTAAATTTCGGCGCGCATGATTTCACCATGCAGAACGCCGTTCCCGAAGCTGAGGCGTCCGCCGCTACGTGTCTGTCTCCCGCCGCATTCTATTATTCCTGCAGCCTCTGCGGTGCGGCGGAAGAAAACGGCGCGCGCACCTTTTTCTATGGGGATCTGGGGGAGCACAGCTATACGGCGGCTGTTGTAAAAGACGAAGCGCTGAAAGCGAAAGCGACCTGTGTGGATGCAGCCGAGTATTATTTCTCCTGTGCCGTATGCGGCGCGGTGGAAAACGATAGCAGCCACACCTTCACAAGCGGCGATCCGGGGGACCATGAATGGACGTGGGTAACGGATACCGAGCCCACTTGCGGCACCGAAGGCGTAAAGCACGAGGAGTGCACGGTCTGCCATGCACGGCAGAGCACGGGCGCCGCGATCCCGCCCACGGGCATGCATGCGTGGAACGAAGGCGTTGTAACGATTGAGCCGACCTGCACCGCGGAAGGGGAAAAGACTTTTACCTGTACTGTATGCGGCGCCGGGCGTACCGAGCGCGTGGCGAAAACAGACCATACGGACGGCAACGGGGACGGTTTCTGCGATGCTTGTTCGGCCGAGTTTCTGGCGGTTCGCTGCAGTTACTGCGGAAAGGTCCATTCAGGTGTGCCGGGCAGAATCATTAACGTGATCCATCAGCTGTTTTATTACTTCAGAAATCTGTTTCATTGATCTAAAGGTATAACAAAAGCCGGGCGCAGGCCCGGCTTTTGCATTGCAAACGGCAAACAGGTTGTACCGTTCTTTATGATGATCAAGATCAGTCGGCTTTGCCGATGGAACCGAAGAGCTCCATTTTTTCTCTGACCGTGGCCTTGATGGCTTCCACGCCGGGAGCGAGCAGCTTTCTGGGATCGAAGCCCTTGCCCTCCAGATCTTTGCCTGCCTCGATGTAGGCTCTGGTGGCGGCCGCGAAGGCGAGCTGGCATTCGGTGTTCACGTTGATCTTGGAAACGCCCAGCGAGATGGCGGTTCTGATCATGTCCGCCGGGATGCCGGTGCCGCCGTGCAGCACAAGGGGCATTTCGCCGGTCTTCTCCTGGATCTTTTCCAGCACGTCAAAGCGCAGGCCCGCCCAATTCGCCGGGTATTTGCCGTGGATGTTGCCGATGCCTGCGGCAAGCATGTCCACGCCGAGGTCCGCGATCATTTTGCACTCGTCGGGATCGGCCACTTCGCCGCCGCCCACAACGCCGTCTTCTTCGCCGCCGATGGCGCCCACTTCCGCTTCCACGGAAATGCCCTTGGCGCGCGCGTCCGCGATGATCTGCTTGGTCTTTTCAATGTTCTCGTCGATCGGGTAATGGGAACCGTCGAACATGATGGAAGAAAAGCCCGCGGCCATGGCCTTATAGGAGCCTTCGTAGGTGCCGTGGTCCAGATGCAGCGCTACGGGCACGGTGATGCCAAGCGTTTCGATCATGGCCTTTACCATTTCGGTCACGGTGTTGAAGCCGCACATATATTTGCCCGCGCCTTCGGATACGCCGAGGATCACGGGGGAGCGCAGCTCCTCTGCCGTAAGCAGGATCGCCTTGGTCCATTCCAGATTGTTGATGTTGAACTGGCCTACGGCATATTTGCCGGCCTTTGCTTTTTGCAGCATTTCTTTTGCGGATACTAACATAAGAATACCTCCATAAGGTTTATTTTTATCATTACAATTATAAACGAAAAAATCAAAAAATCAACATTTATTTCAAAATTGGCTTTGAATCGATTTACAAATGCGGAAAAAAAGGATATAATATTCTCAAATCGGATTCGGAGGGATCGGAATGTTCGGTTTTGTGGTGGCTAATCCCGATAAGCTGACGGAGGAACAGAACGCGCGTTACCGCGGCGTTTACTGCGGCGTCTGCCGCGCCATGGGCGAGCGGCAGGGCAGAGGGCACCGGCTGGCGCTTACCTACGATCTCGTATTCCTCGTTCTGGCGCTGTCTTCGGTCGCGGGGGAGGATTACGCTGCGGAGGAGATCCGCTGCGGCGTGCATCCGCTGAAAAAGCGCACCGTGCTGAAAAACGACTATACCGCCTTTGCCGCGGATATGAATATCCTGCTGGCGTTTTACAATTTTCTGGACGATCTGAAAGACGACGGCGGCGTGATCCCAGCGGCGGAGGCCGCTGTGTTCTGGGACGAGGCGCAGGCGCTGAAAGAGAAATATCCGGAGCTCAGCGAAACGATCGACCGCTGCATTGCCGCTATTACGGCTGCGGAAAAGCGCGACGAGCGCAGCGCGGACGTACCGGCCTCCCTGTTCGGCGAACTTTTGGGCAGCGTTTTTGCCTATCCGGATCTGCCCTGCAGGCAGGCATTGTACGATTTCGGCTGTTCGCTTGGCAAGGTGATTTATTTCATGGACGCCGCCGTGGACCTTAAGGCGGATTTAAAGAAGCAGCGGTACAATCCGCTTATCACGAAAACCGCCGCCGAGCGCCGCACGCTGCTGGAGCTGCAGCTCGGGGACTGCATGATGCGGTATTCCAAACTGCCCCTGACGCAGGATAAAGAGATCATGGATAACATTCTGCTCAGCGGCATCTGGACGGCATACGAAGCAAAAAACCGCAAGGCGGCTTCCGGTCAGACGGAAGAGCCCTGCACGGTACGGGAGCAATGAGCTTAAAAAACGTGAAAGGAGGCGCACGCAATGATCACGGATCCCTATAAGGTATTGGGCGTTTCGCCGAACGCGAGCGAAGAGGAGATCACAAAAGCCTACCGCAGGCTTGCAAAAAAATATCATCCCGATCTCAATCCGGGCGACGCTGCCGCCGCGGAGAAAATGAGCGAGATCAACGCAGCGTACGATATGATCAAAAGCGGCAAGGCGCCTCAGTCCTCCGGGGGCGGTTACAGCAGCGCCGGGGGCTATACTTCGGGCGGCTACGGTTCCGGCGGTTACACGTCGGGCGGGTATACGTACCGTCCCGGAACGGATCCGTTTGAGGAATTCTTCCGCAGATACGCGGGGCAGCAGAGCGGCTACGGCAACGCCTATACGGGCGGCGCGGCAGGCGATTATACGCAGATCTACAATACCGTAAAAGTATATCTGAACGCGCGCAGCTACGCTTCCGCCGCCGACCTGCTGGACAACATTCCGGAGGAAGCCCGCACGGCGGAATGGTATTATCTTTACGCGATCGCAAGCTACGGTTTGGGCAATACCGTGCATGCTTACGAATGCGCGCGCAAAGCCTGCGATATGGAGCCCGGCAACCTGCAGTACGCGCAGCTGCTGCAGCGGCTGGAGGCGATCCGCAGCGGTTACACCGAACGCAGCGAGACCTACGGGCGGCCCCACAGCTCCGGCCTGCGCTATTGCCTGTGGCTGTGCGTAGCCAACGCGCTTTGCAATCTTTGCGCCAATTTCGCCGGCTTCAGCGGCTGCTGCTGCGGATAAGGAGGAAAGCACAATGGATCTTCTGAACCGGTTCCGTAAGTTTATGTACGGGCGCTACGGCTTCGATGCGCTCGGCCGCTTTCTGTTTATTCTCTCGCTCGTGTTCTGGGCGCTGAGCTTCATCTTCAGGTTTACGCCGCTTAAATACGCCTATTACGTATTCTGGGGTCTGAACCTGATCATTTACGGATACGCGCTGTTCCGCATCTTTTCCAAAAATATACTCGCGCGCACCGCGGAAAACGAGCGGTATCTCAGGCTCCGCGGAAAATTCATGCCCGGTCTGCAGAGGCTGAAGGCGGAAAAACTGGATAAGGACCACGTGTTCAAACGCTGCCCGCACTGCGGTACGCGTCTGCGGCTCCGGCGGGTCAGAGGGAAGCACAATACCCGCTGCCCAAAGTGCGGCACGGCCTTTACGCTTCGCATATTTTTCGGCCCGAAATAAAGATCGCAAACGGACGGACCGCCCCGCGTTTTCGCGAAGCGGCCGTCTTTTTTGTTATTCTTCGGCGCTGTGTGCCAGCATGGTCTCGGCAAAGATCGCGTATCCGTATTTCGGGTCGTTCACAAATACGTGGGTCACAGCCCCCACCAGCATGCCGTCCTGTAAGATCGGCGAGCCGCTCATGCCCTGCACGATGCCGCCGGTCAGAGACAGCAGCGTATCGTCCGTTACCTTTACCGTCATATTCTTATCTCCGTCGCGGTCGTTCACCTTTGTGATCTCTATATCATAGGTCTGTTTTTCTCCGTCCGTTACCGTACATACGATCTGCGCGCCGCCCGTATGCACCTCGCTCACGGTGGCCACGGGATAGAGCTCCGGTTCGCTTTCCATATAGCACAGATCTCCGAATATGCCTTCGTCGCTGTTTTCCGTGATACTCCCGAGCGTATTGGGGCCGAGCAATCCCGTGATCTCGCCCGGCGCGCCCGCAGCGCCCTTTTTTACGGACGCGACCTCCGCGGTGCAGATATCACCGGCGGAAACCCGCATCAGGCCGGACGTGTCCGTGTCGTAAATGCCGTGTCCCAGGGCGGCGAGCCGTCCGTTCTCGATATCGCAGAACGTAAGCGTGCCCACGCCGACCGTGGAATCCCTTACCCACAGCCCGCTTTTGTAAAGCCCCGTGGCGCCCGTTTTCCGCGGCGTCAGCGTTACCGTCAGCGTTTCGCTGCCGCGTTCCAGCCCAACGGATAACGGCGCGCCGCCGCTGGTTTCGATCGCGGCGATCAGCGTATCGTTATTCTCAACCGGCATACCGTTCACGCTGCGGATCGTATCTCCCTTTCTGATGCCGGCGTCGGCAGCGGGGGAGACGTTTTTGCCGTCCTCCGCCGTAAACGGCTCCAGCCCAACAACGAGCACGCCTTCGGTTTTCAGCGTAACGCCTACAAGCTCGCCGCCCACCGCAAGATACCTGCGCTGCAAAAGACGTACGCTTACGGTTTTCACCGGGATCACGCCCAGCAGCTTCACGTCGTAGGTCAGCTCCGGCGTTTCTCCGCTTTCCGCGGCGGAAAACGCGGCCGCGGTGTCGGGATCCGCAACGGCCGTAAAAAAGCCCTGCAGCTGCAGCTTGCCGTCTACGGCGGAATAACTGTCCGGCAGCGTTTTCTCTCCCCAGAAGGTCGCGCACAGGATCAGCGCGCATAAAATAAAAGACGCAAAACTCAGTGTTTTCCAGATTTTTCTCATTCCTTCACCTCCGAAAACTGCGTCCTTATCATTATTTGCGCCCGCCGGCGGATTATAACTGAGAAACAGAGTGAAAGCAGTATCAATTTTCCGTGTTTTTTTTATTTTTGTATGATGTAAAATGATGTGAACCAAAAAAAAGAGAAGTTCGACCTTTGGTATGGTATAATTAAGCTACCACACAAAACCAACCAAAGCAAAGGAGAACTTCTCATGAACATAATAGCACAAGAAGCACGGAAAAGG
>JAEEGL015488045.1_pt1 | contig 12919 bp, 18 predicted proteins | sample 9134231 | NCBI WGS metagenome assembly JAEEGL01 (sample SAMN16246548, study PRJNA631951) | gut metagenome | biome: gut microbiome; feature: rumen; material: fiber-attached | host: Bos | place: Iran: Karaj | collected 2018-10 | reverse complement strand
AGTTCCGTGTACTCAAAGGCAGCCAAGTCTTGTTCTAAAATCGTGCTCACAGCAACAAACCGTCCCTCGACCTTGCTCCGCGCTTCCAGTATAGCATATTTTCATCCATTTCGCGCGCGGCTTTGCGGCATGGGGTGTTCTCTGTGTTTTCATAATTTTATACATTCGATCTGCCTCCTACTGTTCTTCAATGATTTTTCGGATGGCCATCAGGCTGACGCCGGTCAGCCTCGAGATCTGCCGCAGGGACAGATGGCTCTCTCGCAGCTTCCCGATTGCTTTGTCCCTGACAATCGGCGTCAATATTTGGAACTCCGAGGCACTTCTGCACCCTGTGATTCTTTTCATTGCCGCTGATGCCTTGGCATATTCATTACCCTACCCTTCCACACACCCGGTTTCTTCGAAAACCGGGTTTTGCTTTTTTACAGGTGAAATACTGGTGTTCATGCTTGCTTTTCGGCGTATTTTACATCTTTTCAGTGTGCTTTGAAGGGGATTTCTCCATCCCGAAAAGCCTACAGCGGAAACGCTACGGCATTGCGGTAGAGCTCCGAAAGGTTCGTGATAAAAGCCGACAGCGTCGGACGATGATCCTCCCTGTGGCTGCAGAGGACGCAGGAAAAACGCTCGGCGCAGTCGAAGGGAATCCACGCGAACTGGCCGCTGTGGTCGTTCAAAAAGCCCGGTGCCAGACAGACGCCGCGGCCTGCAGCAACATTGGCTAATGTGGTATCGTGATCGGCGCTGTTGAAATACGAGATCTGCCCAGTGGCAATCAGACGATTCTGCACGGCCCGCAGGGCCGGGGGCGAGCCGCCGCCCACCATTAGCGTCCGTCCGTACAGGTCGCTCTGTTCTATCCTGTTTTTCTCTGACAGCGGGTCGTCCCGCCGTGCGATCAAATAGATCCGGCTCTCAAACAACTCGTGAACCCGGATGCCGGGGATCTGCTTGGTCTGCTCCTTCAAGGCAAACACCAGGTCCGTCTCGTGCCGCAGGAAGCCCTCCATTCCACCTTCATATTGAAAGCGCGGAACGATCTGGACGTCTGGATATTCCTCTGCAAACAGGCGCATAGCTTCCGGGAGGAAATGCACCGCCTGTCGGACCATCAGGCTGACGGAGATACTGTCCCGGTATCTGGCGCTGAAATTCTGGCCCTGCTCGACGGCGCGTTTCAGATCCTCCCGCATGTTGGCAAGAAACCCGACAAACTGTGCGCCGGCCGGCGTCAGCGCCGCGCCTTTGCCGCTGCGCGCGAAGATCGCAAAGCCGATCTCCTCCTCCAACAGCTTGATTTGGTAGGTCAGAGTCGGCTGGCTTACAAACTGGTTCTCAGCGGCCCGGGTGAAGTTCAGCGTCCGGGCCAGCTCGATGCAGTAATCCATTTGTTTCGTCGTCATGTCTGCCTCCGGTGATTTAATTTCTAAATCAATTATATACATTTTCGATTGGACTTTGCAAGTGAAAACTGCTATAATTCAATCAGAAAATGAAATGCAGGAGGGAAAAATCCATGAAAACTCTGATCGCTTTCTTCTCCAGAGCGGACGAGAACTACTTCGGCGGCGCCATGCGCTACGTCAAAGTCGGCAACACCGAGATCGTATGCAATCTCATGAAGGACATGATCGACGCCGACAGCTTCAAGATCGAAATGCAGAACCCCTATTCCCCGGTCTACATGACCTGCATCGACGAGGCCAAAAAGGATCTGCGGGAGAAGGCCAGACCGGAGCTGACCCATTACCTTGACAGCATCGACGGCTACGATACCGTGATTCTGGCCTACCCCAACTACTGGGGCACGATCCCCATGGCGGTCGCGACCTTCCTGGAGCGTTACGACTTCACCGGCAAGACGATCCTTCCCCTCTGCACCAACGAAGGCAGCGGCATGGGCGGCAGCGAGAAAACGATCCGGCAGTGCGCACCCGGCGCGGATGTGAAGCGCGGCCTGCCTATCACCGGCAGCTATGCGGCGCAGTCCGGGGATAGTGTCAAACGCTGGCTTAAGACCAACGGATTGCTGTACTGAATTGAAAAGGAAAAAACGCATGAAGGTATTGATTATCAACGGAAGTCCCCGGCAGAACGGGAACACATCCATCGCGCTGAAGGAGATGGAAAAGGTCTTCGCCGAGGAAGGCGTGGAAACGGAGATCGTCCAGATCGGGAACAAGGCCGTCCGGGGCTGTATTGCCTGCGGAAGCTGCCATAAGAACGGCAAATGCGTGTTTGACGACGTGGTGAACGAGCTTGCGCCGAAGTTTGAGGCCGCCGACGGACTCGTGGCGGCGACGCCGGTCTATTACGCCTCGGCCAACGCTACAATGATCGCCTGTCTGGACCGGCTGTTTTTCAGCACGGGCTTCGACAAGCGGATGAAGGTGGGGGCCAGCGTCGTCGTGGCAAGGCGCGGGGGCTGCTCGGCCACCTTCGACGAGCTGAACAAGTATTTCACCATCTGCGGCATGCCCGTGGCTTCCAGCCAGTACTGGAACAGCGTCCACGGCAGAGAGCCGGGCCAGGCAGCGGAGGACGCCGAAGGACTGCAGACCATGCGCACCCTGGCGAGGAATATGACGTTCCTGATGAAGTCCATCGCCCTCGGCAGGGAGAAATACGGTCTGCCAGAGGTCGAGCCCTGGCAGCCGACGCACTTTATCCGGTGAGAGGTTTCCTTATGAAAAGGCTTGGAAGTATCATTGCCATCCTGCTTTGTGCAGTACTGATGCTTGGGCTTGCCGCCTGTGCCGGTAACAGGAATCAGAACGGTACGCCGACAGCAGACAGCAGGCTTGCTGACACAGAACAGAAACCGGAAACGGAACCTGCTGCGCAAACTGACGAACCGGGGGAAGCCGTGGAATCCGATTCTGCGCCTTCCGAAACGGTCCCATCCGCCAGCACGATTCTTGTCGTCTATTTCTCCCGCACCGGGGAGCAGTACAACGTGGGTGTGATCGACGAGGGCAACACTGCCATCGTCGCCAAGGCCATCGCCGCCCGGACCGGCGCGGATCTGTATGAGATCCTCCCGGAGACGGACTACTATCCCTACACCTACAGTGAGCTCACCGACGTTGCAAAGAAAGAGCAGAACGAGAACGCCCGCCCCGCGATCCGGGACGCGCTGCCCGATCTGTCGCAGTACGACACCGTGTTCATCGGCGCGCCGGTCTGGTGGGGCGACTGGCCCATGATCCTGTATACCTTTTTTGAGACTGCTGACCTCTCCGGCAAGACCCTGATCCCGTTTTCCACTCACGAGGGCAGCGGCCTGTCCGGCTTCGACCGCAAGCTTTCCTCCGCCTGTCCGGACAGCACCGTGCTGGACGGCCTCGCCATCCGGGGCAGCGACTGTCAGAACGACCGTTCCGGCGCAGAAAACAAGGTCCGGGACTGGCTGGACGGTTTGGGATACTAAGGTGCGGCGATGAAAAGGAAGCAGACCGTCCGCATGGTTGTGGACGCTGCCATGACCGTGGCGCTGCTCCTTCTGATGGGGTATTCCCGCATCGGGGAGGAGGCCCACGAATGGCTGGGGATCGGGATGACCGTGCTGTTTATCCTGCATCACATGCTGAACCGGAAATGGATCGCCGCCTTGTTCCGGGGAAAGTACACCGCCTATCGCGTCCTGCAGACCCTGCTTGCCTGCGTGATCTTCGTGGGGCTGGCCGTTTCCGCTTACACCGGGATCATGCTCTCCAAACACGTGTTCCGCTTCCTCGGCTTTACGACCGGCATGGCTGACGCCCGGGAGCTGCACCTGCGCAGCGGTTATTGGAACTTCATCCTGCTCTCGCTGCATCTGGGCCTGCACTGGATCTTGATCATAGGCCTGATCGGCAAGCGATGCAAAAACAAGTCCGCTCTTCTCAAATGGCTCGTCCGGCTGCTGGCCGCGGGGATCGCCGCTTATGGGATTCACGCCCTGCTTTCGAGGAACGTACCGGACTACCTGTTCGGGACCATCGGCTTTGCCTTTGTGGATGAAACCGAGCCGGTTGCGCGGTTCCTCCTGGACTGGCTGGCCATCATGGGGCTGTTCGTCTGCATCGGCCATTACGGCGCAAAGCTGCTCCGAAGCACTGCCCGTATTCTGAAACGACAACAATAAAATTGAAAGGAACGAAAACAACATGAAAAAGGATTTAGGATTGGTGCAGGCCGTTTACCCCATGCCCGTGCTCATGGTGGCGGCCTACGACGAAAACGAGAAGGTCAACGTGATGAACGTGGCCTGGGGCCAGATCTGTGACGAGGACAAGCTCATCCTCTTCATCGGCGCGGGCAAGCGGACCTGGCTGAACATTCAGGCCAGCAAGGCCTTCACCGTGGCTCTGGCGGACGAGGCCCACGTGGACGTGGCGGACTTCTTCGGCATCGCCTCCGGCAACCGCATGGCCGACAAATTCGAGCGCACCGGCTATCACGCGGTCCCCAGCGACAAGGTCCACGCTCCCATCATTGAGGAGTTCCCGGTGGTCATGGAGTGCGAGCTGCTGGAGTTTCTGCACACCGACCATGTGGACGGCATCGTGGGCAAAATCGTCAACGTGAAGGCCGAGGAGGCGGTTCTGGATGAGAAGGGCAAGGTGGACGTCGCCAAGCTCCATGCCCTCATGTTCGACCAGTTCCGCAACGGCTATTACGCCACCGGCGAGAAGGTCGCTCAGGCCTGGAACGCCGGCGCCGGCCTGATGAAAAAGTAAGAAAAACGTGACCTGCAATCAAACGGTACGTCGGTTTGATTGCAGGTCACTGCTTTATTCCAGAATCCTGCCGTCCCGGAAGATGGTGACCACCTGCCAGGGCAGGAACTTGCCGCTGTTTTGGATGGCGGTCTCGGCCGCCCGCTGCAGGCCGCCGCAGCAGGGCACCTCCATGCGGACGATGGTGACGCTCCTGACGTCGTTGTCCCGGATGATCTGGGTCAGCTTTTCCGAGTAGTCCACCGCGTCCAGCTTCGGGCAGCCGATCAGGGTGATCTTGCCCTTCATAAAATCCTCGTGCAGGTTGGCATAGGCGTAGGCCGTGCAGTCGGCGGCGATCAGCAGCTTGGCTCCGTCGTAGAAGGGAGCCTTGGTCGGCAGCAGCTTGATCTGGCAGGGCCACTGGTTCAGCCGGGAGACCGGCTTGCCGAATGCTGTGGCCGGAGCCGCGGTCTCCGGGGCGTCTTCCCGGGAAAGGGTCTCGAATCGGGAGCCGGGGCAGCCGCCCGCGGCGGGATGATGGGGCATCTGCGAAACCGTCTTCAGGATCTCCTGCTTCCGCTTGCTCTCCTGCACCGCGGCCTCGTCGTAGGCGGGGGCTTCGCGCTCCTCAAAGGTGATGGCGCCTGTGGGGCAGCCGGGCAGGCAGTCGCCGAAGCCGTCGCAGAAGTTCTCCCGCACCAGCTTCGCCTTGCCGTCCACCATTTCAATGGCGCCCTCGTGGCAGGCGTTGGCGCACAGGCCGCAGCCGTTGCACTTTTCCTCGTCGATGTGAATGATTTTCCGGACCATATTCGGTACCTCCTCTTGAATTTCTGACGTCAGTATAGTATACTGAATCCGGAAAGTATGTGGTTTCAGCCACATTTCGGAGGTTTTTTATGGACCCTGCAGCAATCGCACAAACGCGGCTCCTTTGCGGTCTGGACGAGGGCGAGCGGAAGCTCTGTCTTGCCGCGCTGGACGCAAGGGAGAAGGGATACCCAAAAGGCTCGCTTCTGCTGCGGGCAGGAGACACGACGGAACAGATGGGGCTGGTGCTGTCCGGCAGCGTCACCGTCGAAATGAACGACGCATGGGGGAACCGCACGGTGCTGAGTCACGTGGGACCGGGTCAGGTGTTCGCGGAGACCTACGCCCTGCTGCCGCAGAACGTGCTGCCGGTGGACGTCAGCGCCAACGAGGATTGCCGGGTACTGCTGCTCCGGATCACCGGACTGACGGAGCAGAACCCGGATACCGTCTGGCGGCAAAAGCTGGTCCGGAATCTGCTTGCCATCTCGGCGCAGAAAAATCTGACGCTCTCCGCCCGGAGCTTTCACACCGCGCCGAAGAGCGCCAGGGGACGGATCTTATCCTATCTGAACACCGTCGCGCTGCAGACCCACAGCGCGGAATTCGACATTCCCTTCGACCGGCAGCAGCTGGCCGATTATCTCAATCTGGAGCGCACCAGCCTGTCCAAGGAGCTGGGCCGGATGCAGCGGGACGGCCTGATCACCTGCCGCAAGGGTCACTTCCGATTGAACGGATGGGAGAAACCGTAAAAAGCAACTATGATGCGAAGCAAGGAGGATACGGCGCATGAAAAAGACAGACGAAGCGGCCGGGAAGAACGTAGATGACGCCGCAGAAAAGGCGTCAGAGTTTTTGGATCGCTCCGCCCGGGTCTATGCGGCGACCGTCGGGCTGGACGGGCGGCCGCAGCTGCGGCCGGTCTGCTCTGTGTCCCTGCAGGACGGCGCGCTGTACTTTCTGACCGCAAAGAGCCGCAGGCTGTATGCGGAACTATGTAAAACTCCGTACGTTCAGATCAGTGCCTTCGACCCGCAGACGGAAACCTTTCTGCGGATCTCCGGGAAGGTCTGTTTCTGCGAGGACGAAGCTCTGATCCGGCGCTGCTTCGAGGAGCGGCCAGCCCTGACGGAGGCCCTGGGCGGGGATGAAAAAGCGCTGATTGCCTTTTTCCTGCTGGGCGTCCGGGCAGAACAGACCGCCGGTTACGACGAAAGCCCCCTGGCGGCCTGGGTCCTGCCGGACCCCTCGGGCGTGCTGGTGGGGATCACGATCCGGAAGAAAACCGAGCTGCGGGACCGAATTTCCCGGATTCTCGAACGCCGGGAGGCGGAACCGCCCGCAAGGGTGGACGAGCGTGTGAAGCTCTATGACGGCGCGCTGTTCCTCTTTGCCGAGGCAGCGAAAGCGCTCTGGCCCCGGGTGGATATTCAGCCCATGGAACGCGCCGCGGTCTTCGAGACCTGGGACGAAAGAGAGAAATACACAAAACTGGCGGCGGAGCTCATCGGCAACGCCGTCATTGACAAGCCGGAGGACCTGACCTATTGGCTCAATCCCGAAACGCTGGACGAGCTGCGAAGCAGGCGCGGCGAGTAAGAAGTAAGGAGTGAAAACGATGCTGACGATCTACGGAAGCCCTCTTTGCCCGGATTGCCGGGCGTGCAAGGCGAATCTGGACGCCCACGGCACGTCATACGAATATATTGACATCAACAAGAGCATGCGGAACCTCAAGGCGTTTCTGAAGCTCCGGGACAGGCTGCCGGTGTTCGAAGTCTGCAAAGAGGTCGGTGCGGTGGGCATTCCTGCCCTCGTTTTGGAGGACGGCACCGTGACTCTGGATTGGGAGGGCTGGATGCAGGAAAACAAGCTCCCTATCGTGTACCGGGAGAGCGGGCAGGCCTGCAGCATCGACGGAAAAAACTGCTGAGAAGAGGAACGATATGCGAGTAGAGCAATTCGTCATGGCCTACGGCGTGGAGCAGGATCGGGTGCGTGCGCTCCTGCCGGAGGGCTTTGAATCGCTCCGGCCTGTTCTGCGGATCAACACGGAAATTCGGGATGACGCGGAGGTCTATGCGGAGCTGAACGCTCCGGTGGAATATGCAGGTCAGCGAGGCTGGCTGAATATCGCAAACTGGCGCGGCGGCACGGACGAGCTTGCCTTCACGCGCTCGGGCAGGACGGTGCGGATCGAAGCCCCCTTTTTGACCCTGGTATACACCGGCGTGGGGATTGAGGGCGGCTGTCCCGCGGAGCGCGACAACTGCGGCTGCTTTTTCCCCTCCGAAGACGGGTATGTGCTCCGCCCTGCCGAGACGATCACCGCAAATAAGGAGTTATGTGACTGCGAATTCGCCTGGGCCTTCCACCAGGACGACGCCCACGGCGTCAGTATCGGGAAAACCCTGCCCGCGTTCCGGGAGGAGGTCGCAAGGCGGTACGAAAAACGGCCCCTGACGGCGGAAAACGCCGCGGCGATCCCATGCCGACAGGTGCTGGGCGCGTACATCGTCCGATTTGAACGCGGGTAGAAATCACCAAGGAGGCGGCATATTTTGATTACATTGGAAGAATTCGACAAGGTCGAAATGCGGGCGGGAACCGTTCTGGAGGTCAAGCCCAACAAGAAATCCCGGAATCCCGCTTATGTGGTTGCCATTTACTTTGGCGAGGAGCTGGGGATCAAAAAATCCTCCGCCCAGATCACGACCCTGTATCAGCCGGAGGATCTGATCGGGACGCAGGTGATCTGCTGCGTGAACCTGAGCCCCATCCACATCGGCAGCGTGAAGAGCGAGGTCCGCATCCTCGGCACGGAATCCGAGCAGGGCGTCGTTCTGCTTCGCCCCACAGAGCCGGTGAAGAACGGCGACAAGGTTTTTTGATTCTACGCTGCAGCCTGGATGGCGGAGCCCTTAGCGGACAGAATTACATAAAGGAAAAGGCACTATGGTCATTCACGAATTTGGAAGCCCATCCGCAAAGACCGTCCTGATCCAGCCGGTGGACGAGCACGATTTTGCAGGAGTGGAAAATGAAATCAGAAGCATCCGAGAGGGCACTGCTGAAGAATTCCGGCTGATCGCCGTTAAAATCGAGAACTGGAACCGGGATCTGTCTCCTTGGCAGGCTCCTGCCGTATTTGGAAGAGAAGCCTTCGGCGACGGCGCAGCCCGGATCCTCGCGGAGATTCTGAAGCTCTGCGAGGACAGAAGCAAGACCTATATCCTCGGCGGCTACTCCCTGGCCGGCCTCTTTGCCCTGTGGGCCGCTTATCAAACGGATCTGTTCCGCTGTATCGCAGCTGCGTCCCCTTCTGTATGGTTTCCCGGCTTTTTGGACTATATGAGAGAGAACGAGCTCCGGAGCGCGGCTGTGTATCTCAGCCTGGGCGACCGGGAGGAAAAGACGCGGAATCCCGTTATGGCCGCTGTAGGCGACAACATCCGGGAAGCCTGCAGCCTGCTCCGCAGCCAAGGCGTGACCTGCACGCTGGAGTGGAATGAAGGGAATCATTTCCGGGACGCCGACCTCAGGACGGCAAAGGCCTTTGCCTGGGTGATGAAACAGAAAAGATAACAGCAGCATAAACGTGCAAGGTCCCGTGAGGAGGTGCTGTCATGCGAAAATTGATCTTTCATATCGACGTCAACAGCGCCTACCTGAGCTGGGAGGCCGCGCGGCGGGTGGCCAACGGCGAGCCGGATCTGCGGCTCATCCCCTCTGCCATCGGCGGGGACCCGGAAAAGCGCACCGGCGTCATCCTGGCCAAGTCCATCCCTGCCAAAAAGTTCAAGATCACCACCGGCGAGCCCGTGGCCATGGCGCTGCGGAAATGCCCGGACCTGGTGATTGCCAAGCCGGATTTCCGGCTCTATGTACAGAACTCCCGGGCCTTCATCGCAATCTGCAAAAAGTATGCCCCCGTGGTGGAGCAGGTTTCCATTGACGAGTGCTTTTGCGACTTCGACAACACCGAGCGCATCTACCCGGATCCCCTGGCGCTGGCCTGCCGCATCAAGGACGAGATCCGGGATACCCTGGGCTTCACGGTGAACGTGGGGATCAGCGAGAACAAGCTGCTGGCCAAGATGGCCAGCGATTTTGAAAAGCCGGACAAGGTTCACACGCTCTATCCCGACGAGATCCCGTCCAAACTGTGGCCGTTGGCTGTCGGCGAACTGTTTACTGTGGGGAAAGCAACAGCTCAGCGGCTGGTCCGGGCCCGGATCGAGACCATCGGCGCTCTGGCCCACACGGATTCTGCGGTATTGGAGCGGATGTTCGGTCCCAAGATGGGCGACCACCTGCACCATTACGCCAATGGGATCAGCAATTCACCCGTGCTCGCCGAGCCGGAGGAAGCAAAGGGCTGCTCCATCTCCACCACCCTGGAGGACGACGTGGAGACCACAGAGGCGGCGTATCACATTCTCCTGGCCTTGGCCGACAGCGTCACTGCCCGGATGCGGGCGGACGGGTTCAAGGCCTGGTGCGTCGGAGTGACCATCCGCAGCAACGACTTCAAAAACAAATCCCATCAGCAGAAGCTCCGTGAGCCGGCTGACGGGACAAATGAAATCTATCAGCTTGTAAAAAAGCTGTTTTCAGAATTGTGGGACGGCAAGACGCCCTTGCGCCTGCTGGGAATCGCCCTGACAGATCTTACAAAGGAGGACTTCATCCAGACCTCGCTGTTTGATGCGGAGGATGAGAAGAAAACCAAATCGAAGAAACTGGATCAGGCTGTGGACGCGCTGCGCTCCAAATACGGCCGCAGCACCATCCAACGCGGCGCCCTTTTGCAGGATACTCATGAGGTTGGCAAGAAATACACCGCACAGATGGAAGACAAAACAACCAGAGATTAGATGCTCTGTGAATCTGTTATGCACACGCCTCGGTTAAGAAAGATATTTCATCAGCTTGTGTTTTCAAAGCAGGAAAGCAGGCAGAATGCCATCTGCTGCTTTCCTGCTTCAGCTTAGCTGCGATTGTTGATTATCACAGACAGGTAATCAAACACCGCGTCTGCGACCATGCGGCGGTAAGGGCGTTCCTCGGATACGGTTCCATCATAAACAGGCTCGATGCCAACTGCAGCTGCCATGCGGTTCAGCAGGTTCACCTTGGCAAGAAGCGCGTTATGTGCTGTGGTCCGCCGTTTGTCAAGCTCGGCCCGCTTTGTCCGGTACTGCTCCCCGTCCATCCCGCCGCCGGAATAAACAATCGGAAAGAATTGGTCTGCCATTACAGCGTTGTGGTATTCTTCAAAAGACTTCAAGGCCGTAAAAATATAGTCCAGCAGTTCCGGGTCTTCCTTTGCCTGTTGAATCAGCGTTGATAACGCCGCTTGGTTCACTCTATGCTCCATAATAGCCTCCTTTTGGCGCTGTGCAAACAAACAAGCGATCTCGCAAAGGCGGGACCGCTTGTTTGTTTCCATTCTATTTACCTGACGAAAATCACGGGCAGGAAATACTCCAGGCCATCTTCTTCAATGTCCTCGCCTTCAATGCCGGTGACCTTCAACTCCGCGGCGCTGAGCTCCACGGTAAAGGTGACAGGTTTCGAATCGTTGTCGGGAGTGAGGACCAGCTTGCCTTCCTCGTAGGTGTAGGTACCCTTGACAGGGTCCTGCCGCGCGTTCTCGATGATATCCTCCGCGTTGAACATCTCGCCTGCCTCGGCAATCATGTCGTCCATGCTCTTTCCGGCTTCTTTGGCCGCAGCCTCAAGCTCCTCGACGGTCATGCCGGACATTGCGGCGACAATTTCAGGAAGAATCTCGGGCAGACGCTCCTCCATCTTATCGGTGGCTTCCTTCAGAGCCTCTTCGTCGGTGGTCATGGTGAAGGTTTTGTCCTCATTGAGGTCCAGGATCATGACCATGGTCATGCCCTCGAAGGCCTTTGCCATTGCTTCGCTCATGGACTTGGCGGCGGCGGCATCATCGGGATCCTGCTCTTTCTCGGCACCGGCCTGCTCCATTGCCTCCAGCACCTTCGTGAAGTCCATGGTATATTTCCAGGAGCCCTCAATCGTGGCGGAGCCGCTGCAGGCGGTCAGAGAGAAGATCAGGCACAGTGACAGAAGAAACGCAAAAAGCTTCGTGATCTTTTTCATTTTTACATTGTCCTTTCCAGATGATTTTGAGTTTCCTCAAATCTGCATTATACAAAGAATTCACAAGAAGTCAAGTGAAACCGCTGAAAGAAGGTAGGTTTTTTCGTCTTTTTGGGTCGACGGAGATCGTCTGCCGGGGGATGGAAATCGCGGCTTTCTCCACGCGGCTTCCGGTCTGTTGAGCCGGTGTCGTTGCAGACCGCGGCAACCATTTCGGCGGAGGTGATCCAGTCCACGGGGTTCTTGCAGACCACGCCGCCTTTTTTGTCCTCCAGCTGGACCTCCGCGCCCAGGTCCAGCAGTCGGTCGATGCACTTGGTAACCCAGCCGCGCTCTTCGTCGGCGTGCTCGGCGTACTTATCCGCCAGTTTGCTTAAGCCCAGGCTTGCAAAGATCCGGGACTGAAGCTGGTGCCCGTCCGCCATTTACCCTCCGGTTTGCCACGGACGTCGGCGATTCCTGTTTTTTGTACACCTGGGTCCCCGGCTGACGGCAGGGATTCCGAACGATGAAAAACCCCCGGTTTCCCGGGGGTTTTCCGTTTGAAGAAAGGAGAAAAGAAATGAAGAAAGGGATGACTTTTTTGACGCCGGGTGCGAGCCGGTTTATCTCCGCCTGCCGCATCCCATCCCGCCGCCGCCGAAGCCGCCGCCTCCCATCATCTGGTTGGGGATGGAGGTGACCTGCCGGCCGTTGACGATGATGGTGCCGCCGGTGAACTGGGCGGCGCCGTCGTAGTCGAAGGAGGACTGGCCGGTGACGTTGATGGTGCCGCCGTTGACGATGATATTGCCGTTGGAGTCGATGCCGTCGGTGTCGCCCTGGCCCATGACCACGGTCAGAGTGCCGTCGTTCATCTCAAAGGTCGGGGTATAGGCCGAGGACTTCTTCCCGGCGTTGACGCCGTCGTCGGAGGCGGATACGGAGACGTGGCCGCCGTTGATCTGAATGTAGGTGCCCTCCAGGCCCTCGGCCGCAGAGACAGTGATTTCGCCGCCGTCGATCTGCAGCAGGGTGTTGGCGTGGATGGCGTCGTCGCCAGCATGGATCGTGAAGCTGCCGCCCGCGATATAGATGTTGCCGAGAGTATCGTCTTCGCTGTTTTCCGCATGCAGACCGTCAGTCCCGGCATTGATGGTGAAGCTGCCGTCGGAGATCGCAATGCTGTCATTGCCCCGGATGGCGCACTTGGCTGAGCTAATCTCGTAGGTGCCGCCGGTGATCGTCACTTCGTCCTTGCCCACGATGCCGTGGCCTGCGGGAGAGCT
>JAEEGL013808354.1_pt1 | contig 12919 bp, 4 predicted proteins | sample 9134231 | NCBI WGS metagenome assembly JAEEGL01 (sample SAMN16246548, study PRJNA631951) | gut metagenome | biome: gut microbiome; feature: rumen; material: fiber-attached | host: Bos | place: Iran: Karaj | collected 2018-10 | reverse complement strand
TCGTGGATGCGATCCAGTCCTCGAAGTTCATCACCGAGAAGAAGTCCGTCGACCTCATCAAGAAGGTCACTTCCCTTGCGAGCGAGTACGAAGCGAAGGACCTGAGGCGCCAGGTGACTGTGGCCGGCAGGGTCAAGACGATGAACGAGAGCATCTACTACTTTGTGGATGACGTGCATCGCGCCATCGCCGAGAACAAGCAGGTCCGCTTCGTGTACATGAAGTGGAACACCGACAAGAAGATGGAGCGGCGCCGCGAGGAGCCATATACGGTGAGCCCCTGGGCGCTCACTTGGGACGACGAGAATTACTACCTCATCGCATATGACGAAGAGGCTGAATGCATCAAGCACTTCCGCGTCGACAAGATCAAGAACATCCGGGTCCTCGACAAGAAGCGCTCCGGCCGCGAAAAGTTCAAGGAGTTCAACCTCCCCGAGTACGCGAAGATGAGCTTCGGCATGTTTGGCGGCGAGAAGAAGCACGTGAAGCTTGCGTTTAAGGACGAGCTCGTGGGGATCTTCATCGACCGCTTCGGGCGCGACATCATGATCCACCCCTCGCGGCAGGAGGGCTGGTCAGAAACGAACGTGGACGTCGCGCTTAGTGACCAGTTCTTCGGCTGGGTATTCGGCCTCGGAACGGGCGTCAAGATCATGAGCCCCGCGGACGTCGTGGAGCAGTTCAAGGACGAGATCAAGGCGATGGGTGAGCTGTACTCCTGAGCGGAAGGCATTAACGCTTATGTGACAAGATGACGGGGTGAGACGCATGGATGATTTTTTTGAAGACGAGATGGACGAGTTCTTCCTTATGGACATGATTGAGGAAGAGGAAGAAGAGGAGAAGAATAAGCAGAAAGAGGAGTAAACAGACGGATAGGTCTGGTGCTTTCCATCGGTTACACAACATACATTAAGGATCAGGAGGTAACTACGAAATATGAATGAAATTATTGAACGGGTTAATAAAGACTTTTATGAAAACCACAAGGAAATGTTTTCTCTCGTGGAAATGTTGGAAGAGGCTTCATTTCCATTTTTCTTCAACTTGTACGACGATTTACGTCCTACACCTTTCGGTCAGTTAAGTCCGGATGATATTGATTGGGAGCATTATGGTTTGGCAGTGGAGGTTGGAAAACCCGTTGCGGTCGGCTTGGCGGAAATAAGCATTATTATGAGCACCAGAGGAAGTAAGGAACTCTTGGAACTGCTCGATATGAGACCAGCGCTCGAAAACTCGAATATAATTGAAATAACGCCTGATGACGGAAAGTTGACAAAGGACATGACGGCTAAACAGTGCTTTGAGGTTGTTAAAAAGTATTACGAGAACTAAAGTACACACCAAGAATGGAAAAAAGGTTAAATAAATGGGTAAATGTATAATACTTGGAAACGGTATCAATATGCATCTTGGAATTGAAGAATTTGACTCAGTTAAGATAAAAGAACGTTTCTTGAATTTGTTACGTCTAGAAAAAGAGATGTTTTTGTCCATTTTCCCTCATGAATGGGATTTTGATTCTTGTTATAAAAGCATCAAAGAATCTAATACTTGCGGAATAGAAGTACTTTCCAAATATTTGTATTTAAGTATAAAAAACGCAAATATAAGTCGATGGTCAGGTAATGATGAAGATCGTTTACAGGACTTGGTCTCATGTATTGCACTAAATGCCATATTCTTTAATGATTCGGGTAAAATATCTCTTAATTTCAACCATGATAGCTTACCTAACTTTGAACGATATGATTCCATATTTACCCTTAATTACTATGAGATTTGGGACGAATATCGAAAAGCTATTCATCTTCATGGGTATTTTGATTTGGAAGTAATTAACTCTGATGTCAAATACCTACTGAGTGCTTTGAGAAAACCATTAGATGAGTATTCAGATGCGACAAAGGAATTGAACCCAAATGCTGAATACTATAACTTTCATGATATCGTATTTGCCCCTGAAGGAGTAATGAAAAATCAATTGATATCGGTAAAGGGGATATCTTTGTTTGGTGGCTTTTATCCGGCTAATGATTTATTTCCAGTTCAGTCTAGACAATTATACAAGGAGTTAGATGGAATAACGGAGATGGATATTTTTGGTCTTTCGCCTTACGGGGATGATATTTTGATAGAAGCCTTAAACAAGATGAAACACATTACAATATTTATACATAACTTCGAGAAAAATAAAAAAGAAAAAGAAGATTGGAATAAGCTTCTGAAAACCGATTATGAATTTAAGGATTCGTCTGAAATAATGGATGTGTGATACATTTGTCAAAAAAGGACAGTAAAACAATCCAGATGTGGGGGGCATATGAATAACACTAGTAAGTTTGCACCAGGTATGAGAATAATAGTACGTGGAGAAGAGTGGATCATAAAAAGAGTCGAGACAAACAGCCTGGGTAACCAGACTCTTCAGGTGGTGGGCATCTCTAGTCTTGTAAAGGATTATGAATCCCGCTTTATGGCTGATCTCGAAAAAAATATAGAAATTGTCGATCCGGCTAAGGTCAAACTGATACCGGATGATTCTGCGTTCTTCAAAAAATCCAAGCTCTACATCGAGAGCCATCTGAGACAAAAGATCCCGACAGATACCAAAATACATATCGGAGATAAGGCGGCTATGGATCTTATGCCTTATCAGCTGGAACCAGCCCAGATTGCACTGAATCGTACAAGACAGCGTATTTTGATCGCTGATACTGTTGGTCTAGGAAAAACTCTGGAAGCAGGAATCCTTATGAGTGAACTGATTGCCAGAGGTAAAGGCAAGCGCATACTGGTGGTTACTGTTAAGAGTATGATGACGCAGTTCCAGAAGGAAATGTGGAACCGCTTCACGATTCCGCTTGTCAGACTGGATTCCGGAAAGATTCAGAGAGTCCGTGCGAGGATTCCTGCTAATTACAATCCTTTTTACTACTACGATAAGACCATTATTTCAGTGGATACACTGAAGAATGATCTGGATTACCGTACCCATCTGGAAAACGCATGGTGGGATATCATCGTAATCGACGAGGCTCACAACGTCGCTAAGAGAGGCAAGCATTCTCAGAGAGAAAAGCTAGCTAAGCTTCTTGCAAATAAATCCGACACTCTGATTATGCTGTCAGCGACTCCGCATGACGGAAAATCGGAGAGCTTTGCTTCGCTTATGAATATGCTCGATCCTACGGCTATTGCAAACGATAAGGATTACGGTCCGGAGGATATTGACGGTCTTTGCATCCGCCGCTTTAAGAAGAATGTGCAGGATCAGGTGGTAGGCTCTTTCAAAGAGAGAAAGATTAGTATCGAAGAATGCAAGGCATCAGCAAGGGAAGAGAATGCCTTTGATATCTTTGCGGAAATGTCCCTTCAGATGGATGAGGGCAGGACAAAAGGCAGCGGGCAGCTCTTCAAGACCAGTTTGGAAAAGGCACTGTTTTCCAGTCCGTCGGCCTGCATCAAGAGTATTGATGAAAGGCTGAATAAGCTAAAAAAGAAATTCGGTGAGAACGGCATACCTGATATCTCTGTGCTGTCACAGCTCCGTGATGCGCTGGTAGAGGTTAAGCCGGAGGATTTCTCCCGTTATACGACGCTCCTTAAGATCCTGAAGAGTGCTGATTACGGTTGGAATCCGAAGAACAACAACGACCGTATCGTTATTTTCACGGAGCGTATTGAGACGATGCGGTTCCTGGCTGAGAATCTTCAAAAGGATCTCGGCCTTTCCTCTAATGCCATTCAATCGATGTATGGCGGCATGAATGATAAGGAACTTCAGCGCATCGTGGATGAGTTCGGCAGACCTGAATCGCCAATCCGTATTCTGGTGGCATCGGATGTGGCTTCCGAAGGTATCAACCTCCATTACCTGTCACATCGGTTGATTCACTTTGATATTCCGTGGTCTCTGATGGTATTCCAGCAGAGGAATGGTCGTATCGACAGATACGGCCAGAAGGAAACACCTGACATCCGTTATATGCTGATCGGTTCCGATAATGAGAAGATCCACGGTGATGCCCGTATCATGGAGATTCTGGTTCAGAAGGAAGAACAGGCTTATAAAAACATTGGTGATCCGGCAGTCCTTTTCGGAAAGTTCAATCAGGAAGAGGAAGAGATGGAGACCGCAAAGGCGATCGAGGGCGATACGAAAGCAGAGGATTTTGCGGCACAGCTGGATACTTCTGAGGATGAATTTGATCCTTTTGAAATGATGATGCAGTCTGCAACATCGAATGAAACGACCAAGATCGAGTACAGTGATGAAGAAACACTGTACGATGACATGGAATATATCAGAAGCGCATTATCCGTATTCTCTGACACGGAAAACATCGAGGTTAAGGATATGCAGTCCGTCAAAGGTTTGAATATTAAGCTGACGGATGAATTAAAGAAGAAGCTGGAAAAGGTATTGCCGGATGAAGCTATGCCGTCAGATGGTATCATGCGTCTTTCACCGGATGTGGACTTCTGCAAGAAGGAAATGCAAAGGTGTATGGCGAATGCTCTTTCCGAGGTAGCGTGGCCAGCAACAGGTTTCCTGTGGAAGCTGCATCCGCTCTTTTCGTGGATCAATGATAAAGCCGGAATCCTGTACCGTAGGGGAGAGGTTCCGTTTGTTGCACTGGCTGATGGTATCAGTTCCAAGGAACTTCTCTTTATCGTGGAAGGTCAGATACCGAACAGGAACTCAACATCCGTGGTTGATGAATGGTTTGCGCTTTCCTATGTTGACGGGAAATACACCGGCGCATTGTCGCTGACAGATGTGATTGGGAAGACGCATCTGACAACGGACAAGCTTCCGAATCACAAAGCAGTGTCTCCTGAAGCGGTTTCGTTTGCGGAAGGGCTTTTATCTGATGTGGTTGCCAATTCTGGGAAGATCATGGATGGTAAGTATCAGGAATATAAGGATCGAACAGATCCGTACATTTACAGTGAGCTGGAAAGGCTTGAAACATTGAAAGAGAAGCATAAGGACGCTCAGCTTTCCATCTTTGATCTTCTCGGACAGCAGAGAAAGAGGTCAGAAAAGGAAAGGGAGATCGATGAGATGTTTTCGGCTTTCTATGACTGGGAGAGGGATTCAATTGAGATCAAGAACAATCCCTACATTCAGATCATTGCAGTAGTAACGGGGGTGAATTGATATGGCGATGGATTTACACGGAATTTTAAACCAGAACGAATATTACACCAACCATTACTTCACGACGATCTTTGAGGAGAATGCATCGGACACGATCGCTTCGTGGCGGCAGTCTGCCAAGGACAATGAAAGCCTAACTCCCTGGGCGGCATTCAGGGATACATCAAGGAATTATTACCGTATCAGGGAAAAATATCTTCAGCTTCGTAATGAAGACGGCAGTCGTGAACTGATCGAAGGTCAGGCGTCAGAGTATATCGCTGCCCTGGGATATGGTGAGCACGACGGCATCAATATCGAACTGAATGATGAGATCACGCTTCCGGTATTCCATGAGGTTAAGAAGCCGAATGGTGCGCCTCTCTTGTGGGTACTTCTTTCCGTGGCGAAAGAGCGTGACGACGATATCCTGATGGGCAGGGTGTTTGGAAGAAGGGATGCGGACGATGAAGAGTACGATATGCTTCTTTCCGAAAACAATGACGAGGTGCTTGCGAAGCTCTTCTTTGCAGGTGCGGAGGCTCCGAGATGGATCATTCTGATCGGGATCAACCAAATTGCCCTGATCGACAGGAATAAATGGGATAAGAAAAAGTATCTGCAGTTTGATCTAGAAGAGATTTTCAGCCGGCATGAGGAAACGACATTTCAGGCACTTGCTGTATTGCTGCACAAGGAAAGCCTGTGTCCGGCAGAGGGAAACAGTCTCCTGGATGCTTTGGATGAAAACTCATACAAGCATAGTTCCAGCGTGTCGGATTCGTTGAAATATGCGCTGAGAGAGTGCATCGAGCTTCTTGGAAATGAGGTTCTTTACGACATGAGGACAAGGCAGCAGGTGAACTTTGACGAAAACCCTGTTGATGCCGGAGAACTGACCATTGAATGTCTGCGGTATATGTACCGCATCCTTTTCATGCTCTTTATCGAGGCAAGAGAGGAACTGGGTTTTGCTCCAATGAAATCAGATGTTTACCAGAAAGGATATTCACTGGAAGGTGTCCGAGATGTCTGTGAGAGTGTTCGAGAAGTGTCCGCAGAGGCAGAAGATGGTTATTACATCGATGAAACGATCTCTTCTCTTTTTGAGCTGATCTATACAGGCTATCCGGAAGATCCGGAAGCATATAAGGAAGCACTGAAGATAGAGTCGCCGAAATTCATGTTTACGATTGAACCATTGAAGGCGCATATTTTCGATCCTCAGTATACAAAGCTTATCAATGAAGCGAAGCTTCGTAATGTGACAATGCTGAAGATCGTGGATCTGATGAGTATTTCAAGACCGACTAACAGCCGTGAGAGAAGAGGAAGAATATCGTATTCCGCTCTTGGAATCAACCAGATGGGTGCTGTATACGAGGCGCTCTTAAGTTACCGTGGCTTTATAGCGGAAGAAGATCTGTATGAAGTAAAGCGTGCCGGAGATAAGTTTAATGAACTGGATGTAGGATATTTTGTCCCGGAGCGTGAACTGGATAATTATACGGAAGAAGAGCGTGTGCGATACGAAGATTACGAACGGCGCGGGAAGCTTCGTATGTATGAAAAAGGCACTTTTGTCTACCGTCTGGCTGGTAGAGAGCGTGAGAAATCAGCTTCTTACTACACGCCTGAGGTTCTGACAAAGTGTCTGGTTAAGTATGCCTTAAAGGAGCTACTGAAGGACAAAAAGGCAGATGAGATCCTCAACATGACAGTATGCGAGCCGGCTATGGGGTCCGCAGCCTTCTTGAATGAGGCTATCTCACAGCTGGCAGAGGCATATCTGGATAAAAAACAGGAAGAGCTGGGAGAGCAGATTGCTTTCGATAAGAGAACGGCAGAGCTGCAGCGCGTGAAAATGTTCATTGCCGACAGAAATGTATACGGCGTTGACTTAAATCCTATCGCTGTGGAGTTGGCGGAGGTTTCTCTGTGGCTGAACACGATTTACAAAGGGGCTCATGTGCCGTGGTTCGGTACGCAGCTTGCCTGCGGAAATTCTCTAATCGGTGCGAGAAGACAGGTTTATAATTCCCTGAAATTAAAGAAGGGTACATGGTATAACGAAGAGCCGGAGAAGGTGCCGGAGGACTGGGTAACGGATCGTCACGAGACGCGTAAAGTATACAAACGTAAACGTTCCGGCGGTTCCTATATTTATCATTTCCTGTTAGGTGATCCCAGCATGGCAAATTATACGGATAAGGTCATCAAGGATTTGGAACCGGATAACATTAAGCTCATCAAGCAGTGGCAGAAGGATTTCTGCGCAAAGTATTCGGATGATGATATCGAGATCCTGAATAAGCTTTCAGATCTTGTGGATGATCTCTGGATGCGTACGATCTATGCTCGCCAGAGAGTTGAAATCCGCACCGAAGATTCTTTAAGTGTGTATGGACATGATGAAGGTGCTTACAAAGAACATCTGACAATACGGGAGAAGGATGCTATTTATCAGAATATTTATAAGTCCATTGGCGGTGATAATGCGAGTCCATACGCACGTCTGAAAGCGGCTATGGATTATTGGTGTGCGTTATGGTTTTGGCCTATCGATAAGGCATCTATGCTTCCTACAAGGCAAGAATTCTTTATGGACTTATCCTTAATATTAGAGGGTGGCATTTCAGCTGTGGTTGAGAAGCACACAACTATAGGGCAGTATGGCTGGCAGTTTGATGCGAACAATGATTCTGTTGGATATGGAAACGAAGGGACGTTACTTGCAAATGAAATTCAGAATCAAATATCTGGTCTAGGAGTAGTAAATCTCGAACAAATCAGGGCCTTGTATCCAAGGCTCAAGATAGCAGATGATATTGCTAAACAGCAGCGATTCATGCATTGGGAGCTGGAGTTTGCAGATCTGTTCTATGAGAGAGGTGGATTTGACCTTGTAATTGGAAATCCGCCTTGGAGAACGATTGAATGGAAAATAAATGATGTTATATCTGATTTTCAACCTATCATTTATATTAAAAATGCAGCTTTAACAGATGATGAAAAATATGAGTTTCAAATGGAAACGTTTGATAATACGTCTTGGCGAGAAAGTGTACTTGCCGAATATATAAGCATTTCAGGTCAACAGGCATACTTGGATTCGCCAGAGAATTACTCGATTTTAAAAGGAATCAGACCAGATTTATATAAAGCGTTTTTGCCTAAAACTTGGGCTTTATCTACTGATAAGAGCATAGTAGGACTTTTGCATCCGGAGGGCGTATTTGATGATGCTAGCGGAGGATTGTTTAGAAAACATATTTATAGAAGGCTTATATGTCATTATCAGTTTATTAACCAAAAGAAGCTTTTTGACATAGGAAACACAAGGCCTTATAGCATTAATATTTATTCATTCGAGCATGATCCTAATTTTGACGCAATGTTTTATTTATTTGATCCTCGTACCATTGATGAGTCTTATGAATTGGATTCAAATAAAAAAACTCAATTTGGAATTAAGGATCAAAACGGAAACTGGAATGAGGCTGGTGATAATACAAGAATCATTCGTATTAATGAAAAATCACTGAAATCATATGTAGGGTTACTTGACGATGAAAAGGATTGGCAAAAAGTCAGAATGCCGATGCTATATTCCAATGAGATAGGCAAGGCAATTGAAATCATTAACAGTGTCGATACATCTGTTTTTGATGCTGAAGACAAAATACTGTATACAGAGATGTTAACAGAACCTAAAGGTGGCAGTTCCATGGTGAAACTTCAAACGTGTTATCCGGAGGATTTGTCATTATTTGTATATGCTGGTCCAAATATTGGCATTTCAAATCCACTTTTTAAGACTGCCAGAAGAATATGCGTAACTCAAAAGGCATTTGATCCCATTGATTTGTCATTCGCTATGGGAGAGAATACTCTTAGATCAAAGTACACATTTGTTGGGAAAATAGAAGATTTGCGTAACGATTTACCTAGGGATGATAATAATGCTTCCATGGTAGACTATTATCGTATTGCTTCGAGAAAAATGATTGATAAAAATACGGAAAGATCCTTGATATCAAGTATAATTCCTCCTAAGGCATTACACATGGATTCGCTCTATTCAATTCTTATTCATGATGAGAAAAAGATGGTAATTATTCAAAGCGCTTTCTCGTCTTTAGTGGCCGATTTTCTTGTAAAGATGAGTGGAAAAAGTACGCTTCGATTAGATTTATTAGGGCACTTACAGATATCTTACGATAAGTATATTAATGAGAGATTGATAAGGATTTTACTACTTAATTCACTTAATTATTCATATGGTAAATTATGGAGTGATTGTTGGTGTGAGTCTTTTTCAAATGACAAATGGGCTAAAAAATCAAGACTCCTTGATAATAACGCATTTACAAGATTATCAAAAGTCTGGAATCCAAACTATATAATAAGAACCGATTTTGCACGCAGGCAATTATTGATCGAGAATGACGTTCTCTGTGCTATGTCATTGGGGTTAACAATAGAGGAATTGAAAACAATTTATAGGTTGTATTTTCCTGTTCTTAAACAGTACGAAGATGATACCTGGTATGATGCTGACGGGAGAATAGTATTTACCGTCAATCGAAGTTTAACAAATGTAGGATTTACGCGGAATAAGTGGGAGATAATCAAAAATGCCAAAACCGGAATCTTCACCCAGACCATAACCGATGACACAATGCCTGGCGGTCCGGTAGAACGCACCATCGAATATGTCGCTCCATTTGATCGCTGTGATAGAGAGAAAGACTACGAAGAAGTTTGGAAAAACTTTGAAGAGAGATTCAAAAAGTAAGATGATATAGGAGGGTAGGCTATGATTCCTTCAGTTTTGGCGGGGCAGATAAAAAGCGGCCTAAAAGATTATATCGATACGACATTTCCGATTACGAATCTGGTGTTCAAGGATTCTTTTAAGAGGATGCTGTCGGAGCCTAAGAAAGTCTTTCACGAGCCATATGTGGCAGTAAGACTTCCTTTCCGTGTGGCTGAAGGAGCAGAGAATATCTTCCAGTCCATCCATCCGGTTTATACGCCGTATGTGCATCAGCAGAAGGCGTTCACGAGACTCACGGGAGAAGACGGGCGGTCAACATTGGTAGCGACTGGAACAGGCTCCGGTAAGACGGAATGTTTCCTGTATCCAATCCTAGAGTATTGCTACAGACACCGTGGAGAGAACGGCATCAAGGCCCTCATTATTTACCCTATGAATGCTCTTGCTGCGGATCAGGCAAAGCGTATGGCTGAACTGATCAATAGCAGCCCAGAGCTTAAGGAAGCAAAAGTCCGTGTCGGCATGTATGTCGGCGGGCAAGAGAAGAATGCGACCAAGATGATGATGCCGGACAAGGTTATCACCGATCATGAGACATTGCTTGCTTCTCCTCCGGATATCTTGATGACAAATTACAAGATGCTGGATTACTTGCTTGTCCGTCCTAAGGATGCGGATCTGTGGAAGTGGAATCAGCCGGAGACTTTAAAGTATATCGCAGTTGATGAGCTTCATACCTTTGATGGTGCTCAGGGTACTGATCTGGCGTGCCTGCTCAGGAGACTGAAGGTGCGCTTGAATATCCTGCCGGGACATCTCTGTTGTATCGGTACATCTGCAACAATGGGAGGAGAAGAAAGTAACGGCAATATACGTAACTATGCTGAGGATATCTTTGGAGAGGTATTCGAGGATGATTCCATTGTTACAGAGGACAGGCTTTCCCCAGAAGAATACTTTGCCGGAGAAGAAGTGGAGTATTTCCAGATCCCCGACAGGGAAATGGCAAAGAAACTTGATTCCCTTGTTCTTCAGGATGATATGGATACATATCTGCGTACAGCGGCGGAAGCGTGGATCGAAGATTACAAGGGTGAAAATTTATCGACTGACGATGCAAGAGTAAAGCTGGGCGCTATCTTAAAGCAGCACAGCGTGTTCCGTGAACTAATCATAAGAGCGAAGGGACAGTATAAGCAGAGTAGTGGAACTGCAAAGGAACTGGAGGAAAGGTTCCGCGAGTTTGCAGAGTTAGGAGAAGAAGCTTCTTCAGCTCTGGAAGCTTTGTATGCTCTTATATCCCATGCAAGAACTTACGATTCTCAGGGAAAGCTTCGTCCGTTCCTCACGGTGCAGGTACAGGTGTGGGTGAGAGAACTTCGTCGTTTGATGGCAAAGGTTGATGATAAAGATATCGATTTTGCCATTGCATCTGATCTGAATGAGATGCAGGCAAAGCATTATCTGCCAGTTGTAAACTGCCGTGATTGTGGAGAGACCGGATGGGCGACTATTGTAAATGAAATGGGAAGTATTGAGCTTGGGGATCTTTCAACGTTTTATAATCTGTACTTTGACTGCGATCCAAGAATCAGAATAATCTTCCCTCATCTGAAAGATGAGATTGCGGAAGTATCTATGGAGGAAAGACAGTTGCTTTCTCCGGAAGATATGGAGTTGTCGCTAGAAGAGCGTGAAGGACAGCTTTCCAGAAATGGACATAGGACTTTTCCGGTGTGGACATTTCAGCCGGAGACTTTCGGCTCAGGAAGAGGAAAGAATTTCGTATGCCCGTTCTGCGGAAGCCGTGGTGGCCTTGCCATAATGGGTGTAAGAAGTGCTACAGCGATAAGCGCAAGTATATCAGAGCTCTATGCTTCACATTTCAACGATGATAAAAAGCTGCTTGCTTTTACGGACAATGTACAGGATGCTTCTCATCACGCCGGATTTTATAATTCGAGAACATGGCGGTTTGGATTGCGTACAGCTATGCAACAGTATTCCATGAAGCAGGACGAAGAGAAGTCCATGAAAGACTTTACGAAAGACTGCGTGCAGTACTGGAAGGATGAGATGGGAAATGAAAAGTTCCTGTCTTACTTTATTGCGCCTACACTTACATGGATGAGAGGCTATGACAACCTTATCACTAAGGGGGCTTGGGTTGCTGATAAGGATGGAAACGCTTTTATGGAGTCGGTTACTAAGAGAGCCGAATACGAGATGCTGTTGGAATTTGGTATGTCTGCCCGTATTGGTCGCTCTCTAGAGAAATCAGGCTGCTGTGTGACGGCGTTTGATTTGGATGGAGTAGCAAAGAGGATACTCAATAGGGTGGTCAGCGAACATGGACTGCTGGATGGAGTGAGTGAAGAAGAATGCGAGAGGATGATCATGGGAGTTCTTCTCACCATGAAACAGAATGGAGCCTTTTCTAATCCAATCTATGATCCTTATGTAGAAAATGGTGGCAACCGCTTTATTTACAGAAATAATAAATGGCTACCGGGCATGCGTGAAGGTCGAAATGCTCCTAAGTTCATAACTGTTGGAGGTAAGGCAAAGAAGTCATGGTTTTTTGATGACGTATCAAGATATTCCTGGTATGGGAAGTGGATCAACAAGTACCTACCGATCATGCATAGTGAGGATGCCTGTGATCAGGTCCTTTTCGTGATGATGAATGAACTGACAATTGCAGGTATTGTTGATAAATTAAAAGGTCCCGATGATATTCCCGCGTGGGGTATCAGCTATGAAAAAACGATCATCAGCCCCGATACAGTTCAGATGGTTTGTGATGTATGTGGAAACCGAATTACTGTTGCAAAAAAGAATCATCACTGTACAGAAGGAATGTGTTGCCTGCGCACGGCCTGCCACGGTCATTATGTGACAGCACCTGACAAAGGACTGGATTTCTACGGAAAGCTATACAGTAACGGTGAAATGGTTCGGGTGGTTGCAAGAGAGCACACGGGCCT
>JAEEGL013718977.1_pt1 | contig 12919 bp, 12 predicted proteins | sample 9134231 | NCBI WGS metagenome assembly JAEEGL01 (sample SAMN16246548, study PRJNA631951) | gut metagenome | biome: gut microbiome; feature: rumen; material: fiber-attached | host: Bos | place: Iran: Karaj | collected 2018-10 | reverse complement strand
GGCTCTGATGTTGCGGCCTTCGCGGCCGATTATGCGGCCCTTCATGTCATCGCTGGGGAGGCTTACCACCGAGATGGTGCTCTCGGCTACGGTGTCTGCCGCGCAGCGCTGGATGGCGCCTACGATTATGTCTTTTGCCTTCTTATCCGCCTCGTCCTTGGCCTTGGACTCTATGTCCTTGATCATTACGGACGCCTCGTGGCGGATATCCTTTTCGAGGTCTCTTAAGAGCAGCTGCTTAGCTTCTTCGGCGGTGCATCCGGAGATCCTCTCCAGTTCCGCGATCTGCTTCTTGATGATCTCGTCTACGTTCTTTTCCTTGTCCTTAAGGGACTGCTGTCTGCGCTGGATGTCTTCTTCTTTCTTTTCTATGGACTCCAGCTTTCTGTCCACAGATTCTTCTTTCTGGGTTATCCTGCGTTCGGATTTCTTTACGTCGTCCCTGCGCTCCTTGATGTCCTTTTCGGCTTCCACCTTTATCTGGTGAGCCTCGGACTTGGCCTCGGCGACCAGTTCCTTTCTCAGTGCTTCAGCTCTGTTTTCTGCGTCCAGGATAAGATTCTTAGCCTGTGTCTCGGCACTTCCGATAGTCTTTTCAGCTTTTGACTTCCTTAAGATATATCCAACAAGTATTCCGACAAGCAGAAAAACAATAGCCACAACACAAACGATCACCCAAGGGAAGGGCTGTCCATGTTCAACCATATTTTGTTCTCCTTGTTATTCTGATTTGGATCTATATAAAACGATATGTTGATATAAATCTGTATACATAATACAATATGTATAATAATGATGTCAATAAAAAACAGCCGGGGGTACGGACCTCCCGGCTGCCGTGCTTTTCCGATCTATGCGATTATCCTGGACGCTATGTCCGAGAACCTTCGTGCAATGTCGCTGCCGTCCGCAAGAGCCGCAGGAATGCCGGAATTATTGGAGATATGTATCCCGGGTTCCTCCGATACCATGCCCACGAGCGGAGCGTTTATGGATCTGGTTATGTAGTTGATGCCCGGAATGTTGTCCGAGTCCGAATACTGCCTGTCTATGCGGTTGATGGCGTAGTACCTTTCCTCAACTCCCAGTTCCTCCAGCTTTTCGCAGAGCGCTTCCGTATTGCGGACGGAAGAATGGTCCGGGACAGTAAGCATAAGAGCAGCATCTGCTCCGCACGCGAAAGTCCTGAGTACTCCGGTAACGGATACGGGACAGTCCACTATTACGACATCGAAACGGTTCCTGAGGACGTCGTAGAGCGCCTTTACATGTCCCGGGCTCAGACCGTCTATCTCCCTGTACTGCGGGCAGGACAGAAGGCTTAGGCCGGTGCAGAGATCGTGGTGTATTATTGCTTTATCCAGCTTGCAGAGACCGGATACGACGTCTCCCAGGTCGAAAAGGATGCGGTCTTCCATTCCCAGGTAGATGTCCGCGTTGCGCCTTCCCATGTTAAGATCCAGCAGGAGTACGTTAAGCCCCTGCCTGGCTGCCGCCACGCTTAAATTTACCGCAAATGTAGTCTTTCCTGTTCCTCCGCTGCCGGAGCACGACAGTATTATCTTGCCCATCGGATCCCTTCCGTGAAAAGTGCTGCGTAGTATTGTAACACACTTTAAGGGCAAAAAGATATAGGAGAAATGTACGATTTACTTTATTTCCTTAAATAATACCTGCCTCTCTAAGGCTTATGTAACGACCGTCTCCGATAATTATGTGATCTTCCAGCTTTATCCCCAAAAGATCGCCGGCCTGCACTACTCTTTTGGTAAGCGCGATGTCCTCGGCGCTGGGCGTAGGGTCCCCGCTTGGATGATTATGAGCCAGTACCACGGCATAAGCGCCCTTTCTTACTGCGTTGGAGAATACTTCCCTCGGGCTTATGCACGCGGAAGAAAGGCCGCCCGACGCTATCTCCTCCCTGGCCATTATCTCCCCTTTCGCGTTGAGCATCGCAAGGCATATCTTTTCTTTCTGCAGATGCCTAAGATCCTTCATAAATACATCCGCGGCTGCCGCCGGTCTGTCCATTACTTTTTTATCCTCCGGCACACAGAAAGCTATCCTTCGTCCAAGCTCGATGGCAGCGCACAGCCTGCAGGCAAGGGCCTCCCCAACGCCTTTGACCTTCATGAACTCCTCCGGCTGACAGTTCCTGAGGCCATTAAGGCCGTCGCGTTCCAGAGCAAGTATCTCTGATGATACGGCAAGCGCACTCCGGTCTCTTGTTCCGTTGGATACGATAAGTGCAATAAGTTCTGTGTTTGACAGTCCCTGAGCCCCTGTCCCGAGCAGCTTTTCGCGCGGCCTTTCGCTGTCCGGCATTTGTTTTATGGTCGACATCATCCCTGACCTCCTTTTTACCGGAATGATAAACAAAAAACCGGACCCGTTAAAGGTCCGGAGACGTTTACTGTGCCGTTTCTGCCTGAAATGTGTGCCGTTATTTCTTAAAGACCCACTTGCGCTGCCAGTTGTAGCTGATGAAGAACAGGATCAGGTCCACTACTATCTTAAGCAGCGTAACGATAAGCCCCTGCGCGTGCAGTATGTTGGTGAGGAAGCTCAGGAACAGCCAGGAAAGGATCATCCTGACCGCGCATATGATGTAGTATTTCCAGATCGTCTTTCTGGCCGGAGCTTTGCTGCCGAACACCTTCGTCCTGCTGAAATTGTAGTCCACCAGCGAAGATATGATCCTTGCGGCGGCAGTAGGAACGAACAGGCTGGCAGTCGTGTAATCCTTTATGAAATGCTTGTTTATGAACGCCGCAGCGGCCGCGAATATGCCCACGCCCTTTTCCGTAAGCGCGTTAAGTACGGTGAACACGATCAGGTCCACTAACGTTGCAATGCAGGAACCCAGAACAAAGAGGATTATAGGTTTGTATATCCTGTAGGAGTCCTTGAAAACGTTAAAGTGCGAGCTGCTGTTGTCGTCTATGTATACGGTGTTGATGGGTATCTCTCCGTAGGGAATGCCGTGATCTTTTATGTAGATCAGCATGTTTGTCTCGTACTCGTAGCGGTCGCCCTGCACCTCTTCCGCGAATGCTTTAAGGTACTGAGCCGGGATCGCCCTGAGACCGGTTTGGGTGTCCGTAAGCTTTATTCCGTAAACAGCCCTGTATATGAACGCTGAAATGCGGTTACCGAGTCTGTTATGAGTGGGGACATGGCTCTGGGAGAAGTCTCTGCATCCGAGTATCACCTGCCCGGGCCTGGACTTCATCTCATTGCACAGCCTTACGGTATCCTCGGGAGTATGCTGCCCGTCGCCGTCCACGGTTATTACGGCTTCTGCGTCCGGTATGTTCTCCGCAACATAAGCGAAGGCGTCACGCAGCGCCCTTCCCTTGCCTTTGTTTACTTCGTGCACAACAAGTCTGCATTCGGGATGTTCAGCAAGAGCTTTGCGGAAAGGCTCCTTGCAGCCTTCGGAACTTCCGTCGTCCACAAGGACTATATGCTTAAATCCGGCATCTATCATGCCGTCTACTGTGCTGTTTAGTTTTTCGTCCGGATCCAGGGACGGTATTATTATAACGGTATTTTTCATATCAATGGATTCTACCACAAAAATATGTATCTTCCAACAAATTTTCGGGAAGAAGCATTCATCCGGGCAATAAAACTCCCGCGCCGTGAAGCGCGGGAGCCGTTTTTACTGTTCGGTTTTATACCTTAACTTAGCCCTTTACCTTTGCGATGTGCGCAAGCAGACGGAGCATGTTGCAGGTGAAACCGTACTCGTTGTCGTACCATGCGATCAGCTTCATGAAGTGACCGTTCAGAGCGATGCCTGCCTGAGCGTCGAATACGCTGGCGTTGGTCTCGCCGATGATGTCGGTGGAAACGATGGGCTGATCCTCGTAGCGCATTACGCCCTTCAGCTCGCCTTCGCAGGCTTCCTTAACGGCTGCGCATACTTCCTCGTAGGTAGCTTCCTTAGCAAGGCTTACGGTAAGGTCTACTACGGAGCCGTCCGGGGACGGAATACGCATGGACATACCGGTGAGCTTGCCCTGCAGGGACGGGATGACCTTGCCTACAGCCTTGGCTGCGCCGGTGGTGGACGGGATTATGTTGTCGTAGCAGGTGCGGCCCAGACGGAAGTTCTTCTTGGAGTAGTCGTCTACTACGAACTGGGTAGCGGTAGCAGCGTGAACTGTGGTCATGAGTCCTTCCACGATGCCGAACTTGTCGTTGAGCACCTTTGCCAGAGGAGCAAGGCAGTTGGTGGTGCAGGATGCGGCGGAAGCGGTGGAGAGCTTCGGGTCGAAGGTCTCGTGGTTTACGCCGTATACGAACATCGGTGTCTTGTCCTTTGCGGGAGCGCTCATGAGAACGAACTTAGCTCCTGCAGCCAGATGCGGCTGAACGCTCTCTTCTGTAAGGAAAGCGCCTGTGCAGTCTACTACGTACTCTGCGCCGAGCTTGCCCCAGCCGAGGTTTGCGGGGTTGCGGTCGTTGAGCAGCGGAATGGCCTTGCCGTTGATGATGAGATGGCTCTCATCGTAGCCTACGGTGCCTTCCCACTTGCCGTGAACGGTGTCGTACATGAAGTAATAAGCCAGCATCTCGGGAGTCTTGTCCGGTGCGTTGATGGCAACGATGTCCATGTCTCCCCTGCGGGTAGCTTCACGTGCGGTAAGGCGTCCGATGCGGCCGAATCCGTTGATTCCGATCTTGATCATTATTGAAATCCTCCTATTTAAAAAATTACATTATTTGCTAACTTAATTTTACTCTTTTCCACCCTGTTCTACAAGCATTTTCCGCAGTAAAGATGCGCATTTGAGCATGTCTTCCGGGAGCTTTGCGGAAACGCTCACTAAATGTCCGTCCGCAGGATGGGCAAACGACAGCGATCCTGCGTGAAGAGCCTGTCTGGGCATCCATCCGGGGTTTTCTGTGTATCCGTAAAGCTGGGCGTACAGCTCGTCTCCGACAAGAGGATGACCGATGTGGGTCATGTGCACCCGTATCTGATGCGTCCGTCCGGTGTCCAGCTTAAGTTCCACCAGACTGTATCCCTGAATCTGCCCGCTACCCTTGATATCGAAGGTCTCCAGCGTCTTATAATGCGTTACGGACGGGTAACCTTCCGGCGAGACCATGCGCCTTGCCTTGTGGTCCGGGTCTTTCATTATCGGCAGGTCTATGGTTCCGGACGGTTCCGTTATTCCGTGCACTATGGCCGTATAGATCTTGTCCACCCTGTCCGCCGCCATCTCATTCGATAGGAAATCCTGGCAGTGCGCGTTTTTGGCAACGATAAGCAGCCCGGACGTATTCATGTCCAGGCGGTTTACGAATCTGGGCTTGAATGCTTCGCCAGTCTGCTGCATGCGGAACACCAGAGCGTTGGCCAGCGTCCCGTCAGGGAAGTTGTGCGTGGGATGCACTATTAGTCCGGCCTGCTTGTTTACTATAAGCAGGTCTTCGTCCTCGTACACGACGTCCAGCGGAATGTCCTGAGGCTCGAAGTAGCTCGTCTCCTCCGGATACCTTACGCTTACCACGTCTCCCGCCTTTACTCTGTGCCTTACGCCGCACCTTTCTCCGTTCAGCATTATGCCTCCAAGAGGCTTTATCTTCTTGAGAAGATGCGAACTCAGCTTAAGCCGCAGACGCAGTATCTCCTTTACCAGCAGACCCTCGTCGGACGCTGTGCAGTTGTATGAAATGTCAGGTCTTTCCATTTATGTTACCGATGCCCGGTCACGTTCTTTTTTCAATGTATTTTTCCCTTTCGATTATACTCCATTTGTTACAAATATGACATAGCGAGATTACATTTATGTATAGCACCGTATTAGTAATTATGATATAATTCGTAGCGACATTTTATCAATATTTGACAAAAAATGAGGTAAGCTAATGATTCGATTCACAGAAACCGTATTGCGCGACGCCAACCAGTCGCTCATCGCGACCCGCCTGCCTTTCGAGAAGTTCGAGCCTATCCTTTCCGAAATGGATAAGGCCGGATACTACTCCTGCGAGGTTTGGGGCGGGGCAACATTCGACGTCTGCCTCAGGTTCCTCAACGAGGACCCCTGGGAAAGACTCAGAAAGATCCGCAAAGGCATGCCGAACACCAAGCTTCAGATGCTTCTGCGCGGACAGAACATCCTCGGCTATGCCCACTATCCGGACGACATCGTCCGCCGCTTCGTAAGGAAGTCGGTCGAGAACGGCATAGACATCATCAGGATCTTCGACGCTCTCAACGACGTTGACAACCTTAAGGTCGCCATCGAAGAGACCGTCAAGTCCGGCGCCATGGCGTCCGGAGCCATCTCCTACACGATCAGCCCTGTTCATACCCTGGACAACTACGTAAAGCTGGTCAAGGAAATGGCTGCGATGGGCGTAGGTTCCATATGCATCAAGGACATGGCGGGCCTGCTCACTCCCAAGAACGCATACGATCTGGTATCCGCCATCAAGGATGCCGTGGATCTTCCGGTAGTAATGCATACGCACTGCACCACCGGTCTTGCGTTCATGACTTACCTTAAGGGCGTTGAAGCCGGCGCTGACGTCATCGACACCGCCATCTCCCCGTTCTCCGGCGGAACCTCCCAGCCGGCAACGGAGACCCTCTCCTACACCCTCAGAGAGCTCGGCTACGACCCCGGACTCGACAAGGAAGCTCTGCACAAGATCGCCGCTTACTTCAAGCCGATCAGAGCCGAATACATAGAGAAAGGAACACTCAACCCCATTTCTCTTACCACAGACACCGAATGCCTCCAGTATCAGATCCCGGGCGGAATGCTCTCCAACCTGCTCAGCCAGCTGAAGATGCTCAACGTCCCCGACAAGTTCGAAGAGGCTCTTAAGGAGACCCCGAAGGTCCGCGAGGACATGGGATTCCCGCCGCTCGTTACACCTACCAGCCAGCTGGTCGGAAACATGGCGGTACAGAACGTGCTCGCAGGCGAAAGATACAAGAACGTAAGCTCCGAGATCAAGGCTTACTGCCGCGGTGAGTACGGCAAGACTCCTGCCCCCATCAACGAGGAAGTCAGAAAGAAGATCCTCGGCGACGTCAAGCCCATCGAAGGCCGCTACGCCGAAACTCTTCCGACCGACACCTTCGAGAAGGCTCAGGAGAAGCTGGGCGATCTCGCCAAGACCGAAGAAGACGTACTCAGCTACATCGCTTTCCCGTCCGTAGCCGAAAAGTTCCTCACAGAGCGCAAGGCTAAGGAAGAGAACGTATGGACGTTCAGCATCGAGGAGGTCAAATAATGGAAGTTACAAGCACTGCAGCCAACCTGGCGATATCGAAGCTCACCTTCGGTGAAGGTGTCCTCTACGCCGTCCTGGGCATGCTGGTTGTATTCTTCGCGCTGGTGCTGATAATGGTGATCATCAAGATCCTCATCAAGGCTACCGACAAGAAGAAGGCAGAACCCGCACCTGCAGCGGCAGCACCGGCTCCCGCAGAAGTACCTGCAGAACCGGTAAAGAGAGACGATCCCGCACCGGGAACCTCCGGAGACATAAAGCTCTACACTACCGATCCAAAAGAAGCTGCAATGATAATGGCTATCGTGGCAGACGCTCTTGGAAAGCCGCTCAACGAACTCAGGTTTAAGTCGATAAGGGAAATAAAGGAATGAATATCATGAAGTACAAAGTAAATCTTAATAACAAGGTATACGAAGTCGTCGTTGAAGACGGTCAGGCTATGCTTATAGACGAATACGAGCTCAAGGCTCCCAAGGCTCCTGCTCCCAAGGCTGCTCCCGCAGCACCGGCTCCGGCAGCAGCTCCCGCACCCGCAGCTGCTCCTGCTGCAGCACCCGCAGCTGCTGTAGACGGATGCAAGATCACTTCGCCGCTTCCCGGCAACGTTCTTAACATCAAGGTCACTCAGGGCCAGGCTGTGAAGTCCGGCGACGTCCTCCTCATCATCGAAGCCATGAAGATGGAGAACGAAGTTCTTGCTCCTCAGGACGGCACCGTAAAGCAGATCGCAACATCCAAGGGCGCTGTCGTCGCAACAGGCGACCTGCTCCTCGTCATCTAGGAGACTGAACGATGGAAAACATTATCGCAACCTTAGGCAGACTGGGACAGACTTCCGGATTCTACGGACTGTTCGCCGACTGGCGCCAGATCGTCATGATCGTCATCGCCTGCGTGCTTCTGTACCTCGGCCTTGTAAAGAAATTCGAGCCGCTTCTTCTTGTAGGCATAGCCTTCGGAATGCTGCTCACCAACCTCCCTTTCGGCAACATGTACAACCCGGAGCTCTGGGACCTGTACATCGCCAACGGACAGCAAGTCTCAGCGCTTTCGCCTGAACTTCAGGCGTTCATAGCCGAACACGGATTAATATTCGCGGACGGCATAGTCCAGATGTCCTTTACGGAACTGATACATGCCGGCGGACTTCTGGATATAATGTATATCGGTGTTAAGATAGGTCTCTATCCTTCCCTGATATTCATGGGCGTAGGCGCAATGACGGACTTCGGTCCCCTGCTTGCCAATCCCAAGTCCCTGCTTCTGGGCGCTGCTGCCCAGCTGGGAATATTCGTAGCGTTCCTGCTTGCGATAGTCATTGGATTCCCGGCTAACGTTGCCGCTTCCATAGGCATTATCGGAGGAGCTGACGGTCCTACCGCCATCTGGCTCACTTCCAAGCTTGCCCCGGATTATCTGGCGCCTATCGCCATAGCGGCCTACTCCTACATGGCTCTCATCCCGATGATCCAGCCTCCGGTAATGAAGGCTCTCACCACCAAGGAAATGAGAGAGACCAAGATGGAGCAGCTCCGTCCGGTATCCAAGACCCAGAAGATCCTGTTCCCGATCATCGTGACCATATTCACCTGCCTGCTGCTGCCCTCCGTGGCACCGCTGCTCGGCTGCCTGATGCTCGGAAACCTCTTCAAGGAATCCGGTGTTACCGACAGACTTTCCGACACCGCGCAGAACGCAATGATGAACATCGTCACCATCTTCCTGGCGACCTCCGTAGGCGCTACCGCAAGGTACGACAGGTTCCTCAACTGGAAGACCCTGGCGATCATCGTTCTGGGACTTATGGCGTTCGAATTCGCCACCTGCGGCGGCCTGCTGCTCGGAAGACTTATGTACAAGGTCACCAAGGGAAAGATCAACCCGCTCATCGGTTCCGCCGGCGTATCCGCAGTTCCGATGGCTGCCCGCGTTTCCCAGAAAGTCGGCCAGGAGGCCAATCCGTCCAACTTCCTTCTCATGCACGCCATGGGACCGAACGTTGCCGGCGTAATAGGATCAGCTGTTGCGGCAGGATTCCTGCTTGCAGTTTTCGGCGGCTGATAAATAGCTTACCAATCAAATATTAAGACCGGGCCTTTACGGTCCGGTCTTTTATTGCAAGTAATAACAGTTACATGGCGCGCGGTCTCAGTTGAGATCATTGATATATATCGGCGCGTCAGGCCGTGCTCACGGACACGCTCCCGCTTAGTTGGGAACCCACCAGCGGTACTAAGCTCCGCCTTCGCCTGCGGCTTGTCAATCGCTAAGTACTGGGGTCCCAAATAGTCCTTAGAACATCGGCTGACGCGCCTTTACATCAACAGTAAAGATCTTTACCCGCGCCCTGCTGTTATGCAATAAACCGCAGAATAAAACCAACCGTAAAGGCCTGCGGGAAAAGGCGCGGGCCGCGGCGGATCTACAATCGATCCTTGCGGCCCGAACAAAAGCTCCTGCGGGGCCGTATGACCGCTGCAGGAGCCTTTAATCGCCTGTTTAACGCGTTTTACGAAACAGGACGCATCAATTATCATCCAGCCGCAAAACAACGCTTAAAACCCGTATTATGCTGTTATGTTACATAATATTACTTATGCAGTTTGGCGTATTCGACGCGGATGTGTCCTGCCAGATACAGCGATCCGAAGCAGACTATTATTCCGGTCTTTCCGGCCTTCTTCTCCGCGATCTTTATGCCGCTTACGAAATCGTCCGCGGCTTCGGCAGCAGCGCCTCTCTGCCTGAACCACTCTGCCAGGTCCTTAGCCGGCAGCGCCCTTCCGCTGTCCGGGGTGATGCACACGAATTCCTTAGCGTAGGGCATCATCATGGTCATCATCGTCGGATAGTCCTTGTCCGCCAGAACGCCCAGAAGGAACATAGCTTTCTTTCCGCCGAGCAGCTTATCCAGACTGTTGGCCAGAGCCTCCGCGCACTGCGGATTGTGCCCTCCGTCCAGTATGAACAGCGGCTTTCTGCCAAGGATCTCCAGCCTTGCCGGCCACTTGACCGTCTTAAGACCTTCCTTGATCGCCTTGGCGGTCACCTTCCAGCCTCTTTCCTTAAGCGCTTCTATTACGTTAAGAACTGTTGCGGCATTGTGCAGCTGATGCTCTCCCAGAAGCGCAAGATCGTACTTCTTGCCGTCCCAGAGGAACTTCTGACCGTCCAGCGATTCGGAGACAGGCGTTAGCCTGGAAAAGTCCACGCATCTGAGCGGAACATTCTTCTCGTTGCAAACGTTCTTTATTACTTCCGTGACCACCGGAGCGCCATCGTAGCATACAGCGTGGCAGCCGGTCTTTATGATCCCGGCCTTGGTGGAAGCGATCTCTTCCAGCGTGTTACCCAGATACTCCGTGTGCTCCAGACCTATGTTGGTGATCACGGCAACTTCCGGAGCGTCTATGGCGTTGGTGCTGTCCAGAGCGCCGCCCATTCCGACTTCCAGAACTACTATGTCCACGCCCTGTTCAAGGAAGTAGATCATTCCGATCGCGGTGACAAGTTCGAACTGGCTGGGATGGTCTTCCATCTGCTCGGCCTCAGCCATTACGTACTCGGTTATCCTTGCAAGAGAATCGCCGTCTATGTATTCGCCGTTGATCTGGATGCGCTCGCAGAACTCCTCTATGTACGGAGAAATGTACATGCCGACCTTGTAACCGGATAGTTCCAGTATCCTTGCAAGCATGGCGCAGGTGCTGCCCTTGCCGTTGCTGCCCGCAACGTGTATGAACTTAAGTTTCTTCTGAGGATCGCCTACGCGGCGCAGCAGTTCCTGAGTGCGCTCCAGGCCGAGCCTTGTGGTGCTCCAGCCGTAATTCTCGATATAGCCTATGGCTTCTTCTTTAGTCATTTCTGCTCCAAGTTGAAAGAATCAGTAATTAACAGCCTTTTTAAGCATGTCCGCGACTTTGATGAGTATGGGTATGATCACTATCTCCACCGCCGAAAGAATAAGCACCTGCGGTACCCTTACGGTTATCGACTGTCCCCAGGTTATTCCCTGAAGTTTGGAAAGCCAGAAGGACTGCAGAAGCAGCGCCCAGATGCCCTGCCTTACCACGACGCAAAGCACCACCCTTACCCAGTCGGATGCCTTCTTGGGATCGAAGCTCTTCTTGTAAAGGAAGAAGCCGTAGGTAAGGCCTACGAGTATGGATGTAATGGTAAGCGGCGGATAATACGCTCCGATCGGGAACAGAAGCGCTCCGAGGATGTCGGCCAGCGCCGCAACGATCGCGGCCGGTACAGGTCCGAAGAGTATGCCTGCCATGACCAGCGGAACGAAGCCGAAGCCAATGGTCGTGATAGGCGTGCGTATGGACAGCATGCGCGAAAGGACTATCTCCAGCGCAAGCAGCATTGCGAGAGTTACCAGCATCTTGGTGCTGATCCTGGTCTTTTTCTTTTCTGTGTTGCTCATAATAAAAACCCCTCCTATGGCCAGTTGCCACAAAAGGAGCTTTGCCTTTTATGGCAGCGGATGCGGAAAAAGCATCGCGGCTAACGCCTTCGTCCGGAGACAACTTCCCATCCTCCGGCACTTTACGCGCCCTTTCCTACTCTGACAATAAATTTACAAGTATATTTTAGTATACTTTTTCTTCAGTTACAATAGTCTTCATCAAAACATCATAACTGTCGGTGGCAATTTCTTCAAGTTTTTGCGCTTCGAAGGCCACCGCGATAAGATCTGCCTTGCTGCACTTGGGAAGATACCTGTCGTAATACCCTCCTCCGTGCCCCAGCCTGCGCTTTTCTTCATCGAAAGCGACCAGCGGCACAAGCACCAGATCTATGTCTTCCGGCTTAAGCAGCCTGGACTTTTCAGGATCCGGAGCGGTTATCCCCAGAAGCCCCGTAACAAGGCTCTCCGGTCCGTCGGGAACGAAGGCTTCCATTATGCCGCCTTTGTAGGACACGGGGTATGCGACTTTCTTTCCGAGCTTTTTCGCCTTTTCGCAGAGGGTGCGCAGATCCACCTCGTCCCAGGTGGCAAGATACGCCAGAATGGTACCGGCGTTTTTAAACGCCTTGGTCCTTGCTATCCTGCTGCAGATCCTTTTACTGAAAACAGCCCTCTCGCCCGCAGATAGTGCTCTGCGGGCGGCAAGGGCTGCTTTTCTTTGTTCTTTCTTATCGATGATCACTTATTTAAGATCACTTCTTGTCCTGCGGTCCGAATATGCCTTCGCGGAATGCGCCTACATATTCCATGCAGTAGTAATCCTCGCCGGTGAGAGCTTCTGCAGCGTAGATGGAGCCGCGGAGGTCTCTGTTCAGCGGGTCGAATATACCGGAATCCATGCCGTGCTGGATGCAGACGACGGTGAACGCCTGGTTGATGATCTTTCTGTAAGGCAGATTGAAGGAGATGTTGGAAACTGCGCCGGAGATATGGGCCTGCGGATAGTGCTCCTTGATGTAGTCCATAACTTCCAGAACCATTGCGATACCGTCCTCGGAGGTGCAGAGCATCTCGATGAGCGGATCGATGTGGATGCGGCTCTCGGCTATGCCGTACTGCTTAGCCTTTGCCATGATGTTGTTGAGTACTCTGATACGGTCTGCAGCGGTCTTGGGGATACCGGTGTCGTCGCAGAGCAGAGCCATTACGTCCCACTTGGTGTCGGCAATGACCGGG
>JAEEGL012584711.1_pt1 | contig 12919 bp, 9 predicted proteins | sample 9134231 | NCBI WGS metagenome assembly JAEEGL01 (sample SAMN16246548, study PRJNA631951) | gut metagenome | biome: gut microbiome; feature: rumen; material: fiber-attached | host: Bos | place: Iran: Karaj | collected 2018-10 | reverse complement strand
TCCAGAAAACACTGACGGAGAACAATCTGCCGCTTGCACATCAGCAGGTCGACGTGCATATGGACAAGTAAGATCCGGTACAGAAAGATCCTCCTTGCGGAGGGTCTTTTTCGTTTGGCCGTACTCGACAAGCTGCCGGGGGATATGATATAATTTCACAAGATTGATGCGCGGAGGTTCAGGCATGGCATACGCAGATGAAGTTTTCATTCAAATGTGCAGGGATATCATAGACAACGGCACCGACACGACCGGAGAAAAGGTGCGGCCCCGCTGGCCGGACGGTACACCGGCGTATACCGTCAAAAAGTTCGGCGTCGTGAACCGGTATGATCTTAAAAAGGAGTTTCCGATTCTGACGCTGCGCCGGACCGCAATCAAATCGGCTACGGATGAGGTACTGTGGATCTGGCAGAAGAAATCAAATAATATTCATGATCTAGGTTCTCATATCTGGGATGAATGGGCGAACGAAGACGGATCGATCGGGAAGGCATACGGCTATCAGATGTCAGTGAAACACCGGTACAAGGAAGGAATGTTTGACATGGTTGACCGCGTGATCTATGACCTCAAGAACAACCCCTATTCGAGGCGGATCATGACGAATATCTATAATTTTGCCGATCTCTCCGAGATGAACCTGTATCCGTGCGCCTACAGCATGACTTTCAACTGCACCAAGAACAATGATACCGGGAAACTCGTTTTGAACGCGATCCTGAACCAGCGATCCCAGGATGTCCTCGCAGCGAACAACTGGAATGTCGTTCAGTACGCTGTTCTTGTACATATGCTTGCGCAGGTATGCGATATGGAAGTCGGGGAACTGGTGCACGTGATCGCGGACGCTCATATTTATGACCGGCATATCCCGATCATCGAGACTCTGATCTCGCGGGAACCGTATCCTGCGCCGAAATTCATACTGAATCCGGAAGTCAAGGATTTCTACGATTTCCGTCCGGAAGACGTCCGGTTGGAGGGATATCAGTTCGGGGAACAGATCAAAAACATCCCGATTGCGATTTGAGGAGAAAACCATGATTGAGATCGTGAATGTCAGCCAAAACTGGGCGATCGGAAAACAGGGACAGCTTCTGATCCATATTCCGGATGATATGAAGTATTTCCGCGAAACGACCAGAGGAAAGACCTGTATCATGGGAAGCACCACACTGTGGAGCTTTCCCGGGAAAGCTCCGCTGAAAGGCAGACGCAACATTGTCCTGATTGATGACGACCGGAAAAAACTTCCGGAATCCGCAGAGGCCGCGAAGGCGGATCAGGATCGAGGACTTTCAACAGAGCTTATTTACGTACATTCTCCGGAAGAGGCAGTGAAACTGGTGTCCGGCCTCCCGAAGGACGATGTGTTCGTGATCGGCGGCGCAAGCATCTACCGCCTGATGCTGCCATACTGCGATACCTGCCTTGTGACACATAACGATTATCCGTCAGACGGTGCTGACACCTTTTATCCGGATCTCGATGCGACAGGCGAATGGATCATGACGGAACAGGGAGAGGAACAGTTCTATCACGGAACTGCTTTCCGGTTCTGCCGGTATGAAAGAATCCCGAAAGAACCGGCTTCTGACAAACCAGAAGAATAAACAAAAAAGCAGCTCCCGGACCGGGGAGCTGCATTGCTGGAGAGGATTATTTGCGGTAAAACAGGATGCCGAGGGTGTTGGGGCCGCAGTGATTGGAAACAGTGCATCCTGCGCGGGTATGATAGATCTCCTCGAAAGGAAGAAGTTCCCGGAGGAGCTTTTCAACAGCCTGGCGGTTTTCTTCGCTTGTTCCGGAATCCGTGATGAAGATACGGTGCGTATCGACTGTGTCAAGATCACCCAGCTGGTCGCGGACATACCTAAGCAGCGCGCGGTCATATGACATGCGGTACTTCTTTCCGACCGACATCTTTCCTTCATGTACGAGAATCGTCGGTTTCAGATTCAGAAGATTCGCGCCGAGTGCGACGACGGAACTGCAGCGTCCGCCAAGCGCAAGATACTTCAGGGTATCAATCACAAAGCTGACGTCAAGTTTCTTTTTCTTCTCATTCAGGATATCAACGATCTCCTGCGGTTCTTTTCCTTCAGCGACCATTTCAGCCGCGTTGAGAACCAGATGCCCGATGCCTGTGGAGAGGTTCCGGGAGTCAATGACCCACACGTTTCCGATCTCTTCCGCAGCGACGCACGCGTTCTGATAGCAGGAGGACATGTCGCTGCTGATCGTAAAGTGGATGATCGCATCATACGTTTTCCGTATGGATGAGAAATAATCGATATAATCCTGAACATTCAGAGCTGCGGTGGAACAGACACGATTGTTTTTCTGTACGTAGTTGTAAATGTCCTCGGGGCAGATATCGAGCGTATCCCTGTAAGGAACGCCGTCCATTACGACATAAAGCGGCGTGATCCCGATATGGTACTTTTCAATGAGATCCGGTGAAAGATCGCAGGTGCTGTCGGATGAAACGTGTATCCGCATAAAAACCTCCGGTGGCTATATTGATTGTATTCTAACACAGTATATTCAACCTTGCAAGTTTTTCGTTTCAGGAGGACGCTGACTAATGCTGACAAAGGATGAACTGATCAGGGCTCTGAACATGGAACCGCTGAAAGGGGAAGGCGGACTGTTCCGGAAAATGTTCAGGAGTGATGAAACATTTCCCGACGGACTGCTCCGGGGAAGGAACGGACCGCATGCGGTATACGGGTCGATCCTGTATCTTCTGACAAGAGATACTGTTTCCAGAATGCACAGACTGCCCACCGACGAGATCTGGCACTTTTATATGGGGGCTGCCTGCGAAACTACTGTACTGTGTCCGGACGGAACCGGATATGTGAACCGTCTCGGTCAGGATATTCTGGCGGGAGAGTCCGTCACAGCCATCGTTCCAAGAGGATGCTGGCAGGGAACCAGAATCACTGGCGACGGCGAATGGGCGCTTCTCGGGACAACTATGGCGCCGGATTACGAGGATATCGATTATGAGGACGGGACAGAGGAACTGCTGGATCAGTATCCGGCTTTTGCCGATCGGATCCGGAGGCTGCTGCTCAGACCCGGATCGGAGGAATTATGAACGCGATATTGATCGGATGCGGATTGATTGCAGGTACACACGTCCGGGCACTGAACGTCCTGGGGCACAGAGTGACATGGGTCGTGGGACGGGACGAAGAGAGGACCGGGCGATTCGCACAGGAATACGGAATTCCGAATCATACGACAGTTCTGTCACAGGCGCTTTCATCGGATGCAGCTTCTGCCCATATCTGTACGCCTCCGTCCTCGCATTCCGAACTGATCAAGGAATGCTTTCTTGCAGGGAAACATGTGATATCGGAAAAGCCGCTGACGCTTTCCGCTTCCGAAGCGCAGAGCCTGTGTATGCTTCAGCAGAAGACAGGGCAGATCGGTGCGGTCTGCCTGAATGTGAGGTTTTATCCAGCCAATCAGGAAGCTGCCCGCTGTGTACGGGAGGGCAGAATCGGGAAGCCGTTGATCCTTTCCGGCTCCTATCTTCAGGAGTTTCATGCTCCTCCGCATGACGACGGATGGCGTTTCAATCCTTTGGAAAGCGGCGATCAGAGGGCGATTAGCGAGATTGGAACCCACTGGATCGATCTTGCGTATGCATGGACAGGAAAACGAGTCACAGCGGTATCCGCTAGTCTCGGAAACTGGTATCCGGTCAGATACCGCGCTGACGGAAAACTGTCGGAAGACCCGACTGGAGAACCGGTCTGGGTCGACACGGAAGACGCGGCAGCAATCGCTTTCAGATTTGAAGACGGCGGGATCGGAGCTTTTATGCTTTCGGAACTGTCGAGAGGTCATCTAAATGATCTGACGATTGAACTGAACGGATCGGACGGAACGCTCCGGTGGGAAGAGGAGAAAGCAGACCTGCTTACCGAATATGAGAACGGCTCGCTTAAAACAAGAAACTGCGGAGGATCGGAGCGGGAGGAAACGTTCGTAAGGCTGTTCCGCGAGGTTTACGCTGACATGGAGGGAAAGAAACATGGTCCGTATCCAACGTTTGAAGACGGGCTGTATCTCGCCCGCGTCTGCGCAGCGATCCGAAAAAGCGGGACCTCCGGTATGTGGGTCGAGGTCTGATCTTTGAACAGAAGGATAGCATTCAGCAAAAATACTCCGGATCCGAGGAAGTTTCCCTCATTCCGGAGTATCCTTTGTCTCAGCCGATATATTCGATACAGAGCATGGTCAGATCATCAAACTGTTCAGCTTCTCCCACAAACACATCGACTGCGCGGCGGACGCCGTTCAGTATCTCTTCCGGTGTGCCGGAAGCACTCTCGTTCAGCGCGGTGATCATTCGTCCGTTTCCGAACAATTCTTCTTTTACGGAAGTTGCTTCGGGAACTCCATCCGTATAGACGAACAGTTTGTCACCGGGTTTTAGTCTGAATGAGTAATCCTTGTAGCGGATACCTTCCATACCGCCGATCACAAACCCATGCGGATCTTTGAACATCGAGAATGCGCCTAGTTCCTTTCGATAGATGACAGGATACTCGTGACCTGCATTTGCCGCGGTAATAGTTCCGCTCGAAATCTCCAGAATTCCGAGCCAGACCGTTATGAACATCTCCATCGTATTATTGGAACAGACGGTCTCATTCATCGCGCGGAGGATTTCAGCAGGAGAGCTGCTCATGATGGCGCTGTTCTCGAGTATCAGCTTGGATACCATCATAACGAGCGCTCCCGGGATGCCTTTTCCGCTGACATCCGCTATCACCAGCGCAAGATGATCATCATCGATCAGGAAAAAGTCATAGAAATCTCCGCCAACATTCCGGGCGGGCGTCATGGATGCGAACAGGTCGAATTCTTTCCGGTCGGGGAACGCGGGAAAGATGCTCGGAAGCATGCTCGCCTGGATCTGCGCGGCCATGTTCAATTCCGTAGTGATCCGGTTTTTTTCAATCGTCATACGGGTCAGATGATCGGTGTTCTCAACGATTCTGGTCTGCATGGAGGTGATCTCTCGGCTGAGATCGCCGAGCTCGTTCGCAGCATGGACTTCAACCCGGCTGATTTTATCAGCGGAGTAGGTGCCGTCATCGTTCGCTTGAAACTGCATCGCTGACTGTGCCAGCATACGGATCGGGTTTGTCACGTACTTCTGCAGCAGAAACACGCTGGCGAGGGAAGCGATGAGCGTTAAGACCAGGACGTATGCGATGCTGTTCAGCAGGAAAAGACGGTGCTCGTGCAGCGCGTCAGAAATGTTATAGGAGAACCAGACACGACCTTCTCCTTCGTCAAGAGGAAATCTAAAGCATTTCAGAAGAGAGGATACACCATTAATTCTGGTCAGTGTGGCGGATGCGTAATCCTCCGCAGGATCTTCTGTAAATGGCTCTTCCAGACCGAAATCCTCATTGGAAGAATACTTTTTTATGTGTTTATTACAGTCGGAAATCCGGTATACCGAACCATTTTTCACAACTTCAGCACATGCCTCGTCAAGATTGATCTGATCCATCATATCGTTCAGAAGCACATCAAGACTGATCCAGTCATGAAACATGTTCTGCCTGGTAGTACCCGGATCACCGGCGGTATAGGACGGTTTCTCGCTCATCCAGTCGATCAGTACGCTTTTCCCGGCATCTTCCTGTTTCTTGACTTCCCGGAGCTCATCCGTGCCTAAATAAGGCAGGAAATTCGACAGACAACGCGAAAACTCCGCAGTATCGATTTCGGCTTCATTCAGCTTATCGGTGTATGGATCCAGAATCGATTTACGGTAACTGCGGTCTGTTATCACGATAAGCGAAAGAGAAACCACAAGCGTGATTATGATGATCAGGATATTTACATTGACAGCCAGGGATGGACGCCTTGCCTTCATATTGCTCTGACCCTTAAACAGTATTATTTCGGCTGATAGACAAACATGTAATAGAGAACGATCACGGCTGCTGCGGCGAGCGTAAGAATGATGATCCCGATGATATCCTTCTTCTGAATCGCAAGATCATTGGCATCGGCATAGGTAAACTTCATCCTTGTCGTGATTGGAAGCAGAAGCCTGAACAGAAGGACGAGAAGAACTGTCTGTACAGGGAACAGCGCGATATTTTTCGCCAGTCTGGGCCAGGTCATGAAGCGGTATGCCTTTCCGAGATACAGTGCATAGTACCACATGAGGAACAGCGGATTGAGAAGAAGATTACATACAACCGTGACTGAAAAACGACCGAGAAGAACGCGCGTCGTGGAGATCCTCGCACGGTAGAAAAACAAAGCGAACAGAAGACCGCCTGCGATTTCTTCAAAAATGAACGGAAAGAAATAGGTTCCGGTCGGGAAGAGGATCGCTCCGACGGTATCTGAGACTGCGGAGGCTGCGATAGCTACGACAGGACCATAGATCAGGGAACCGACGGCGTTGACCAGAAATCCGAACGTGATATTCAGGTCGGGACCGACCGGAACGCGCAGAGACTTGATCGCAATCCGAAGAGCGGTCAGGATGCCCGCGAGGATCAGCATGCGGAGTGAGGAGAACTCACGGGCGGCAAGGCGCCAGTAAGCACGATGGAAAGGAGTGTCGAACAGCATGGTTCTGTCAAGATCGTTGGGGTTGCCGGACATAATAAAACCTCCTTTGAATGCCGGCTATGCATAAAAGGAGCCAAACACGAAAAGAGGAAAGGTCCGATTATGTCACAGCGGGATGCGGCAGACGCACCGCAGGGAAAACCATTTCGTCCGCGGGACAACTCCCCGTTCCCACGGCACTGCGGCATAAGCCAACGCACGACTGCCTACTCTGTTTTTCTTATATTATATGACCGTAAAGACCGTTTGTAAATAAAGAGCGGGTAAAAGTCTGAATAAAAAGAGCCTTCCTGAATTCTGATGTTTCAGGAAGGCGTATCCGGAAAAAAATCAGTCTTCTTTGGATGCCTGAACAAGTTCCGCATTCTGCTGCACCACAGCGTCTGTCAGTTTGAACTTGCGGATAAAGAACAGGATCGCAATTCCGAGAAGTATGATCGGGAGTATCGTCATCAGGAACTCAAGTCCTTTTAGCGTTTCAGCGCTTTGCTGCGCAATCTCTCCAGTTTGGTCGGAGTTTCCGACGAGACCGATCAGGTCCAGACCGATGCCGGTTATAAACACGGCGACACCGGATGCCGCTTTGACGACAAACGTCTGCATGGAGAAGATAACGCTCTCTTCACGATGCCCGGTTTTCAGCTGACCGTAGTCGACTGAATTTGAAAGGAAGACTGTGGTCAGGACGGAGAGAATGCCGTTGCACAGGAAGACGACTGCTCCGGGGATAAGGAGAATGACCAGCTGGTGGACGCCCGCAAGGCAGAGCCCCAGAAGAATCAGATAAGCTGCGATATCCGCGACAAGGCAGATTTTGAAGATGCCGGTATTTGTCAGTTTTACGCCGCGCAGGATCGGGTATACCACCATCATGCCGAGGATCTGGAATACGCCTCCGACAGTGGAGAACAGTGTGTAATCGTTGACCCATCCGGCTCCGCCGATATCATATTTGAAGAAGTAAATGATCAGGTTTGATGTGATATACAGCGCGGAATTGATCAGAACGATCGACAGGACGACGATCAGCGCCTGATCGTTCTGGAAGAGCGCCTTGAACATGTCCTTGACCTTTACGGTCTCCATGCTGCTGTCTTCCCGCTCTCTGACAAACAACGCGCAGACGATCTCCGCGATGATGAAGATCACGGCAACAATGATTGCCACATAGCGGAACCCTTCGCGTTCGTTTCCGCCGCCAAGCAGTTCGACGGACTTCATTGTGCCGACCGCCATGATCGCTGCGCCGACACCGGCGCAGGTACGGCCGATGACCGACAGGTTCTCGGTATCTTTCGGAGTGGAAGTGATCGCAGGGATCATGGACCAGTAGGGGATGTCCATCATCGTATAGGTCACGCCCCAGAGAATATAGACCACGGAGAAGAAGACCATAAGACCCGCGCCTTCCAGATTCGGGGCGGCATAGAGCGCGTACAGGACGAAAGCATTCAGTACGGTACCGGATACGAGCCAGGGACGGAATTTCCCCCATTTTGTTTTCGTTTTCGCGACGAGTACACCCATAAACGGATCGTTCAGGGCATCGAATACACGTGCGATCATCAGAATCAGACCGACGAACGTGCTGGAAAGCCCGAGAATATCCTGATAGTAGTACAGAACATAGCTCGCAGAGAGTGCATAGACCATGTCTTTTCCGACCGCGCCGATTCCGAACGCGATTTTCTGCTTGAGTGACAGCTGCATTTTTAATCCCTTCCTTCTGATTGGTTTAATGATGTATTGTGAAATGGATCGTCTGTTCTTTCAGACCGGGAGCGCTGACGGTAAGATCGGCTTCGCCCGTTTTTCCAATAGAACGCAGATACAGACCGGAACATCCGCCTTCCGCAACGATCAGATCCGGACAAAGCAGTTCTGCATCTCCGGTCAGGGTAAGCTTCAGAGGAATCTGAGCGTATGGCGCAGGATTGCCGTTTTCATCCAGAACACGGATCCGGACAGCGGAAGTGTCGTAGGTATCGCCTTCGATCAGCTCCGTTGAACTTGGCTTCAGTTCAAGATGCAGTACGTTGTTCGGGGTTACGACGGTCGAAGCAATAGTTTCTCCGTCTTTGATCGCATCAAAGCGCCAGCGGGTAGACTCCGCACCCCAGTTGCCGACATATTTTCCAAACAGGCGGACGCCGTCCTCGTATTTCATGCGGTAACGCAGCATACACCAGCCGAGTTTGATCTTGTCACGAAGCGGCAGACCGGCAACTCCATATTTCCCGGCTGCGACCAGACAGTCGTGGAGGAGTTTAGCCTTCCTGCCGGTATATCCTTCCTGGCTTTCCAGCAGGTTGCCGATCAGATCATCGATCAGAACGGGCGGGTGCACAAGGCCGCTCCAGGAGAGAGGCCGGAACTCGGTTACGAGCGCGTCATTCTTATAGAGACGCACGGAGTCCGCGTTGGTAAAAGCATACACCTCTCCGATGTTGGCAGCTGCGTAATCACCGCCGTCCATCGGGGAACCGATTACGAGGACAGGGGAGGATTCCCCCTGGCTTGCGTAGGGAGCTGCTGCAAGTTTCGGATTGCGGAAAGAATCCAAAACACCGTGGTAGCAGATCCTGTCTCCGGAGCCGAAATCTTTATGAGTCGGATAATCGAACATGCACCATCCGAAACATCCCGCATGCTCGCCGGAAGACATCGCGGCATTCAGAACGTATGCGTGTCGCAGAGCCTGCGACTGGCGCTTCTCCCACGGATCGAAAGGCTTGGTGGGAAACATATGACCGTCATGTTCGCTGATGAGATAGCCTTTGTTCATGTCCGGAGAGCTGTCCTTCTTTGCCTGAATCGGTTTCTTCGGATCGAACGGCGTAAAGTCGTTGTAGGCATATACGTCCTCCAGAAGGCTGCTCTTCTGGATATACCGGACGCCGGAAGTCTGGCGGGATGGATCCAGTTCATGCGCGAGAGCGTTTGTCCGCTGGTAGAAAGCGTCATTGTCCACACTTTCATTGATACGGACGCCCCAGAGGACGATCGACGGATGGCTGCGGTTCTCGAGAATCATTTCACGCACGTTATCAACCGCCTGATCCTGCCAGTCCGCGTCTCCGATATGCTGCCAGCCGGGAATCTCCGTAAAAACGCACAGACCGAGACTGTCGCAGGCATCAAAGAAATGCTGGCTTTGCGGATAATGTGAAGTGCGGACTGCGTTGCAGGAGAGCTCTTCTTTCAGGATCCGCGCGTCTTCGATCTGAAGGCTCCTGGACGCGGCATACCCGATATAAGGATAGCACTGATGCCGGTTCAGGCCGCGCAGGAAATACTTCTTTCCGTTCAGATACAGCCCATCTCCGCGGAACTCTGCAGTGCGGAACCCGAAACGGACAGACTTTGTATCGATGACCGCGTCGCTGGCATCCAGCAGAGACACTTCCGCGGTATACAGGTTTGGGGATTCAGGCGCCCAGGAGAGCGCGTCTGGTACAGGCAGCGAATGGACGAGACCGCTGTTCATGGATTCGGCTACAGTTTTTCCGTTCCGGTTGAAGACGCGAACACGGATCCGAACAGGGTCCGGACCGTCGACTGTACAGGCGACATGGGCGGTACTAAGGTCTGGAGTGCTGACAAAGACATCGGAAAGATAGGTTACGGCGCGCTCATCCAGCCAAGCTTCCCGGTATAAGCCGCCGTATGTCAGGTAGTCGATGACAAACCCAAACGGAGGCACGGAACCGTTTTCAGTCGTATCCAGACGGACGGCTATCAGGTTGTCCGCCCCGTAACGGACAAGGTTCGTGATCTCATACCGGAACCCGGTATATCCGCACCGATGCGTCCCGATTTCTTTCCCGTTCACATAGACCGTCGCGATATGGGCCGCACCATCAAAACAGAGAAACAGTCGCTTGCCCGCATCTTCTGCCGGAATTGGAAGATGACGGCGATACCCGCAGATCATCTCATAGTCGGCAGGAGAAGCGTAGTGCAGCGGAAGCTCTCTGACATTGTGAGGCAGGCGGACGATGTCGTACTCGCCGTCTCCGTTCAGGAACGATTCGCTCCATTCGGAAACGAACTCCCAGCCATCGCATAAACTCTTCATACATTGATTCCTTTCGGTTGATGCAGGGCAGATGCCCTGTGGCGTATGCAGTATACCATAGAACAGGGACTGCATACAAGTGGATTTACAGTTCTTCTTTACCTGTTCTTTGCATTTCGATTGACTTTCTTTCAATCCGATGTTAGGATAATTCTGTTCAGCAAAGATGAATTCGTTTTTGCTGGATGAACCTATTCCGGAAAGGATGATGAGTATATGCGCAAAAGAGTTTTGAGCCTGATTCTTGCGCTCCTGATGTCCGCGGCATGCTTCGCCTGCGGAACGCCCAAAGCCGCCTCCGCCCCGGAGCCCGCAGCACAGACGGCACAGGAGCCTGCGCCTGAGAAACCGGCGAAGGAGAGCGCACCCGAGATAACGGCGCAGCCGGAACCCGAGCCGGCCGCTGAGGCGGACCCAGCCCCTGAACCACAGGAACCGGTCGAAGAGTTCATGCTGGAACCCGAAGACGGATGCAACCAGCTTACGATCCACTGGAAAAAGGACCAGATTGATTTCGATAAAGGAGATATGTGGATCTGGTTTGAGGGAAAGGACGGAAGGGGATATCAGCTGCATCCCTGTGCTTACGGAGCAAAATGTGTTCTGAACGTTCCTGAGAACGTGAAAAACGTTGGGTTCATTGTCCGTCTGAACTGCTCTGAGCCTTGCGGAACGTCATGGGGATCCGCGGAGAAGGACGGAGATACAGACAGATTCGTTGAGATGAACGGAAAGAATGTCGACATTTATCTGGAGTACGGAGATCCCAGTATTTATTACAGCGAGGATGGCGGAATGACGCTTTATCAGAAGAAAGTCTTCACTTTTGCGGGAATCACAAATACGAATCAGATCAAATACAGTATTGAACCCGCAACAAATCTGAGCGACCTTTCCATGGTTCACGTGCGACGCGGGGATACAGAAGTAGGAATCGAGTCCCTTTCAAGCCTGAACAACACGGTCGTGACCGGAACGATCACATTGAAAGAAGATATCGATATTACGGCTGAATATACGGTATCGATCGATGGGTTCGGGGAGAAGATCGCTGTCCCGACCAATATTTTTGACAGCGAGGGTTTCCTCTTGAACTACACGTATGACGGTGATGATCTCGGAGCTGTGATCGAAGGTGACGAAACGGTATTCAAACTCTGGGCTCCGACTGCCTCCAAGATCGAACTGAATCTGTTTGAAGCAGGGAACGACTGCGACGCGTATGCGGTTGTCGAGATGGAACGGGCAGAGAAGGGCATCTGGATGTCGCGGCAGAAATGCGGCGCAGGAACCTATTACACGTATTCTGTCACAACTGCCGTCGGGACCCAGGAGGCGGTGGATCCCTATGCGAAGGCGGTTGGCGTCAACGGCAACCGCGGAATGGTCATCGATCTTGCGGCGACCGATCCCGCGGGCTTCAGGGAGGAGACCTTTGCCAAGAATATGGAATCCTATCGCGACGCCGTGATCTGGGAAGTGCATGTAAGGGATTTCTCCAACAAGATCGAAAGCTCCAAATATCCAGGAAAATACCTTGCGTTTACGGAAACAGGTCTTGTCAACAGAAGCTCGATCCCTGTTGGGGTGGATTATCTGAAACAGCTTGGGATCACGCATGTTCATCTGCAGCCGATCTATGATTTTGCAACGATCGACGAAACGAAAGACGGTGAGTTCAACTGGGGATACGACCCGAAGAACTACAATGCGCCGGAGGGGAGTTATTCTACAGATCCATACCACGGCGAGGTTCGCGTCAATGAACTGAAACAGGCGATCCAGTCTCTCCATGCGAATGGTTTCGCCGTCGTTATGGACGTGGTGTACAACCATACATACGATGGGAACTCGAATCTGAACAAGATCGTACCGTATTATTATTACCGGTATACATCCAGCGGCGAGAACTCGAACGGATCCGGATGCGGAAATGAGACCGCGTCCGAACGCTACATGTTCCGTAAGTACATGGTTGATTCCATCACATACTGGCAGACGGAATACCATCTCGACGGTTTCCGCTTTGACCTGATGGGACTTCATGACACCGATACGATGCAGGCGATCGAACAGGCGGTTCACGCAATCGACCCGCAGGCGATCCTGTACGGGGAAGGGTGGACCGGAGGAACATCAACTCTGAGGGCAAACCGGCAGGCGATTCAGGCGAATATCCGCGAGGTTCATGCTTCTGAAGGCGCTATCGGC
>JAEEGL012308416.1_pt1 | contig 12919 bp, 10 predicted proteins | sample 9134231 | NCBI WGS metagenome assembly JAEEGL01 (sample SAMN16246548, study PRJNA631951) | gut metagenome | biome: gut microbiome; feature: rumen; material: fiber-attached | host: Bos | place: Iran: Karaj | collected 2018-10 | reverse complement strand
GGATGCGCTTGCCGTCTTCGCTACGGACCGGAATGTTTTGAAGATTAGGATTTATACTCGAGAGACGACCGGTTGCGGTAACATCCTGCGTGTAGGTGGTATGAATGCGGAGGTATTGATCGGCTAGAGCTGGCAGCGGTGTGACGTAGGTAGTGAGTAATTTATTTACCTCGCGGTAACGTTCAATTTTTGGAATGATAGGATGGAGCTCACGGAGTTTATCGAGCTCTTTGGCGCCAGTCGAGTAGGCGCGTTGAGTCTTCTTGATGCCATTAGTCGGTAGCTGTAAAACGTTGAATAAAATATCTGACAATTGGATAGGCGAGTTGATATTAAACTCCTTGCCGGCCAGATGATAAATTTGTGATTCAAGACTTTTAGTTTCGGCAGAAAACTCTTGAGCCAATGCCTTGAAACGGTCTGGGTCGATTTTGACACCAGCCTCTTCCATGCTGTATAGAACTGGGATTAGCGGTAGATCGAGTTCCTCGGCGACCTTTTCTAGCCGTGGGAGGCTAGCTAGCTGTTTGCGCTGCTCGATGTAGTCGCTTTTATTGTCGCGTAGGTCAATGAAACTAAGCTGGGCAGCCTTACGCTCGAGCGGGTTAATTAAGAAGTCTACTTGGCCAAGATCCCAATATGGGCGGCCAGCAAGAATTTCGCGAGCAAGTTTCGGATGCTCATGCATGTCGGCCTTAACGTTTTCGCTTAAGTAAAGGTTTTCCGGGATTTCTATTTCAATATCTGCTGGTGGTGGTAAGATTTCAGTTGGTACTTGAGGTGTTGTATTCTTGACAACAGGTTGAGAAGGTGTTGTAGCTTTCACAACAGGGGCTGGAGCTTGTGTTGTAGTTTTTACAACAGGTGTTAATTGGGTGTTTGGAAATAATTTAACGAATGTTCGCAACAAGGAATTGAATTGGAGCCGACGTAGTCCGGCGACGACTTTTTCTGGGTCGAAATCTGCAAGCCTGGTGGCCTGTGGGTCGAATTCTAGAGGTGCATCAAATTGGATTTGGGCGAGTTGCTTCGAAATAAAAGCCAACTCTTTGCCTTCGATAAGTTTTTTGCCAGTGGCGCCACCGATTTCATCAATGTGGTCATAGAGATTTTCGAGAGTGCCATATTCTTGGAGGAGCTTAACGGCGCCTTTTTCGCCGATGCCAGGTACGCCCGGGATGTTATCCGAGGAATCGCCCTTCAGGGATTTAAGGTCGAGGAATTGATCTTTCTTGAGTCCATATTTCTCTTCTATGGCGGCAATATCAAATTCTGCGACGTCCGTAAAGCCACGACGTAGTTGGTACATCTTAATGTGTTCATCGACGATTTGTAGCATGTCAAGATCGCCGGAAATGATTTCGGCGCGAACACCGGCGGCTTGGGCTTTTCTAGCTAAAGTGCCAATAATATCATCGGCCTCGTAATCATCAAATTCATAGAGTGGGATATGAAAGGCTTCAAGTAAGTCCATGAGGTATGGGATTTGCGCGTAGAAATCTTCTGGTGCAGGTTTACGATTGGCCTTGTATTCTGGATAAATGGCGCGATGGCGACGGATATTGGTTTTGGATTTATCCCAAGCGACAGCAATATATTCTGGCTGGAGCTTTTCGATGATTTCGATGAGCATGCTGGCAAAACCGTAGACACCACCAGTAGGTGTGCCGTCAGGTAATGAAAGATGCCCCATGGCGTAGTAGCCACGATAAAAGACGCTTTTTCCGTCAATAATTGTTAAATTGTCGCGTTCATCCATATATATAAGTATATCATCAGATAAGAAAAGAGCCGTCACGGATTGTGGCGGCTCTTGTGATAACCTTGGTTTTTATGGTTTGCCGAAAAATTTCTGGCTTACTTCCTCGTAAGTATCGGCAAAATCGATGATATCTTCATCGTTGCTTTGGTGGAGGACTTCCGGTAAATTGGCAGACAGGGCGCATATGTCGCCATCGGACTGGACAAATTCGACCAGGATCGGATGGATGACGTCATAGTTACCCGGGTTGTTCTGGACGTCCAGGGCGCAGAAGGCGACAATTTGCGCGAGATCATCTTCGGCGAGCTTATGCGCAGGCAGCTGCTCGGCGATTAACGACGCGAAGTCATTGAGTGCGCAGAAATCGGTGCATGCGCATTCCAAGACTTTCTTGAGCCTTCGGATACTCTCAGTACGTAACATGACGATACCTCCTTGTATGAGACAAGATTCTTGATTCCCAAGGATAAAAAAGACCAACCATTGCCGCAGAGGCGCGGAAATGATTGCGTATATTTTAACATAAATATAATGGTATTTCAAGTGATGGAATGGTCGAGATAACGCGTAGAGCCGAATGGAATTTTGGTTTTGACGTGATCGGTGCCGTAAGAATCGGCGGAATGAATGGTGCGCGAACCGAAGCGGAGATTGATTTGATCGCTGGCGAGACAAAGGTGGGTTTTGCGCTCTTCGGTAGCATACCAAAAGGTCGGTTGAGGATCGGGATGATTCTGGAGTTTATAGACCGTAATACCAATAATACGGACTGGCGATGGTAGGCTAGCAAAGAGTTGAGCTGCTAGATGGCAGATTTCTGTATCGGTATTAAAAACGGACTTATGAATGAGGCTTTTGTGGTAGTAAATGTCGTCGTAGCCGTAGGCCCAGACAAAAATACCACGCGCATAAAGGCTTTTGCTGCGTAGACGGTAGCCGACGTCTTCGGCAAGATGAAGGATACGAGCTTTGGTCTGTTCGCGAGTAAGATTTCTGCTTTCCATGACATATTGTCGGCCGATAGACTTAATACCGTAGTTCACGTCGTCGACTTCGATGCCGCGGAGGCGTAGATACCACTTGCGCCCATCGATGCTCTTACAAACCAGTTTAACGAGGGTGTTTTCGTCGGCGTCAAGGAATTGAAGCGGCGTCATAATGCCGACCGCATTGAGGCGGCGCTCCATGCGTACATTGATGCCAGGTAAATCGGTAAGTTTAAGGGTGGAAAAAATAGCACGTTGATTTTGAGGCGTGATTTCGTCGAGGCCGTCGGGTTTATGGAGCTCACCGGCGAGTTTGGCGAGGAAGCGGTTACTGGCGATGCCAACATTGCAGCGCATCCAATCCCCTACTTCAGTGAGGAGGCGATGCTTAATCTCGTAGCCGATTTCGTAACGATTGCGCTCTTTAACGTGTGGCGGTGCGGCAGCAAGGTTGATGATGCCCTCGTCGATGGACTTCATAACAACATCAGCGGAGTAGTCCTGCATGATACGTTTGAGTTTCTCGTGAACGAAGATATATTTACTGGGCTCTGTCTCGGCAAAAATAACACCCGGGCAAAGGGATTCGGCCTCGATGCGGCGCATGCCAACTTTGACACCACGAGCTTTGGCTTCATAGCTGGCAGCAATAATGCAGGCGTTGGGTGTAATGCGATTAGTGATGGCGACGGGGCGTCCGCGTAGCATAGGGCGGGCCTGTTGTTCAATGGTAGCAAAGCAAGAATTGAGATCGATGTAGAGGACATCATTCATAGTGGTCCCCTTCAAACTCAAGGTACCAGTTGAGCGAGTCGCAATCGAGCGCGAGGCGATAGTCGGTGGCGCCGTCGGTAACGTCAAAAGCAAAAACCGTGCGCAGGCCATCGTATTTTGGGTGGACGAGGCCGACTTTCTCAATGGTGACTTCCCTGCCGGTATCAGTGCGAAAAGCGCGGGGTTGACAGTGGCCAAGAATGGAACGCGAAAAAGTAGCGTCTACCTCTATGGGTTCATGTAAACTTGGTTGTATAGAAGAAGATTGATTCATAAAAATCCTTTGCAATAATTGCGGTTAAATTTGGTTTTTGACGCAATATTGGCGTCGGATAAATATGAATCTAAACCAGGGGCCGAAGCATGGTTTGATAAAAATATTATAGCATGAAAAAATGCTTGTCGGAATAGCGCGAATGGGCGCTAAGACAAGCATATGAGTGACCGATTAGACAGAGATGCTGCCGGAGCCGCCACAACGCGGACAAGCAGATTTGAACCCCAGCCAATCGAGCTTTTCGCCAGTACCGTTGCAGTCCGGACAAGTACGCTTGGTCTGGAAGGGGTTACCGCCGTAGCCAGCATGGCTTTTAGCGCACTGTTGGGCTTCCTTGGGCGAAAGGCAGGGTTTTCCACAAACAGGACACGGCCACGTCACCGTAATCACCTCCTTTTGGTGCATCGAAAGGAACAAAACTTACCGGATTATAGCACTTGGCTATTGACCGTGCAAGCGTGAGCGAGTTGACAATATGCACATATAGTTATATAATAAATATGTCTCGCAATTAGGCGGGATGTATTTTTCAATTGGAACAAAAAGAATGGGGGTTGATTCTGTGAAGAAGATTCTGGCGATACTCTTAACTCTGATGCTGGCGGTGCTGGCGCTGCCGGTTCTGGCGGAAGAAGCCACGAACGAAGAAGTTCTGCCGATTCCCTGCCTAGTTACAGGCAACAATGTGCGCGAGCGCACGGGCCCTGGGCTTGAATACGATGTGGTACGCAAGCACAAGAAGGATGAAGTCCTGGATGTAATTGATACTACTGGCGAGTGGTGGAAGCTGAGCAACGGCAACTACATGTCTGCGCAGTATCTGTCGCCGATGTGCGAGAACGACCTGCCGGGCGCAGATGTAGAGGTGATCAACAATGTTCTGGAGGCTATAGCCGACTCCAAACAGCCGCGTGTTCTGGGGCTGGTGTATGGCGGCGGTATGACGCGCGAAGGTCTGATTGCAAAACTGCATGATTTCGTGCTGCTCAAGGTCTCCGACCAGTGCATCGAATGCTATCAGAACGATACGCTGCAAGTACAAATCAAGCTGACAACCTCGGTGCTGGACATCAAGTTCAAGGTGGTATCGGCCGCAGATGGCAGCGAGTATTATGTGCATTCGCCCGAAGAAATCGTCGATCTCATCTTTAACTATTCCAAGGACTGGACGCATTTCGTGGTGCTCCCGTAAAAAACAAGTGGACGGCCTCCTCCGGGGGCCGTTTTTCTATTCTAGACGAAGCATTGATTTGATTATTTTTATGTTTGTGGTATAATATTAAAAGTTCCGCCTCAGGGGCGGGATGTATTTTTACTGGAACGAGAAAGATAGGAGGGATGGTCTGATGAAGAAAATTCTCGCATTGTTTCTTGTGATGCTGTTGGTTGTAGGCAGTACGATGATGGCCTTTGCCGACGGATCTGCTTCTGTAATTCCCTGTGAGGTGACGACGAACAAAGTGAATGAACGCGTCGGCCCCGGCAAGGGATTCAAGTCGGTCTGTCAGCACAGCGCCGGCGAAATTGTCGACGTGGTTGATGCTACTGGCGTCTGGTGGAGACTGGCAAACGGTCACTACATGATGGCAGAGTTCCTGCGGCAAGTGTCGGCAGATTATGCTGGCGGCGGCTCTACGTCGATTCCCTGTCGTGTTACGACGAAGAACGTGAACGAGCGTGTCGGTCCTGGCAAGCAATTCAAGTCGGTAGGCTGGCGTCAAGCTGGCGATATCGTGAACGTGGTTGATGCCACCGGCACCTGGTGGAAGCTGGCCAATGGCCATTACATCATGGCGAAGTATCTGAAGATTGTTTCTAGCAGCGATGAGCCTCCGATTACCGATGAGCCTCTGCCGCCTCCTCCGGGAGGTGACATGTCGCAGGCGATTGCTTGCCGCGTAACGGCCGATCAGGTAAATGAACGGACGGGTCCCGGTAAGGGGTACAAATCCGTATGCAAGCATGACCATGGCGAAATCGTTTATGTCATCAATGCCTCTGGTACCTGGTGGAAGCTGGCCAATGGCCACTACATGATGGCGGAATTCCTGAAGAAGGTTTCTGACCCAGATGTGCCGACCAATCCGGGTGGCAACGATTTGGCGCAACCGATTCTCTGTCGCGTAACGGCAAATGGTGTGAACGAGCGGCTTGGCCCGAGTAAGTCTTATGAGTCTGTGCGCAAGCATGACCGGGGCGAGGTCCTGTCGATTATCAATACGACGGGCTCCTGGTGGAAGCTGACCAACGGCCACTACATGATGGCGGAATTCCTGCAAATGGTATCCAGCTCTGATGTGCCGCCGGCTCCTGCCCCGAGCGATGATGTGAGCACCGCAATTCCTTGCATGGTAACAGCTGATCGCGTAAACGAGCGGCTTGGCCCGAGCAAAGGTTACGATTCGGTACGCAAACATGATTATGGTGAGATTGTCTACGTCACCAGTACTTATGGTACCTGGTGGAAACTGACTAACGGCCACTACATGATGGCGGAATTCCTGTCTCCGATGTGCGAATAACCTACTGTCGCAATCTGAAAGTTCCTCAAAAATGAAGGGGCCCCGCAAGGGGTCCTTTTTTAAAGCTTAAGGGTTTTTCTATTGACTTTTTGAGCATTTTATGATATAATGGACTTATGGCTTCACAATGAGGTGGAGTGTATATTTCGAGCGAAAAATAAGGGGGTATTTTCCATGAAGAAACTGTTCCTGTTCGTTCTGGCCATCATGCTGGCGGCGACTGTGCTGCCGGTCCTGGCTGAAGGTGGCGACACCTTTGAGACGACCGATGACGAGGAAATCGAAGAGTGGATTGATCTGGACGACGAAGACGAAATCGTCGAATGGGTAGACCTAGACGACGAAGAAGTTGAAATCGAAGAATGGGTCGATCTGGACGGCGAAAATCCGGCCGCACTGGGCCCCGTGGTGCTTTGCGAAATTACAAGCGACATGGCGTACGAGCGGAAAGATCCGGGCGAAGATTCCAAGGTATTAAACAGGCATTACAAGGGTGAAATCCTGGCGTTTGTGGACATCTCGAGTGACTGGTGGTTGCTTAAGAATGGCAACTATGTGTCTGCTGAAGATGTGACGGTTACTAATCCTGCTGACATGCCTGGAGCTGCCGAAATGGAACTGGATATTGATCCGTACGCAGAATACGACATGACCGTGGTTCTGGCCGGGATTGCAATGAGCAAGGAAGAACTGATCGACAAGTATCACTCGCTGGCGATCTACGACATGTTCGAGAGGAAGATCAATTGCTACAAGTACGGCATCGAGTCGCTGGAGATTGATTGCTCCGAGGCGAGTTCGATTTCGCCGGTCTTCCCTGCCTGGACGATCACGAAGGACTTTACCGAAGAAGGTACCGGCGCAGTGGGAGTCGATGAACTCATGGAATATATTTATCGCTATCTGGTGCCGGGAAGTTACCTCGTAATTTTCCCGTAAACTAAATTTTCAAAAAAGTGGCTCCTCCGGGGGCCATTTTCAATGCTTATAATACTATTGACTTTTTCGCTTATGTATGATATAATGCTTTACATATCTCCGTAATATAGCGGGGTGTATCTTTCCAGGAAACGAGAATGGGAGGTGTCTGTATGAAGAAGATGCTTACTATCCTGCTGGCTTTGGCACTTGTTATTTCTATTGTGCCCGCTTTTGCCAGCGGAAACTCGACCGACGCGAAAACCAAGATTGATTATGACGGTGTACTGACCGACTTTGATTATTATGAGGAGATTCTTTATACCGAATATGATCCGGAAGGCGAACTTATGCCGCTATATGAAGAGGATCCGCCGATTATTGTTATTCCGCCCGTCGAAATGGTCCCGCCTGTGGAGATTTATCCTCCGATCGAAATCACTCCGCCGATTCAGGTAGAGCCGGTTCCGCCTCAGGAAACTCCGATTCAGGTAGAGCCGGTTCCGCCTCAATTAACTCCGATTCATCCGCAGCCGCCGCAAGTAACCCCTGTACAACCGGTACCGCCGCACATCATTCCTGTGTATTTTGCGCCGCCGTACGTTATGCCGGTGCCGGTGATGATTGTGGGGCCGCACAAGATTCCGCTGTTTATGAGAGTCCACTGTTATTAATCGTTTCCATTTTTCCGAGAGGTCCTTCGGGGCCTCTTTTTTCATCCCACTATCTGTTAGAAAGCATAAGCATACTTGACTTTTTTGGCATGATGTGCTATAATTATAAGGATAGTTGGGAGGGGAACATTGCACATTGAAAGGGGTATTGAGATGAAAAAAATCATCAATCTGTTGATTCTGGTCGCTGTGGCAATCGTGGTGTTTGCACTGGCCTCCTCGGCGAGTGCCGAGACGATGTATGTCACGGGCGATCATGTGCGTGTTCGCCTCTATGCGAATACGAACTGCGACGTCATGGGCCATTACGACAAAGGAGAGACTGTGAAGGTTGTCTCTATCGAAAATGGCTGGGCGCTGCTCGAAAGTGGTTACTACATCAAGGCGAATTTCTTGACGGACGACGTGAACGCGGATGTCCTCTTTGAAAACATGAAGATGTATGTGACCGGAATGGGTGTGCGCGAACGCTCTGCTCCTGATACTTCGACAAATAATGTGATTGCAAAACACAATGCCGGTGAATTCGTGATTGTGACTGGTAAGCCCGTAGATGGCTGGTATCAGACGACGAATGGCGGCTACATCAGCGAAGCCTATTTGAGCAATAACTACGACGACGTTTTCACGCATCTGGCCGAAGAGTACAAAGACGTGGTGGTTGTGAGTGTAAGTAGACAACATGCCATGTTTAGTCACTTCGGACAAGAATGGAGGAGCGATATCGTGACCGGTCAAGCCGGACAATACGATACGCCGCTCGGACTCCGTAAGGTGACGCGTAAGGCCGAAGACTTCTTCATGAACGGTAATTCTGACACCTATGTCGAACATGCAACCTACTTCACCGACGATGGATTTGCGATACATGACGCAGACCACTTCCCGTGGCGCACTGTGTATGGTGGAACCGTCTATAAGACGAACGGAAGCCATGGCTGCGTGAACACTCCGGTATCTTTCTCGGAAATCGTCTATCGGTACGCGAGAGTCGGTTACACCTATGTAATCATCATCGAATAATTTCCTCTCCCCCCTGTTTCTGCGCCTGGGTTCGCCCGGGCGCTTTTTCTTTGCTATAATAAAACGGTAATGGCAGAAAAGAAGACTTCACCGAAGCGCAAAAAGCCAGAAAAAGTCTGGGGCTTTACCGTATTAAGCTTCTTTGCGATGCTTGGCGTATACGCGGCAAAGTTTTTTGTGGACTTTTGTGTTTTGCCAAATATGTTTCCGGATTGGTATCCATTCAGCATCTATGCGATGATTGCCTGGATTGCGACCGCGGCAGTCGCAACGATTATTTCTGTGCAATTTATCACCCGTTTTGGTTTCTTTTATCCAGTAGCTGATATTATGTATGCGTTATTTATCTTATTGTGGCCAATGGGGCTTTATGGTACCGCAAACTGGCCAGATGCCATCGTGGCACTACTCGCGGCGTTCCTACTTGATGTTATTCAGCGAGCGGTTTTGTGGATATATATAGCCATTGACTTTATGCGCATGTAAAACCCCTCCAAATGGAGGGGCATTTTTTAGGCTTCATTTACGAGTTGATCGTAGAAGGCTTTGGTTGGATTAGACTTTGTTTTGGCTTCTTCTGTATCTGGCAAGTCAAGTGTTTTAATATGACGGAAGACTACTTGAATGAGATGTTTAATTTCAGCCGCTTCTTTATCGTTGAAATCGAGATTGAGTGAGACAATGTCTCCTTCTTCATCTGGCGAAATGTAGTCGATGCGACCTTTGGTGACTTTATAGTTCTGATATTCGCGCGAGCCTTCAAGCAAGAATTTATAGAAATAGAGCTGAATTTTATAGGCGAAAGTATTGTCGGCGATGCTCCATTTATGTTTGGCACTACCGGTCTTGAAATCGGAAACCGTGATAGTTTTATGCTCTTCGTCGATTTCGATGCGGTCAATTTTGCCTGTAAGGATGGCGTCGCCGAGAGTAATTGTTTCAGTAAAGAAGCCACGTTCAGATTCGGCGTTGATGTTTCGAATCATATCGCCGCGCTCAGAGAGGAATTGGCTGAGTTCAGCTTCGGCACGTTTTTTGAGGTCGCTCTTCTCTTTTTCATCAGCATCGGCGGCGTCGATTTTATTCATGAAACGCTCATAGGCTTCCTCATTGGTGATGTTTTCTTTGTTAATTTCGTCCATGATTTCGTGGATATATTTGCCGTAATTCATGGCGAAGTTAGATTCGGTTGGTATGCCAATAATGTAGTACTTAAGGAAGTCTAGCGGGCCATCGCCGTAGCGAAGGTCAATGAAAGTATTGAGATGAGTTGGCGAAATGCGGTAATGCTCGACATATGGCTTGAGCAAATTCTTGCGCGTTTCGTCGCTCGGAATGTAATTGTCAAACCATTTATCTGGTGCAATATCGTTTGGAGAAATTTCGGTGGCATGGCTGACGATGACTTGGTTGTATGGCTCTGGCACAACTTTGCTGATGATTGAATGGTCGTCGGTTTCGCGTTCGTCAAGGAATTTAAGGCGATTCGTGTCGTGACCGGCAAAATCGGAGAGACTGTAAGTGAGATAGAGCTTAGCGCGGGCGCGAGTGATGGCGACAAAGAAGACGCGAATTTTTTCATCGGCAGAATCGCCAGTATGGCGGACGTGCTCGAGGTTGCGCGGTAAGGTGATTTTATCAGTGTTGCCCTTAGCGTCGCTCCAGTTCTGGTTGTCGGCTGCAATCAGGAAGACATGATCATACTCCAAGCCTTTGGCGGAGTGGACGGTGTTGAGCTGCACGGCGCTATCAGATTCGTGGTACGGCGATTTGTTGAGAATTTTCATCTCAGCGTTTTTATAGGCATTAATCATGGCGCAAAAGTCGGCAAGGTAAAGTTTTTTGCCGCGTCCGCTTTTTGCGATGAGCATGTCGCGGAGCGTGTTGAGGTTGCCATAGAGCTCATAATTATTGGCGTCTGCGAACAATTTAGCGCAGAGATTATTGATGATATATTCTGCGGAATATGATTTGACTTTGGCGGCTAGATCAGCGAAAAATTCAACAATTGCTTTAAGTTGACCGTCGTCTGTAAAGAGTTGTTTAAAGATACTTTGATGAGCGGCGCGAGCCGATTGGATGGTGTCAATGACGGTTCCGGCTGAAATGCCCCAGCAAGGCATAGCGAGCGCCTCGAACCAGTATGGATCGGCGAATTTATCGTTTTCGGCAAGAGCCAAGATGAGGTCGCAACAATTGAAGAGCTGAATGATTTCTGGACTATCTAGGATATTCTCGCGACGTTCGTAGGAAATCGGGATGCCGAGGGTATGCAAATATGGCAGAATGGACTCGAGATATTTGTGCTTTGGTGAAATAATGGCAATCTTGTTGCCCGGCACGCCATCATTGATTAATTGTTGGATTTTTTGCGCAATGTAGGAATACTCTTCCTGATAAGCTGGGAATTCTCGGACTTCGATAGCGGTGTCTTCTGGTGGGTTTTCGGCGGAAATATTTTTATCAATGTTGACGTTTGGTGCTTTACAGAAGCGGTCGAGAGATTGCTCAATTACGTTATGTGAAAAGTCCAAAATTGGCGCACTAGAACGGTAGTTTTTAGTGAGAAAAATATGTTCTGGGTGATATTTTTCGTCGAAGTCAAAGAAGTTGGAAGTATTGGCGCCCTGGAAGCCATAAATGGCCTGATCGTCGTCGCCCACGGCCATGATATTCGGTTTGCCTTCATTACTTGGGCTATCGGTTAGAAGTGAGACAAGTTTAGCCTGGGCGTCGTTAGTATCCTGGAACTCATCAAGCAGAATATACTGGAAGCGCTCTTGGGCATTGAAACGTTTTTCGTCGTCGTTTTGGAGCAGATCGATAGCGTTTAAAATCATGTCGTCGTAGTCAAAAAGGCCGGCTAGCTTGAGGCGGCTGGCATAGATTTCCATAATATTGGCGAGGCTAAGCAATTTCTTATTTGCGATGTCGTCGCCGAAAACATATCTGTTAGACTTGTCTTTTTTGAAATATTTTTTGCGCCATTCGCCTGGCAATTTGGCGGACGGTTTAGGAGAATTTTCTTCAGTAAGTAAAGCCTCGGCAAGTGAACGATAGTAGATTTTGGCAATTGGCTCAACTTTACCCTGAATATATTCTGGTGTGCTTGGTGCTTCAACGAAAGTTTTGAGCGAGTCTAGGATGCGACCATAAACTTCGGCAGATTTTGGATAGCGGAGGCCGTGTGTGGCCTGGATGTCTTCGGAAATGGCGCTATAAATGAGGCCGTTATCGACTTCATTGCGCGCCACAATTTTGCGGATGTCTTCTGGGCTGAGGGCGGCTGCCTTAAGGTCGGAAATAGCAGAAATAATTGAATTAGTATAGAATTCTGGGCGCAAAATATCGGTTGGGTCGAGCGATTCCTGAATGTCGCGAATCATGGTGAAGCGTTCGAGCTCATCAATGGCGGCAGTTAGATCCGGACGATGCTCTTGCAAGAGATAAGAGCCGAAACCATGATAGGTTTGAATTTGGACTTTGTAAGCTTCGGGGCCGATAAAGTCTGCGAGACGGTGACGCATGTTGCTTGCGCCAACTTCAGTAAAGGTAAGACAGAGGATGTTTTCTGGCGCAGCGTCGGTTTGTTTGAGAATGTTGGCGACGCGAACGGAAAGAAGCTGTGTCTTCCCTGTTCCTGGACCAGCGATAACTAGGAGTGGGCCGTCAATATGATCGACGGCGGCTTTTTGCTGTTCATTTAGGTGCTGATATGCTTTCTCGAATTCCATATGATCTAGTTTTGATAGCCGGCCAGTTCTTTGATTTTGCGGAGGAGTTGGTATTTTTCAGTTTCAACGCTAAGCATGGCGGAAAGGCCCTCGACGGTTTTGAGCTTATCGGTTATTTCATCAATGCCGCGACCTTCGGCGAGCATTTTGCCACAACGGAAGTTGCGGGAAGTTTCGTTAGTACAAGTGAGAATTAAGTCGCCTAGGCCACAAGATAATTCGGCGGTTTGCGGGTCGCAATCATGGTCG
>JAEEGL011639775.1_pt1 | contig 12919 bp, 14 predicted proteins | sample 9134231 | NCBI WGS metagenome assembly JAEEGL01 (sample SAMN16246548, study PRJNA631951) | gut metagenome | biome: gut microbiome; feature: rumen; material: fiber-attached | host: Bos | place: Iran: Karaj | collected 2018-10 | reverse complement strand
ATGTACTAATATTGCAGTCCAAAATTTTAAGGAATAATAAAAAGTTTTCGTGATGAATTTAATGAATATTGTTGAACAGAATTTGGAACAGGTAAGAGAGTTCCCAAAGTTCAAGGCAGGTGATACTATTACTGTAAGTTACAAGATTAAGGAAGGTAATAAGGAAAGAATTCAGCAGTTCAGAGGCGTAGTGATACAGCTTAATGGAACTGGACGTACAGCTACTTTCACAGTACGTAAGATGTCGGGTACTTTCGGCGTAGAAAGAGTTTTCCCGATCGCATCTCCATTTATCGATTCGATTGATGTTAATAAGTATGGTAGGGTTCGCAGAGCAAAGATTTACTATCTGCGTGAACTTACCGGTAAGAAGGCTAGAATCAAAGAAAAGAGATTCTAATCTTTGTTGCGTGAAAAAGATAATAGCTCCGAGATTTATGTCTTTGGGGCTTTTTTCGTTGAATATAACTTGTTAGATATTTATAAAGATGAAAAAATCATTGTTTGTTGCTAATTCGATGACAATCACGGGTATTGTCCTTGCTTTGATTGGTGTTGTAGCTATTGTTTGCGGTGAAAACTTTTTCGAGCATCTGATTCAAATTGCTGGTGGTGCTATTGCCCTGATGAGTTTGTTTATGCTTGTAATGCGTATCGCAAAGAGTAAGGATGGCGATTCAAAGCTCGAAAAGTCGTTGATGATAATAATGTTCGCTTTTGCTCTCATCGGTGGCGTGTTGCTGTTCTGCTTTGCCGAACAGTTGACAAGGATTTTCGCTATAATACTCGGTGCAATAATCCTGCTCGGTGCCGTTATGATGATAATCTTAACATTGGTATATCGCGAAAAAGGTTCAAAACTTTCGATGGTTTACTTGATTTCATCGATTGTTGTGCTCGTCGCTGTCGGCATTCTTGGTTTCATGTTTATTCGTGATCCAGAATTTGGCAACAAGGTGATGGCAATCGTGCTTGGCATACTGATGATTCTTCTCGGTTTGCTCTTCTTGTTCGAGTCGTTTATGGTTCGCAAAGTTATAAAGTTCTTCAACAACAACTTGCTGTCAGAAGGACAAAATGCTGAGGTAGAAACCATTGATGCAGAGGCAGAAGTCATTGACGAAGAAAAAACATCTGTAGAATAATGTCTTTTTCGGTCAGGATACTTGGTAGCAGCAGTGCCTTGCCGACAGTTAAGCGGCAGACTTCGGCTCAAGCAGTCCTGTACAACGGAACACCATACCTCGTCGATTGTGGCGAGGCTACACAAATTAGAATGCGCGAATATTCCTTGCCTTTCGGAAGGTTGAGGAATATTTTTATTTCGCACATTCACGGCGACCATATTTTCGGCTTGTTCGGTCTGCTTTCTACATTTTCGATGCTTGGTCGCAAAACCGAACTCAATATTTATTGCCCCGAAAAATTGGAGCAAATTTGTACTTCATTGTTCGCCTCGCTCGACCACGATTTGGGTTTCAAGGTAAACTACAAGTACTTGCAATCCGATGGTTTTCAGCTTATTCACAGCGATAAAAACCTCGAAGTGTATAGCTTTCCTTTGGTTCATACGAAACCAACCTGGGGATTTCTTTTTCGCGAAGTGGAGAAGGAGAGGAATATAATTAAGGAGTGCATCGAAGAATACAATCTCTCGATTGCACAGATTGTCAGTCTGAAACGGGGCGAGGACGTAATGCTCGAAAACGGTTGCTTGCTAAAAAGCGACGATGCAACAAAATTGCCGCCTTCGCCCAAGACTTATGTTTATTGTTCCGACACTTTGCCGTTGAAACGTCTGTCCGATTTTGCACCGAATGTCGATATGCTTTACCATGAGGCTACATTTATGGACAAGGATGCCGAACTGGCAAAACTTACCTGCCATACTACGGCAATTCAGGCTGCAGAACTAGCAAAGTCGTTGTCGGTTAAGAAGTTGATGCTTGGACATTTTTCAACACGTTACCCGTCGATGGAGATAATGAACGAGGCTAGAACAATTTTTCCAGATGCTATTGAAGCTCGCGACGGCTTAGAAATTGAAATTTGATGTTATGATTGAAATTGACGATAAAGTTGTTCATTTTGATGTTTTTCGTAAATGTTTTGCTTGCGACATTACCAAATGCAAGGGCATTTGTTGTGTTGAAGGCGATTCGGGAGCACCATTGGAAAAGGCTGAGGAAGACAAGTTGAAAGAGATTCTGCCGAAAATATACAATCGTCTGTCTGCAGAAGCAAAATCGGTGATTGACGAGCATGGCGTGTCGATGCTCGACATCGAAGGTGAGCTTACGACTTCAATCATTGGCAAGGCTGGTGCTTGCGTTTTTGCAAATCGTAACGATGAAGGCATCATATATTGCGAAATAGAAAAGGCTTGGGAGGAAGGTTTGGTTGATTTTCGTAAGCCTATTTCGTGCCATCTGTATCCTATAAGGGCTAAGAAATATGCATCGTTTGAAGCCGTAAACTACGATGTGTGGAATATTTGCAAGGATGCTGTGAAACTCGGAGATGAACGCAATATCAAGATTTATGAATATCTTAAAGAACCTCTGATACGTAAGTATGGCGAAGAGTGGTACAACGAAATGTGCGTGGCGGCCGACTACGTGAAGAATATTGACTTTGGCGACAAATAGGTATGGAGAAAAAACTGCTATACGAAGTTTCAATAATTAGACCGCTGATAATTTTTCTTCTGGTTGTACTCCATTCGTTTACAATATATGGTGGAGGCTGGGAAATGCCCGAAGGAATTGATGGCGTTCCTATTTACTATTGGATGTGCAAGCTAATTTCTGGCTTTAGAGTAGAGACAATTGCCTTAGTTGCAGGTTATGTGTTTGCATATCAAAGCATTGTGCTTGGTAGGAAATATGAGTTCAAGTCGTTTGCATGGAAAAAGGTGAAGCGTTTGCTTCTGCCGATGCTGTTTTTCGGCCTCATATATTATTTCTTGCTGAAGTTCGACAAGGCAAACTTTACCTGGGGCAGTTTTGTGATGTCGATTTTGTCGGGACCTGGACATTTGTGGTTCCTGCCGATGTTGTTCTGGTGTTTCCTTTCCATTTGGCTTATAGATAGGTTCAGATTGTCGTCGATTTGGCTTTTGCTGGTGCTGGCGGCAGTTTCCATTGTGCCAATTCCTGTTTCGCTTCCGTTTGGATTGCAAAGGCTTTCGTATTTCTTATTTTATTGTTACGCAGGTTATTATCTGTACGAAAATAAGGAAAAGATTGTTGGAAAATGCCAGAATATTCCATTTATTGTGGTTTTGTGCGTATTGTATTTTGCGCTGTTGCTAGTCAACTATATTTGGGTTATACCCTCTGGTTGGGAGACAAATGCCGAAGGTACAATGCGTTATGTTCGGATTTTTGCTTCCAGCGGCTTGAAACTTTTGTATTCGTGCTGCGGAATTATGGCGTTATACTTGATTGTGCTGAAATATTCATCCAAGCCAAATTATTGCCCGTGGAAACTTGTGCTTAAATCAAATTCGATGTGCTACGGCGTGTATGTCTATCATCAGTTTTTGCTAGTGTTCTTGTATTACCACACTCAGTTGCCGACAGCAGTAGGTTCGTACGCCTTGCCATTTGTAGGCTTCGCCATCACGTTTATTGTGTCGGTGGCATTGACTTGGCTTACTTTGAAGACAAAGTTTGGAAGGGCTTTGATAGGATAGGCGAAAAAACAAAAGGCCTTGCAGTTTGCAAAGCCTTTGTGTTGTTGGAAAAATATCCTTAGATAATCTCGATATTGTCTTCCCAGGTGATTTTTTCGCAGTAGCGGCACTTGAGACCGATTTTTCCGTCTTTCTTTACTACTGTGAACTTGGTTGAAACCTTTTCGTGGTTGGTTATGCACTTTGGATTGAAGCATTTTACGAAGCCTTCAATCTTTTCCGGTAACTGAACCTGTTTCTTGTCGACAACCTTGAAATCCTTGATGATGTTGATTACAGCCTTCGGGTCGATGAGTGCAATCTTGTTTGCATCGTCGTCGCTTGGGTACTTGTCGGCAATCTTGATGATAGCCTTTGTTCCGTACTTCTTGCTAGGAAGGTTGTTGCCGAAGAAAACTGGAGTGTCGAAGTTTTCTATTCCAATGATAGACAAAATTTTATATAATTTGTCGGCTTGTATGTGGTCGATAACGGTTCCGTTTTCGATAGCCTTTACTGTTAATTCTTCTTTCATGACTTTACGATTTATTTAAGACCTAAAATAAGTGCAATGATTGCCATTCTCGTATATACGCCGTTTTCGGCTTGTTCGAAGTAGTATGCTTTCGGGTTAGAGTCGACGTCGGTGTCGATTTCGTTTACACGTGGCAGTGGGTGCAAAACTCTCATGTTGTCCTTTGTGCCTTCGAGCATCTTGTTCTTGAGGACGTAAACATTCTTAACCTTTTCGTATTCGAGCAGGTCGGAGAAACGTTCGCGCTGTACGCGGGTAACATAAACTATGTCGGCGTCCTTGATGTTCGGTTCGAGTTCTTCGTACTCGTTGTACTTGATACCCTTCGAGTCGAGGTAGTCCTTGTATTCCTGTGGCATTCTGAGGCTAGCAGGCGAAATGAAGTTGAAGGTCGGGTTGAATTCCGACATTGCCATTAGCAAAGAGTGAACTGTACGTCCGTACTTGAGGTCACCGACGAGGCAGAGCTTGAGGTTTTCGAGAGTGCCTTGCGTTTTGTAGATCGAGTAGAGGTCGAGCAGACACTGTGTCGGGTGCTGGTTCGAACCGTCGCCGGCATTGATGATAGGAACTCGCGAAATTTCGCTTGCATAGCGTGCGCTACCTTCGATAGGGTGACGCATTACGATAAGATCGGCATACTTGCTGATTGTCATTATCGTGTCGTTGAACGATTCGCCTTTAGCCTGGCTTGTGTTGGTGGCTTCGCTGAATCCGATAACTCGTCCGCCCAGACGCTGGATTGCTGTTTCGAAGCTTAGACGTGTACGTGTCGATGGTTCGAAGAACAACGATGCTACAACGTAGTTGTCCAACAGTTTCTGGTTGGGGTTCTTTTCGAATTCTGCTGCGACTTCGAGGATGCGGAAATATTCCTCTTTTGTGTAGTCGCTGATGGAAATTAAGCTTTTGTTTTTCATCATCTTTGCTATTATTTTATTCTTTCAATATTACGTTTCAAATCAAAAAAAAACCGAAAGAAAAAACTTTCGGTTTTAAAAATATCATTTCTTTACAATTTCTAAAAGTTCAACATCGAAAATAACAGTTGAATAAGGCTCTACCGTTTGATAGCCTGTTTCTCCAAAGGCAAGATAGTACGGAATGAAAAATTTGTATTTTGCTTTTGGCGTCATCAGCAGTATTCCTTCGGCAAGTCCGCGAGGCAGACTCATGAGGTTGTTCTCTGAGGGTGTGTCGCCAGTGCTGCCAAACACTGTGCCATCTATTTTTCTACCTTCGAATTTTATTACAACATTGTCAGAAACAGACGGGTGAGCAGAGCCGTCGCCTTCTTCGATAACTTTGTACTGAAGTCCGCTTGTGGTCTGTATTATGCCCGTATTCGTCAGATTCTGCTGCATGAATTTTTCACCTTCCTTTTTTATGTTGCCATACTTCAGGTCTATAATCTGTCGCGAATATGTGCTTATTGCCTCAACGGCCTCGTCGTGCGAAAGGAGGGAAGTGTCATTTTTCATCAGGTCGGTTATGCCGTTCAAGGTAAGGTCCCGGTTCATTAGAGTGTCCATCTGTTCGTCAAGATATTGCTGGGCAAGGATAATACCCATTGCGTAACTTGCCGAATCCTTGAGGTTTGTGAGTTTTGATGAAGCAGGAGGGTTCTGTCTTTCGCATGATGCTGATAACAGGACTATTGTTGCGACGATAAATGTGAAAAATACTTTACGCATTTTGTTTTTATTTCGCCTGCAAATTTAATTCAAATATTTTCAATGGTTGACGATGTTTTTTGCATTTTTATTAACAATTAACAAAAAAAGCCTACTGCTTGAGCAATAGGCTTTTACAAGAAATTTTTGTTTCTTACTTTGTGAAGTTGCAGTTGACCTGGTAGTCCATTGGTACAGCCTTGCCGCCCTTCATTGCAGGAGTCCAGCCTTTCATCTTGCTTACAACCTTTATTGCTTCTGCATCGAGGCTTGGTTCAAGACCTTTTACAACTTTTACATTCGATACTGTACCGTCGGTGTTTACTGTGAATTGAACAGTTACATTACCTTCCTTGCCGCTCTTTATTGCTGCCATAGGATAGTCGATGTTCTTGTGGATGAATGTGTTCATGCCATTTTCTCCACCAGGGTACATTGCGCACTTGTCAAATCCGCTTGCTACGGTTGATTTTACTTCCATTGCAGCGTTCTTGTCCTGTGCAAAGCTCGCGAAGCTTATGCAAGCCATCAAAATTGCGAAAATGAACTTTTTCATAGTATATCCTTTAATTAATATTATTCGAATTTTTTACCAGTTTCTGTTGTTGTGGTTTTTGAAGTGTCGTACTTGTCGAGACGTTTTGTCTTCCAACGGAAACCAACAGTTGCCATTACATAGAGGTCCTTTCTCCATGATCCTGTGTCGTATGAGTGGAATCCGATTTCCGGTTTAACATAGAGGAGGAAACGTGGGTGACCAACTTCCAGTGCTATACCTGCCGATGCAAAGAAAGGAGACTTTGTAACTTTTTCGTTGTTTTGTTCTTGGTCGGTTCTGTATTCCGATTTACCTACATCGAACGAACCGAGCTTAAGACCTGCTGTAAAGTTGATAGGACTGCGCTTGAACAAAGTCCATTCGTAGATGAAATATACTTTGTTGAGGTTGCAGTTCGACTTACCCAATGTTCCTATTACAGTACCTAAGTTTCTGAGGTTGAGCATTAAAGTCTTGTCGCCACCGATACCTAGACGATGATGCTTGAATTGTACCATTACTTCGAATTCGGCGTTCAACAAGCCACCGGTACTGATAATATCGGTTGAAATCAAAGCACCAGCACTGATACCGCCGCCAATGATGAAGTGGTCGAGGGTAAAATTGGATGTTGTGGTGGACTTAGTTGTGTCCGTTGTTGGAATGTCGCTAGTTGGAGTATCGGTTGCAGTACGAGTCTCCGTCGAACTTGTATTTGTGTTCGTTGTAGTCGTCTGACTTGTTTGTGTGCCTGGGTTGCCTTTTGTTTCAGTAGAACCGTTGTTGCCACCATTATTGGGAGAAGAGGTGGTTGTCGTCGTTGTCGTCTTTTTTACAACAGCTGGTTTCTTTGTTCCAGTTTCCTGAGCAAAAATAATTCCTGCACTCAGCATTAAAATTAAAACTATCGATAAAAACTTTTTCATTTTATTAAAAAAATAGTCTCCTGATTTATCAAACTGAACATCTTTTGCCTTTGCTCCATAACACACGGAGACTGTTTATGTGTTGTGTTACAATGACGAATGACAATAAAACAATTATTGTGCCAGAATTTTTTGCAAAGGTAATTTATACAAATAAAAAAGCCGAATAAAATCGGCTTTTTTTTGTTTACTTCTTTATTTCTAAGAGTTCTACATCGAATATCAATGCCGAGTAAGGCTGTATTGTTCCTCCTGCTCCGCGTTCGCCGTAGCCAAGCTGATAGGGGATGTAAAGTTTGTATTTCGAACCGACACTCATGAGTTGCAAACCTTCTGTCCAACCTTTGATGACTCCGTTGAGCGGAAATTCGGCAGGTTCTCCACGATCGTATGAGCTGTCGAAAACTGTGCCGTCGATAAGTGTGCCTTTGTAGTGAACCTTGACAACGTCGGTTTCTGATGGTTTTGGACCTTTGCCTTCGGTAATAACTTCGTACTGCAAACCGCTTTCGGTTGTCTTTACTTCGGGACGCTTAGCGTTTGCTGCGAGGAAATTTTCGCCTTCAGCCTTTGTGCTTTCGTATTGCTTGGCTTGTTCCTTCTGCTGTTCTTCCTGCTTCTTGGTGAAGAATGCCATAATTACCTGTTCTTCCTGTTCTGCAGTAAGTATTGCTGTTCCGCCAACCATATCGGCAAAAGCAGATTTTACAATTGTCGAGTCGGTTTCTTCGTTAAGTCTGTCGCCCATATATATGTCGTGCAGACGCATTCCGATTGCGTAGCTAAGTGAGTCGTCGAAGGTCTTCAGTTCAACTTTTGCGCTTTCGTTGTTGCACGATACCATTGCCAACGATGCAACGGCAGCAAATAATATTACGCTTATCCTTTTCATTTTATACCTATATTATATTATTTCTTGATTTCCAAAAGTTCGACTTCGAAAATAAGTGTTTCGAAAGGCTTAATATCTTGACCAGCACCACGTTCGCCGTATGCAAGGTTGTAAGGGATATAGAATTTGTATTTTGAACCAACGCTCATAAGCTGCAAGCCTTCAGTCCAACCTGCAATTACGCGGTTAAGCGGGAATTCGGCTGGTGTGCCACGGTCGTAAGAGCTGTCGAAAACCTTTCCTGCTATGGTTGTACCTTTGTAGTGAACCTTGACGGTGTTCGTTGCAGCAGGCTTGTCGCCAGTACCTTCGGTAATAACTTCGTACTGCAAACCGCTGGCGGTTGTCTTTACTTCCTTGCGCTTAGCGTTCTTTTCGAGGAACTTTTCACCCTCTTCGATTTTTTCCTTGTTTTCTTCCTTCTGCTTCTGAGTGAAGAATGCCTCGAGAGTTGCCTCGTACTGGTTGTGGTCGAGTGCCGACTTGCCATTTACTTCATCTTCGAGACCTTTTTTTATAAGTTCGATGTTTAGGTTTGCAAGGCCGTTCTGTGCGATAGCCTGACCAAACTGCATTCCGATTGCGTAAGCTGCGGAATCTTCCAATGTCTTAAGTTCTACTTTGTTCACGTTTTTTTGAGATTTGACTGGCAATGCTATTAATATAGCAAATGCCACAGTTAATAATAATGATAATTTATGCATAGTTTACAAATTTAAAGAGTGCAAAGTAACAAAATTTTAGGGAGATGGAGAAGGGGAGAGAGATTTTTTTGCTTGAAGATTTCTGATGCGTAAATTTAAATGGTAAAAAATCTTACTTTTGTGATACATAATAGGTATTGGATTTATGGAACAAAGATTTGGAAATGTAACGCTCGGTGAGATAAATGAAATGTTGATTTCGTTTATAGGTAAGGATATGTATTTTTCATTTTGGGAGAAAGAGAACCCGAAAGAATCAATTGACGCGTACAAAAAGCATCTTAACAGATTGTTGAAAGAAGATGACAAAGTAGATTTGTCTGCACTTTGTCTTTCTGATGAAAGATCAGTTGCCAAGTTTGTGTTTGAAAAGATTTTGCCAGATTTGCAAAAGACCTATTTCCTTTCCGTGAATCTTTGTAAATTTATGAAAGATTTCGTTTATAGTTTATACGATAGATTTACTCAAAACGACATGCCTATATTGGATTATTGCTCTAATTTCGATTCATTTCGCATTCAAGACTATTTTGAACAAGCACAACAAAAGTATAATTTGGCGTTTGAAAAAATAAGGGAACGCTATAAATCGCTGGAAAATTTTTATGAGAGTTTTGATAATGACGGAACAATAAAAAATACAATTAATACAATTAGAGGACATGCTAAAAATCCTACCTGGAATGTCTTGTCGCAAATGTTGAAAGAAATTACAGAAGACAAACAAATTTCTGCATTACTAATTGATGCGTATATACTGTTTAATATTTATAACTCTTTGTACGATAATGTAAAAACGAATGTTATAATTAACATTCAATATGATGCGACAAATATGATAAATAGTGGCATTCAATATTTCTTTGGCGATCATGGATATAAAACTGACGAAAGTCGGGGAAATGATATTTTGAAAACAATAGAAGGCCAATGCCCTGAAGCTGCAGAGTTTTATTGTAATTGGTTTCGCGGTTATCATTGTGTTGCCAAAGGAGAACTTGATGATGCAAAAGAATATTATATAAAGGCTTTTGCAGCACGTCGTTTTGCTGGATGTCAATTTGAAACATTTATAAAACAGGCATTTGTAATATCTTGTTATCTTGGTTTTAAAGCCGACACGGTTAGAAACTCCGCAGATCCGACAAAAGATTCTCAAACTCCATTGTCTGCCGATGCTAAAAAATTTTGGAATTATGGTTATGCAGCTGGTATATTTGAGCAAAAAGCAGAAGATACTCATCAGATAGTGTTTCGTAGAGTTGAGAATCTTTTGAAATCTTTTGGTACAAAAATGTTTTTCGAAAATTCTGTTTTTTATAGTGAATTATTGATAGAGCAATTTAATGTTATACCTAAAGATGAAAAAATATTTAAAGATGAATATGACATATTAAGTAGTTTGAAAGTTGATGACATAAATAGGTGTATCAGATTTGTTGGTACTCGTCAAACAAAAAATCTACCGATAGTTGTTGCGTTATTTTGTATTGAGGGGTGTTATTCATTTGGTTATGCAGATTTGGCGAAAAAGTTTATTGCATTGCTAAAAGAATGGTTAGATAATTTTGACTTGGATTTAAGTTTGTGTTCCGGCAAGGGCTGTTCAATTGTTTGCGATGCAATTCAACAATATAAAAAATTGAAATTACACCATTTAGATTTGGATCTTACAGAGTTGAAGCGGATTGTACTTAGAATTATAGATAAATCTAATGAAGATTCATTGACGCGCGCTTCATTACAAAAGAAAAGATGTGCGTTGCAGGAAGCTATTGAATCGTGTGACATAAACATAGTAAAAGCCGTTGTGGAAAAATTAAACGACATTGAACATCTGCGGATTTCTCCAGATGAAGATTCTCCAGTATATTATGCAATTAGCAGGTATGTTACTTTATATAAGTACATGAATGATCCAACTTTTAAAATTAAAGATGGAAACATAAACTATAATAATTTGGATGTTCCAGGGCTGACAAAGGAAGATAAAATCCGAAATATGAGGTATTATGAATCAGATTCCGAATTAGCACAGGCAGTAGATTATATGAGGATGGAGAATTCATACGGAGCGCAAGAGTTGTGGAATTCCGAATTAATTGATATACAAAATGTTTGTCTCTATCTCATTGAGCAAACAAAAGACCAAGACGGCTACTATAAGATTACAAAGGATGGAAATCGTGTCTCAAGTTTGCTATTCGCAGCAGAAAGCAATAGTGTTGAAATATGTCGTGAACTTATAATTTATAAAGCTGATCCGAATATATATCGTCCCGCTTTTCTTGAAAGATGTATACGTAAGGGCAGTTGGGATGTTCTTGCTATGTATTTGGATGAATTTTCGGAACAGGCAAAAATAGTTATAAATGAAACTGACAATATATTTCATTTGCCATTATTGAAGGCATTTCTTCAAAATTTCAGAACAACCTCCAAATATACAATTACTTATTTTAATCATGTTATTGAGTTATTCAAAAAATGTGGAGCTAGATATTAAATCATAATGTGCTAATAAAAATATTTTTATAATTCCGCTCCATCTTGTGTGGTGCTTACACAATCTTCTCTGAATCTATATTGTGCTTTATGGCATGATTATTTTATTGTCATTTTGTAACTGTTGGAAAATCAATGTGCAAAAAAATGTCCAGATTTCGTTCCGTTTCTCCAAAAATCATAGCTTTATCTTTGTGCCCAAATGATTTTAAATTTATAAAAATGACAACAAAAACAGAAAAGAAGATTTTGCCAAAGGATAACGAATCCAATATTTCAAATCCTAACAAAGGCACAAAAGGGACTAACAAGCAGTATTCTCAAAATCAAGGCAACCGAGGTAAGCAACTAAATCCGAATCAGGATAAACTTAAAACAGTAAAGGTTGCACCAAATATGGCAAATTCGAAACCTAAACCTGCTCCGAAACCTAAACCTGCTCCGAAGCCTAAACCAGTGCCAAAGCCAAGTCCAACGCCGAAGCCTAATCCCAATTATCCCAGCACGACTGGCAATCCGAGTGGTAAGCATCGCGGAAATGTAAAGAAAAATTCGTAGAGACGTAGCGTGCTACGTCTTAGGTAAAGAACGAAATGTTTAATCAAATTATCCCGAAAGGAGGTGTCTATTATGGGTGGATGGAATTCAGAAGCTGAACATACACAGGCTGATTATGACAACCATGCCAATCAGTTGAATCCGAACAACGATGAATATTATCATTCGAGAGAAGAAGATTAAAAATTGTGATGGCGATGTTTAATGCATCGCCATCATTAATTTTAAGTTAAGTATCAATAGTAGTCTATTAATATAACGTTTTATCACTAAAAAGGTTGCCTGGGATTTGAACTTTTTTTGTTTCATAGTATTGACTTCGCAATTTTTACTTTTTCTTGCCAAATTGCGAATGAATCATTAATTTTGCAAAAATTTTTTTCGAATGGAATATTTAGGTTTAAGCGAACAGGAAATCCTCCGTCGCGAGGCGTTGAAGGAATTGATAAATTTAGGTATAAATCCATATCCGGCACCAGAATTCAAGGTGACGACCAATACTAAGGACATTCTCGACAGGTTCAGCGACGACAATCTGCCCGAAGACTTGAAGGACATTTCGATTGCCGGCCGTATGATGAGCCGCCGTATCATGGGTAACGCATCTTTTGCCGAACTTCAGGACGAAAAAGGTCGTATCCAGCTGTACTTCCGCCGCGATGATATCTGCGAAGGCGAAGACAAGACCATGTACAATCAGGTTTTCAAGAAACTTCTCGACATCGGCGACATCATCGGTGTCAAGGGTTTTGCCTTCCGCACACAGATGGGCGAAATTTCGGTTCATGTGAAGGAATTTACAGTTCTTAGCAAGTCGCTCCATCCACTGCCAATAGTGAAGGAAAAGGACGGCAAGGTTTACGACGCTTTCAGCGACCCCGAACAGCGTTACCGCAACCGCTCGATGGACTT
>JAEEGL011529750.1_pt1 | contig 12919 bp, 16 predicted proteins | sample 9134231 | NCBI WGS metagenome assembly JAEEGL01 (sample SAMN16246548, study PRJNA631951) | gut metagenome | biome: gut microbiome; feature: rumen; material: fiber-attached | host: Bos | place: Iran: Karaj | collected 2018-10 | reverse complement strand
GGGGCCGTCTCAAAACAGAAAGAGATAGCCCCTAACTATTTCAAAAGAAAACGGGTCCCGAAGGGCCCGTTTATTGTTAGAATTAACTTGTGCAAAAAACTCTAACATTACAGTCTGACTATAGCAAAAACGGGAGCTATATTCAACTGTCACTTCCAATTCAAACCGAATGTTTAATTCCCGTAGACGATTCAGTAAGACTCATAGATCAGGTTTTAGAGGAGATAGATTACAAAGAATTGTACCTGACCTACTCGTCCGAAGGACGAAATCCTGCAGTCGAACCGAAGACTCTGTTCAAGATAATGGTATATGCATATTCGCAGCATATCTATTCTTCGCGAGAGATAGAAAAAGCCTGTAAGTTAAATCTGGCATTTATGTATCTGCTCAGAGGAGAAAAGGTTCCTGACCACAATACCATAGCAAGATTCCGCCAAAAGCATCTAACGCATTGTGTAGAAGGCCTGCTTATTCAGTTGGTTAATCTGTTGGCTGAAGCAGACGAAATACAATTTGAGAACCTGTTTATCGACGGAACAAAGATAGAAGCCAATGCCAATAAGTATTCCTTTGTATGGCGTGGTTTTATTGAAAAGAGCGAAGCAAAGCTCCAGATAAAGGCAACCAAATATCTCAAAGAGGAATTGGGCATCACCGTTGTTCCTGAATACATCACGGCTCAGTATCTTCAGAAAGTGCTGAGTGATCTTGTGCTGATAGCAGACTGCCGGGGAACTGAATTTGTTTATGGCTCAGGCAAGAGAAAGACAGAATTACAAAAACAGATAGAAACAATAGAAGACTTTAAGACCAGACAACAAAAGTACGAGACTGCCCGGACCATCTTTAAAGGCAGAAACAGTTATTCCAAGACAGATAAAGATGCGACCTTTATGCACATGAAAGAAGATTATATGCGTAACGGTCAGTTAAAGCCGGGATATAACATCCAGGCAGCCGTTGAGAGCGAATACATAGTCGGAATAGATGTATCAGCTGAACGAACAGATGTCCGTACTCTTATTCCTTTTCTGGACAAGCTTAACAGAAACTACGGCAGGAACTTCGACAATCTGATTGCCGATGCAGGCTACGAGAGCGAAGAGAATTACGACTATCTCAAGCGCAATGGAATCACGCCATATATAAAACCATCCAACTACGAGTATTCCAAAACAAAGAAATTCCAAAAGGATATGGAATTCAGGCTTGCAATGGATTACGACGAGGAAAAGGATGTATACACCTGTAAAGGCGGACGGAACCTCAAGCTATCCGGAAACAAACACAAGAAAGGTTTCATGGGTTATGAGAGCACCATTAAGATTTATAAATGCGAATCCTGTGAAGGCTGCCCATACTACGGCAAGTGTTACAAAGGACAATACACAAAGAGCATTCAGGTAAGTGAGGTCTTCGATGTATTCAGGCAGGAAAGCCGAGACAATATCACTTCAGAAAAAGGGATCCAACTGAGAGTCAACAGATCCATACAAGCCGAAGGTGTCTTTGGAATAACCAAACAGGATTACGGATTCAAGAGGTTCCTCATGCGGGGCAAAGAAAACGTTGCTACTGAATACACATTGTTAGCAATAGCATTTGACCTCAACAAACTCCACAACCGAATACAAAGCGGGCGGATCGGACAAGCGCTGTTTCCGCTTTCCGGATCAGCTTAGAAAAACATAAAAACAGTTCAGAAACCATCCTGAACTGGCGTTAGCATGCTCGGAAATGGAGTTTTCTACAAAAACTGCCCTTGAGACTCGATTTTTTACGATTCTAGAGGTGTTTTGTGTTCGGTTTTGAACAATTTAAAAGGAGTTGCCTCGCTGTGAACTAGTCACTTTTGAGACAACTCCTTTTTATTTGATAGAAACCGTATTATTTAGAAATTCTTCATCAAAGCTCTGAGATCATCATCTGATATATCTCCGAGCGACTCCGAATCGAAGAACTTGGCTTCCATAACCGCAACGGCTTTTCCGCCTTTAACGAATACGATATCGTAGACACCGGGATCTGCGTATTCAGGATTCAGATAGAACGCCCCCCACTGATATTCTGCCTCCTCAGGCTTTTCCAACGTGCATGTTGCAAGCACTCTGGTGTCTTCTTCGGTATAAGCCATTTCCGTATAAACTTTAGCATCTTCTGCATGCTTAAACACATAGACGTAAATACCGTTGGCTATGCTCGTATCAGGATAGATCTCTACCCATTCGTTCAGTTCAAAAACGCATCTTATTCCTTTTACGTCAGGATCCTTCGTATTAAATTCCGTAGAACCAAGCTGATTACCAGCCATATTCACACCCTTGATCACAGGGCCGCCGGCATCGTCTTTATCAAATTGATAGAGTTCGCCGGGAAGCAGAACCACAGCATCAGTACCGGCTTTATTCTTGTCAGCATCCGCATTACTGCCGGCATCAGCTTCTGTTCCGGTTTCCTTGTTAACAGCTGACGATGAATTGCCGGATTTATCCGCCTTGCTGCACGCTGCAACCGACAAGAGCAACGATGCCGCGAGGATCAGTGCAAAGATCTTTTTCATTGTGTTTACCTCCAAATGACTATACAAGTCTCGTATCTATACTTATAACACATTTGTTCAGCACAAAAAATATACGCTCAGAGTTTCCTGCCCTGAAGGATCATGGATAGCGGGAAACCGCTATTATCAATTACTGAAAAACCTGCGCCGTTATCATGATCAAACTCCTGAAGTCCTGTAACAACAATCCCGTTATTACACATCCCGGTTATTATGTCTGACATCGGATGAGTATAATCAGTAAAGGTCTTTGAGCGATAACGCTTAAGCGTCATATAATATATGCCTTCATTCCCCGTCCATTCATGCTCAAAGTAAGAAAACAGACATTCTTTCCTGTGCGTCGGATCAAATCCTTCATCACCATCTGCGGCAAGCATGTTTGTGCAGGGATGCTTTTCGTTGATAAGGAGCAACGCTCCGGGCTTCATGCATTTTGCAACAACCTCAAAAAAGCGGTCCAGATCTTCAAACCAGCATATTGCCCCGACAGTGATGATTACAATGTCAAACTGCTCTTTGAACTTATCATCAATATCATAGACATTTACGGCTTCAAATGTGCATGGCAGATTAAGTTCGCTTGCTTTTTCATTTGCAAAAGCAACCTGGTTTTCAGCAATATCAAAGCCTATTCCTTTTGCTGCTTTTCCGCACTTTACCAAAGACAGCAGCTCGCGGCCGTTATTACAGCAGAACTGTCCGACCGTCTTTCCTTCAGTATCGATGTTCCGCAAAATATCCGCCATTTCTTTTTCGAAAAACGGATAGTCTTCTTTCTGTATACGGTCTGTTATATCAGCTCCCCATGATGCGTCCCTGTTTGCAAAGGCCTCTTCCCAAGCCGCTTTATTTCCTTCAATATACTTTTCCATAAAATCACTCCTTTTTCCTGACCACGATTCCCCCAATATATGAGTATCTCATAAATCCGGGCAAATACAGAAAATACACCTCTGTTCCTTTCCTGTAGAGTGGATCAAAAATGGTTTGACTGCAGTATTCATCGTCAACAATATAATAGAAATCCTTTCTGAGATATTTAATACTCCACAATCTCTTTCTTTGCGTGATATATCCTGCGTGCCACCAGAAATCCTGCTTTTTGATCCTTGAAACAACGATCAAAGAAAAAATGCAGCGGGGGATCATATAGGCTGCTGTCGCGGCGCTAAACGCTACCAGAAACATTAATGCATACTCAACGGCATCCGAAAAAACATTCACCGTCTGAATAATAAAGGCATACCCAACCGCAAAAAACGCTGCCGAAACAAAGAACAATATAAGAGGAAATACAAAAGTCTTCAAAAAATACTCATCATGGATATTCTTAAATTCGCTGCTGTCCAATTCACTCGCTTTTTTGAATTCCGATTCCCGCAATTCCACGTCTTTATAATATTTTATTTTTTCTTTACTGATATTCGGATCCTGTTCCATATTATTCCCCACAGCTGATCATAATGCTTATTTCAAGTCTATCTCAAACTCCTCATAATACTTACCGCTATGACTCTCATCATTGTATATAAGTTTCACCGTATCGTCGTCGATCCATTCGACATCGAAAAACACTTCTTCATTGAATCCTCTGCCCGGATAGTTCCAGATACGATCCCCGTTATACCAAACACTGGGTCTGCTGACATAGTCATATTTTACCGTGATTCTGATATCTCCACCTGGAGATGTGTACTTTTCCACTCTGTCACTGCAGGCAATCAGACTGCATGCAATAATACAGATTAAACAGACTGATATTAATCTTTTCATTTTTTCTTGTACTCTCCTCCAGATCAAAGATCAGTCATAAAGATATCGATTCTGTATATTTGCTCTGTTGATGCATATTTATAGGCATCTGAATTGCGGATGTAATCGAAGAAATCTCCGTCCACTTCGTACTCATATACAATATCAGCTGCATAATTCCGGTTCGTGCTGTTAACATCATAAAGGACAACTACACAGATTCTATAGTATTCTCCGTCTTGAGTCTTGATCCACCGATCCAAACGGAAAACATAGTACAGCTCCGGTTCGTTATATTCCACGTCAGTATGGCCGTTAGCACTGTAATAGATAGTGCCTGTTGTATATTCAAGAGAACTCGACGCCATCGGCATTTCACACATCTTCTCAAAAACATCAACGATCCCGGAAAGTGACATATCTTCGTTTATATTATCCCTCAGGAAAACAACCGGCTCAAAATTCTCGTAGAATTCAAGTTCTTTTGTTTCTTCAGGCGTTGTTTCAGTTGGAACCGCTTTTCCTATTCCTTCGAAAAACTCCGCAATGATCTTATGATCGCCACAGTTAGTGATAACAATGTATTTGTCAGACGGATCCTTGTAAACATCAAGCACATTGGTTCCGTATCCCGCAAACTCCCAGGAGTAGTCATAATATAGTGTGGAATAACCATTACTAAAGCCTAAGTTGTTAAGATGATTGTCAGTCAGCCACTCATCAAAACAGTCGCTCCTGACAATCAGGAAATTGCTGTTCTGAAACTTGCCCTTTGCGCTCTTATCATTCTCAATATCAATTGTCTGCAATTTGCTTCCGGCATATGCCTTAAGTTCTGCTTCGCTGACGGAAATATTTAATGAATTAAGATCATATCCCTCAGGGATACTGTATAGGCTGACATCATATTCAGTATTTACATGTGTTAGAACAGTTCCCATGCTGTATACGTCTCTTTGTTCCTGTATACGGACTTTCTTACCATTCTCTACAAAGAGAGCAACAATATTACCGAGAATTATTAAGACACATATGGCTAAATAAGCATTCGGCAAAACAATTCCGGCTATACCAAATTTCCTGCCGGCTCTGCCCTTTTTACCCGCAGTGACCAATCCTGCTATCGAAAGGATTATTCCGACAACCGGCACGAAAAACTCAGCTATATCCAGCCAAGTCCTATCGTATTCCCACCATGTCTTATTTAATGCCAGTTCCAGCCGCCAAAGGCCAAAATAATCAAATGCCGGCAAAAGAGGATACAGAGCAGCAATAATAAATCCTGCCAAACACAATATGCTTAGTTTTTTCTTCTGCTCAGGCATTTCTCCGGTGTGCGTATTCCTGCCTTTTTTCCTGACAGACGGCACAAACAAAATGATTCCGGTTGCAAGCAACACCATACCTGTTAAGGCAAAAAATATTACTACTATGTGAAAACTGATGCCTGTCAAAACCGCGCCTCCGTATAAATGTACAAATTAGCGTATCTTTTATTGCAAACTCATTCAACACCTTATCCTGTGTGCTTCTATGGCAAGCAAAAGCTGATTAAAGTTCCCTGGTGATTATCACAGCATCTTCAGGCTGATTCTTAACAGCTATCTGGAACGCGTCCTCATATACGAGTTCACCGGGAATCTCATCACATTCGGAAATATAAAGTTTTACTCCATACTTCTTGCACATCTCACGGTAAAACGTCATCTGATTCCATATACTCTTTGCATCCTCATTATCCTTAAACCAAGTGATAGCACCGTCAGGATTATTATTCTCGTAAAGCGGTGGTACCGGCAAAACTCTTTCGAAATACTCTCTGTTGCGCCAGTATTCCTTCTCCTCTTCTTCCGTTAACGTCTTGCTGTCCACGAGTTTGCCTACAGTCGTAAATATACCTCTGGGCTGTTTAGTGATGTAAGCACAGTCTTTCGTGTGTATTCTGTAATACTTCATGTTTATCCTATTATCCTTTCCCCTTGATCTGAATGACAAATGATTCTCCCTGCGATATTAATCCCACACAGAAGTATCCACCTGATAGGACGGGTCTTTCATATAGTTCTGCACTTCCCTGAACTGAGCAGGAGTTAAGTTATCATAAGCAGGAGCTGCCGGAATTTCATACAATCGTTTAAGTTCAGTATATTTCGAATCAAATTCCCGCCTGTAATCTCTAACCAGTCCTTCTGCAGTTACATTCTGACCTTTATGAAACCATTCCACATAGGCATCTATCGCATCATGCTGTTCCTGTGTGCATGAGTTAAACTGACATATCCAGCCGACTTCCACATCCATCGCTGATTCTTCATTATATTCATTGTATGCTGCAACCGCTAACTGCAGATCCCCGGTATCGTATTGTATGTTGTTATAGTCCTTGTTCTTAACATCATCATAATTCACAACACCACAACAAAATGCCATTAAGTATGTGTATGATTCAAGAACATCCTTTGCTCCCTGGACATCATTATTTGCAATGCATTCTTCGTATATATCCGTTACTATTAAAGCACAGCTTCCGGATTCATGATGCGGAATAGTCTCCGGTGTTTTTTTACCACAACCTGCCATTAAACTAATTGCAACTATAACTGCAATCAGATCTATCATCTTTTTATGCATTGATCTATCCATTTTCCATGTTATCCCCTGCTGACTATTTCCTGGACTGCATTCAATTATAGCATGAGTCATTTTCCGGGACAGACTTGGTACAGATATTGTAAAAGCAAATGGAAAAACAATAAGAAGAAGATTATATCATGTCATAGCGGAATACGTATTGTGTTATCAGTCTTTCCTCTTTAATACCGCGACAGCCGCATAGTGCAGCACATCAAAGCTGTCAGGCACAGTCTCCAGGAGTTTTCTGTGTTCTGCGTCCCACTTGGCCAGCTCATCAGGTGACAATGAAGCTCCGACACCTCTGCAGGCGATCATACGACCGTGCCATGATTCCTTCGTGAAAGGAACCTTCAGATCATATATGTCCTGATCTTCGACATCGAAATATTCATTCATGACATCAGGAATGTGGACAGGACGTCTTGTCTCACCTCCGCCCGTCCAGGAGGGATTATATTTCCTGATGAGGTCTTCGCTCTTTGCAGCAATCTCATCTTCAAAAGGGAGCCACGCCATAAACAAAATGACGAGCCTGCCGTCTTTTTTGAGTACCCTGTGAAACTCAGGAGCAACCTTTTCGTGATCGAAATAGAAGAAACACTGACATGCCGTGAGCACATCGAAAGACTCTGCCGGGAAATCGATCTTCTCCGCAGAAACCGTTTTGAATTCGATATTCATTCCTGATTCAGCGGCAAGTCTTTTTGCCTGCTCTATCTGCTCGGGAGAGATGTCAGTTCCGGTCCATTCCGCCCCGTATTTATACATGTTGCGCGGTAAAACGCCTGTACCTGTTCCGAGATCCAGAACTTTCTGTCCCTTGATGCAGAGCCCTCTGTCAACAACTTTCTTATAAAACTCCTCAGGATATATATCCCTGTATTTTGCGTAATATTCAGAGGTCTTGCCCCAATCGAAGGCCTGTCCTGCATCTATCCGTTTATCTTTGATCTCCATCTCTTTTCCTCCCGCAATGTCACATTGTGACATTTATTGATTGGGATTATAATGCTTCTGTAATACCGATTCAACGGCAAACGCTTTAATGTCTCACATTCGCATAAATGCGTCATCTAAGGAGAATCCTATGAGAGATACATCAGCAAGGACCAAAAAGACAAAGGATTCCATAGCTGAAGCCCTTGTCTCTTTGATAGAGAACAACAGCTACAATGAAATAACCATTCAGGAGATCGCTTCCACATGCAACATATCAAGACGAACCATATATCGTCACTTCAGGACTAAAGACGAGATCCTGAGTTACAGCTTCAGATCCTGTGTATTAAAGCTTGCTGACTACATCTCACTTCAGGATACAAAAGATCTTCGCAAACTCTGCCTAACATACTTCCGGTTCTGGGAAGAGAATATAGACAGACTTCTGATGATGAACGACGCAGGTGTCCTTTTCAGTTTCGGAAGCGAATTTGATTCCCTTGTCAGCATAATTGCCGACAGAATGATAAGCAGGTCCGCATCGAGCCCTCTATCCCCTTCAGAGATAAGCATGTTCAGATACAAATTTGCTTTTGAAACAGCCGGATTCTGGCAGGTAACGGAACTTTGGAGCCAGGAAAAGCCCAGAAGGAGCGCCGAAGAGATGGCAGAGTTCATGGTCAGAATAATCGAAAACAACTGATTACAAAATCAGCGTTCCTTCCGGATTCCGTGGATCAGTCTTCTATATCAGGCTGATATTCTTTGATCGAGATCATCTCACAACTCTTTAGCTCAGGATGGTCTTTTGTTTTCTTCAGATAGGAATCGAAAAGTTCCAGATGGATCTTGCAGACATACTCATGCGCAAGGTCAGGATCAAGGCCTCCGACTATCATTTTTGAAGGGATCAGATGTTTCATGTCGGAGAAAGCTATGTGCTGCATCTTTTGGAAAACTGCCTGGAACACGGGTTTAGTGTGATCTACGTAAACCCTCGTCTCGACACTGAGATTTGCCTTGCAGCTCATTTGGGCAAACGGCTTACTTAAGATCTTGCCTTTGTGTTTACCGAATGATGCGCCGTCAAGGTTTGCGCCGCATGCGAATTCATCGTTATCGAGACACAGCAGATATGAAGTTATTCCACCGAGTGAATGTCCCGTTGCACCAATGCCTTTGGAGAAATCAATCATGTCCGGAAGCTCCTCTTTGGCGTAATCCACGGCATTCATTGTATCCTTAATCCACTCTTCGATCCTTGACTGAATGAATATGCAATACTTGTTCTGCACGATATCCAGTTTATCGGCCAATTCCCTGTCTGTACCCTTCGTTTTTGTCATTTTCAAAACTGCACACATGCCGGGCAGCATCGGTTCATACTGCCTCTTCATTGCATCTTTGTAAAGTGGGATCTTCGTTCCGTCACCGAATTCGCATAATGCGGCATCGTAAGGGTGTCCCACGGAGATAACGACATATCCGTGCGATGCAAGTTCAAGACACAGAAATGAATTCGCTTCCATGTACGAACCGAAGCCGTGGCTGAAAGTGATGAGCGGGAACTTAGCCCCTTCTATCCTAGGAGCATTTTCGTAGCATTCGCTGTAGTTATCTCCCTGAGCTTCAGCTTTGTCTATGTTGATCGGAGCGTGCATGAGTTTTTTCAGAGACTGTGCCATTTCCCTGGACATGTATTTTGCTTTGTCCATACCTTCGACGGATTCTTTTAATACAGGGTAGTAGACCCTTACCGGAATATTCCTTTGGGTTCCGGGAGCAAGTGCTTCTTCTCTGTCAGTGTAGATCGTATGTGTGAATGTTCCCACCGCATATTCGCCTGTGGGCATTGGTTTATTGGACATTTGTTTTCCCTCCGAGTAAAAGAATTATCGAGTCTGCAAGAGTTCTGAAAAGCTTTCTGGGTTCAACCTTGATCTTCAGATCACCGGTGCCGTAGCAGTGGGTCAGTATGCAGTATTTCTCTATGCCGGCATAAGAAGATGAGATAAAGATTCCGATGTCTTCCGGTGAGGCAGCAGGGTGATAACCGCTTTTGCATGCTCCCTCGATGAGCATGGGTATCGCCTTTTTGCCAAGGTAATCCAGGTTGCCGGGAGATTTTATGTCAGCCATTATCTTCGCTGCGCGTTCAGGCTCATTGATCGCAAGAACACCGAAATCGAAATTTATCTTCTGGATATCCGAGAGATGTTTTTCCATGGTCTCGCCAAGGCAGTCACAGACCTGATAGGTTATTTCTTCGAACGTTGCATCTTTGTTCGTAAGAATCTTCTCGAATTGTTCAATGATGTTGTAGTCGGCACGTATTTTAGATGACATGTCAGCCAGTATCTCATCGAGGCCGTTATAGTAGCGGTAAATGGCACCCTGGCTCATACCGGTCTCTGCTATGACATCTGATATCGTTACCATCTCAACTGGCTTTCGAAGGCATACCTGATAGCAGGCATCAACGATCATCCGGCGTTTGCTCTCTAAATATTCTTCGGTAACCTTTGGCATTGTTTCTAATCTCCTGCAATAAAAATGAAACAAGTTTCGTTTAATGAAAGCGGTTTCATTTTAGCGAAGAGAATACGGTTTGTCAACAGTTTGTTTATCATGATCTACCATACGAAATGCTATAAGGGCTGGAGTATTAGATTATTGATAAGTCATACTTACCCTGTTTTTGAAATCCGAACCCAATTCAAATATTGGTAAATTAGGAATTGTTATTTTATTGCACTTTTCGGGCTGGCAATATGCAATAAATAGTAGTTTTTTCCGATTTATTGTCATTTTATTGCACTTTTTCGATTAGAAAACTGCATTAATTTTGTATTCTTTGCAGCACAATAAAAGTGTGCTGGTTTTCCTGCTGATTTAGTGATTCAGCCATTCCTTTAGTCGAATAAACACTTCTACCTTATCTTCATGAGATATATCCCCGCTCTTATTCAACGCATAATGATGACCAAATTCGTTGTCAGTATAAGTGCTCCCGTTAAGTATTACGGGCATATCATATCTTGGTCTTACGTGAATATGCAGATGAGGATCAGGCGCTGCCTCCTTATAGAAATTATTCATCAGGCAACTCCAATTACATAGCGTTGCTCCTAAAACAGCCTTTAAGCAAGCCTCCACTTTACAAACCAGATTACGAAGCTCTTCCCATTCATCATCAGTCATCTCAGACAATGAATTGCAATGACGTTTTAATACCAAAATACACCGCCCGATATAATCCTGCTCATCTGAAAGGAAAACAGACCATAATCTACCCTCGTACACCTGAAACCGTTTATCTTTTTCAGATAGGCTGCACCAATCACAACTTTCCATTTTTTTCACCTGAAAACCCCGATTTGCTTACTTTTCTACTTTGTCTGCATTATCTTCTTTCATTGAACTCCTGATCCGGCTTAAAGACTCCGGTGTTATTCCAAGATATGTTGCTATATAACGGAGCGGAACACATTCCGCGAGCTTTGGGTATCTTTTCCTGAAATCAACATATCTCTCGGTCGCAGTCTCGACCAGAAAGCCGTTTTCTCTGTAAATCTTATATCTCATTCCGCCTTCAAGGGTCTCTATCCAGATATTCTTTAACTGTTCGTCACCATATATCAGTTCCTTCATGTCTTTTACATCAAAGAGCATGACCGTAGTATCTTCAAGTGCTTCCCAGTTTGCCTGCATCTCATCAAATCCGACCATTCCGGAATCAATGCACCAGCTGCCCTCAAGAGCAAAATACTGTGTGATGTCATTGCCGTCTTTATCAACGTAGAAACTCCTGACTACGCCGTTCAAGACGATTCCGGCTGTTGTTGCCTTATCACCTATCCTTGCAATAACATCACTTTTTGAATAAACCTTGAATCTCGAGAAAGATATAACCTTCTCAATTGCTTCTGCGGGAATGCCCAGACCATACCCGTCAGAGAGTTCTTTAAGCTGTTTTATCAGATATGTCTTGTCCATAAGTTATCTTGTCACCACTATCCAGTATATAAGTGAAATAATGTTTATTCCGCCGTGTGCGATCATGGGCGCGATAAGATGTCCTGACTTCTTATATGCCCAGATCCATATTAATCCGATTATGAACGATAATCCGAAATTATACCAGTCGAGCATCGCGAACATGACATTGAAAAGGACGAACGCCGTCATCTCGCCCATGACAGAACCACAAAACGTCTTAGCAAAACCTCTATATGTAAGAGGAAAGAATAGCAGGTATTCCCGTTAATGCCAGCGCGATAATGCCTATGAGGATATCCTTTCCGAGAGATTTCTTTTCGAAGATCTCATCCTTCAGACTCAAGCTGTTTTCCTTAAACAACAGCACTGCACCCGGAAGCATCACCATGTTTGCGATTATGAGAAGCAAATAATAAATGTATCTGTTTGCAGTCACGTAACTTGCCAGATCGAAAAAGTTCATTCCCGGCTTGTAGTTCGCGTAGGCTGTGAATATCTCAAATCCTGCCACAAACAGAGTAAGTACTGTAGTTAATGAAAGTGCGCGCTTTGCGTTTTGTTTTGCCATATCCATAGATATCACCTCCTGAAGGAGAGCATACCAACAACAAAAGGTGCGTGCCTTGATGTATGTTAATTCAGAATAATTAACTGTCTATTTTCTTTACTAAGCCGGAATACCCTCTCCTATTGTTGTCTTTGAATATGCCTTCTGAGATTCAGCAACATTGAATCCACGAATAAAGAAAAATTCTCTTTCTTTATCTTCAACTATCCGGCGAGGAATCGCTTGAGCCACGGGCATTTCAAGGCAAACTAAAAGGGTCTACCGAACCTGGTAAACCCTCTATGGTGGGAAGAGGTGGTTCCCACCACCCAATTCTTAAAAGCCAATAAAATCAAGGGTTTCAGGGATTTTAACGAGTCAAATTCACGCAGCTTACCACGAATTTACCACAAATTTTCAGGATTTTTCAAAAGAGAATGAGAGCATGAATGAACGTCTGGAGTAATCCAGGCGTTTCATTC
>JAEEGL017200349.1_pt1 | contig 12920 bp, 10 predicted proteins | sample 9134231 | NCBI WGS metagenome assembly JAEEGL01 (sample SAMN16246548, study PRJNA631951) | gut metagenome | biome: gut microbiome; feature: rumen; material: fiber-attached | host: Bos | place: Iran: Karaj | collected 2018-10 | reverse complement strand
ATAAGTTATTCCTTGCCATACTGCATCTGTTTTAAGTACCTCTACTGTAGCTTTACCTCTATTAATTTCATTAAATACAATAGTTGGAATTAAATATTCACATTTTTCCATATTATCCTTATTACTATCTAAGAATTTTGGAAAACCTTCTTCTAAACTTTCAAACATTTTTGGTGTAAAAGCAAACATATTCATAGATACCAAATCATTAGGTCCTACTTCAAAATCATCTCCACCTTCAAGAGGTGTTGCTATTAATTTATCATCTTTTTTTTCAATACTGCATTCAATTAATTTTGTTAAAAAGCCATCCTTTTCTTCACATACCCCTCTTTTAACAGCACCATTATCAGTCAAAGTATTCTTAACCATATATCCTGCCATTGCATATTTTGTACTATCACTATCGTTATTTTTTAAAAATTCAGCAATTACTCTATATGCATCTCTTCCATAAAAATCATCTGAATTAATAATTGCAAAATTTTCTTTTACTACATCCTTACAACATAAAATAGCATGTCCAGTACCCCAAGGTTTCACTCTATCTTCTGGAACACTATACCCTTCAGGTAATTTATCCAATTCTTGAAATACATATTCAACTTTTATATGCTTTTCTACTCTCTTACCTACAGTATCTCTAAAAATATCATAATTTTCTTTCTTAATAATAAATACAATCTTGTCAAATCCAACCTTTATTGCATCATATATTGAATAATCAATAATAAAATTACCATATTCATCAATTGGTTCAATTTGCTTTAAACCACCAAATCTACTACCCATTCCGGCAGCCATTATAACTAATGTCATATATTACCTCCTAAACATTAATATAACATTAATATAACATAATACCTGTTTTTTTTCAATACATGAAATCTTATACTCCCAATTTTATATCATTAGATTTTAAAATAATTTTTCTAATAAAATCAACTGGTATTACCAATAAAGAAAACATAAACATAATAATAAATTCATGTATACTAAGACCACTAGTTCTAAATAATTCACCGCCCTTATATATTAAATATATTTGCATCATAAATACAAAAGTAATAACTCCTATAAACACCTTATTTTTAAATATATTTGCAAATATATTTAACCTATATGTCCTTGCTGAAAAACTATTTAGAATACTAATAAAAATTATTAATCCAAAAAAAGCAGTCAATATATTATCATTAAATATACTATTAGTTATATTACTCTTTAAAAAGAATATACATAAACAAGCAGAAAATAATCCCGTAACAAATATTTGATTTAACATATATTTATTTATAATATTTTCTTCTTTTTTCTTTGGAACTTCATACATATATTCTTTTAACGCCGGCTCATATGAAAAGGCAAAACCAGACAAAGTATCCATAATCATATTTATCCATAACATTTGTATAACCGTAATAGGTACAGGTATTCCTATAAAAGGACCTACTATCGACACTGCTAAACTACATAAATTGATTGTAAGTTGACAAATAATAAATTTTCTAATACTTTTAAATATTGTTCTACCATAAAGAATTGCATTTGTAATAGAATAAAAATTATCATCGAGTATAACTATATCAGAAGCTTCCTTAGCAACCTCCGTTCCACTCCCCATAGCAAAACCAACTGAAGCTTTTTTTAATGCTAATGCATCATTAACACCATCACCAGTCATTCCAACAATAAAATTTAACTTTTTAGCAATTTCTACTAATCTACTTTTATCTTGCGGCATTGCTCTAGCAACAACTCTAATCTTATCAAAAACTCTCATTATCTCTGAATCAGACATTTTTTCAAGTCTATCATGTGTAACTATAATATCCTCATCATTATTGATAAGCCCAATATCATTTGCTATACCTACAGCTGTTTCTTTGTTATCACCTGTAATCATCACCGTTTGTATTGATGCCGCTCTAACTAACTCTATTCCCTCTTTAACATTTTCCCTAAGTTCATCTTTTAACATAATAAAACCAAGTAATATCATATTATTAATGGTTTCTCTATCCTTATTTATTGCTAATGCTATTATTCTTATTCCATTACCAGAAATTTTTCTAACTTTATCACTTATCATGTCTTTATTAGTAATACTTCTAACATTACCATTTTCATCGTAATACCTATTACACATTTCTATTACTACTTCATATGCACCCTTAACTAAATTATAATTATGATTGTTATATTTAATTTTAGTATACATATATTTCTTTTTAGAATCAAACAACTCTCTTTTAACTAATTCATATTTAATATTATATTCCTTAACATAATCAAGTATAGCCTTATCAGTAATATTACCACCAATTATTTTATTAATAGATTTATTATATATACTTTCATTATTAACACTCATACTCATATTAAATAATTTCTTCAAATCATTATTCATAAAACTATAATTAGTTGTATCACCATTGCCACTTAAAAAGCCAACTACCTCTAATTTTCCCTTTGTTAAAGTACCGGTTTTATCGGTAAACAAAACATTAATATTTCCGGCCGTTTCAATACCAATTAATTTTCTAACTAAAACATTATCTTTAAGCATTCTTTTCATATTTGAAGATAATACTAAAGTAATCATCATTGGTAAACCTTCAGGTTAATTCAATTAATGATAAAAAAAGACGATAAATCGTCTTTATTCCAAATATACCTTTTTGTATGTTACCCCATCGATACCTTCAGTTGTATTTACAATTGAACTACCTACTTCACGGGTAACATTACCTGTATATCCATTTGTTTTACCATATAATGTACCATCATAGAAGTAAAATGTTGCACTATTCTGCACACCATATGTTGATCCTCTAAGAATTGGTGTACTAGCATTAATACCGCCACCCTGAACACCAACTATAAGTGTCCCAGCAGCATTATTCACAGCTGAAAAATAAGGTGAAATAACAGTCCCTCCAGTAATTGTTATCGTACCGCCCGCTTTAAAATTATGAACAGCTGCCCTCTCTGGAGCAGAAGTATATAAATAAGAAGTTCCTGAAATCGTAACATTACCACCATTGTTATATATAGCCTGTCTTTGACCAGTAGCCACTATACTACCACCTGTCATTGTAAAGTTACCACCCGCTTCATTATTAACAGCTGACGTTTTTAAAGAACCAGTTGCTATTGTACCACTTACTAACGTACAATTTCCTTTATTTGTAATAACCGCAGGATCACCTACACCACTTAGTGTTTTGTTACCAAAATCTAATGTTATATTTCTACCACTATTAATAGTAACATTACCTGTAGTATTCCTTATAAGATAAATTGTCGTTGGAGTACTATTAGTAACAGCTGCTAATGCTTCAGAAAAACTAAGATAGTAATTATCCCCAATTCTTGCCACATAATATTCATTTACAGGTACCCAATGTATATAGAATGTAGTATCAGCATCAACTGTAGTATTAGCATCCACCTCAGTAACTCCATCTTCTGCATACCAACCATCAAACACATATCCTGTTCTCGTACGAGTTGGAGGTGTTCCAATTGCAGTTCCACTTTCAATATTACGAACAGATACATTACCAGTATCATCGTTAAAATCAAATGTTACCTCTACCATATTATTTATAATAGTACAAGTTGCTTTTTGATATGTAAATCCATCTATTGTTTGAGATTGGTAAGTTATATAATGACTATTTTCTAAATCTGTTACTCCATTATCCTCATAAAAAGAGCCTGTCCTTCCCATTACTACACCATCATAAAATTTAAAATTTGTCACTGTCGTATTAGCATCATTATAATTCTTTAAACCATATATTTTTCCTTGTAAAACTGGGGTCGTAGCGCTTGATGTTCCATCTTTTTCACCCAAAACTACCATACCAGCATCATTGGTAACAGCAGAAAAATTATTTGAAACAATCGTACCACCTAATATTGTCAAATTACCATCAGTAAGATTATGAACAGTACCTCTCTCAGAAGTCGTCGCACTTAAATAAGCATTTCCACTTATTACAGTCGTACCACCATTATTATATATAGCCTGTCTAGTACCTGTAGCCACTATACTACCACCACTCATCATAAATGTGCCTCCAGCATGAACATTTATAGCACCCTGAGTAGTATTGGAGGTAATTGTCCCATTATTCATTCTAATTGTGCCTTCATTTTCGACAACAGGCGCACTCGCTTCTGCAGATATTGTATAATTGCCAATATTTAAATATATATTCTGATTAGCTAAAACAGAAAAACGTTCTGTTACATCATTTAAAATATCAATTGTTACCTCCACATTATCAGTTGGTACAGTATCAACTGCAGCTTGAATCCTACCAAATTTTTGATTACCAATTTGTGCCACCCACACAACTGGTGCAAACTCAAATTCCAAATCAAATGAAAAATTTGTATTTTCAGCATTATATGATTTGGCATCTTTATACAAAAAAGATATATTAACCGTAGTAACAGAACCAAGCTTACATTGTGTTTTTAATGTATCATCACATAAAGGATCTTTTAAAGCAAAATTATTAAGTCTATAAACTATACCAGTAGGTAATCCAGTAATATTAGTAATTGTCGTTTCAACATTTCCTAAATTTAAGATTGTAATGTTATAAATAACTGTCGAATTAGATCTTGGTAAATCAAAATCAACCGTTACACCATTATCATCATAATCCATTGAATTTGATACGCCATTATTTGTTCCTCTACTAAAATTTATTCCAGTTACTCTAATATCTGATTGTGTCACAACAATAGCAGTTCCATCAACAGATAAATTATCTGAAAAAGCCGAATAACCAATAGTAAGCAACAATACAAGGCCAAAAATTAAGAAAGGCATTAGTTTTATATAATCAATTTTCTTTTTAAGATATTTCTTTTTCCTCATCATAAAACTAATTCCTCCTTTCTTAAGGTATAACACCCTATTATCGATAATATCATATCATATTTAGTATTATTTTTCAATTAAAAACCCTATTTAACCATTAATACAATCTTTAAAATTTAGATAAATATCTATCGTTTTATCATCATGAATAATTATTTTTTTTATAAGAAATAACATTATAGTCCTAGATACATCCTCTAAATTTAATACTCTTTTAATAGTCTTAATATATTCATTTCTATTATTATTAATTCTATTCATTTTAAGTTTATCTATATCAGCAGTTAATTCTTTATTTATTCTTTCATACATCTCTTCACTAATTTTACCATCCAATTTATCTAAATACATTTTATCTAATTGTATTTCTTTAGCATTAATCATAGAATTTATTTCATTAAGTTTTATTTTTGAATCTAAGTTACTACTATTATTAAAATTTTCTAATACTATTGAATATTTTAATTTTTTAAATATTTCTTTTATTTTATTAAATATAATTTGTTCTAACTTATCATAATTAAAACAATGAGATGTACATAAATGCTGCTTTGAATACATTCTATAAGCATTACAAACTATATATGTATATCCCTTTTTATTTGGTGAACATATTGTAATTCTACTGCCACATTCATTACAATATAGTAATCCATCTAAAGATCTATAAATCTTTTTTTTAGACCTTACTACAGAATTAGAATTTAACCTTTGAATATCTAAAAAAGTATCCTTATCAATTAATGCTTCATGTGTATTTAAAACAATAATCCATTTATCTTTTTGATTTAAAACATTCTTTCTTACCTTATAACTAACTCTATTATTTTTATTTTGAACCATATTGCCCAAATATATTTCATTTGATAATATTCCCCTAATTGTTTTTGGAGACCATATTCCTAAAAGAGCCATTTTCCTTCTTCCAAATGTATTTCTAAGCATAGAAAAAGTAGGCACCTTATCATATGTTAGTTTTTGCGCTATTTGATAATAATTCATTCCCGCTTTAGCATATTTAAATATTGTTCTTACTATTTCTGCTTCCTGATTATTAACTATTAAATGATTCTTATCACTTGGATCAACCATATAACCAAATGGTCTACATCCACCAACCCATTTTCCTTTTAATTGCATAGTCTTAAATGCCGTTCTAATTTTTTTAGAATTATCTCTTGAATACATATCATTGATTACTGCTTTAAAAGGAGCAATATCATTATTAGAATTATCTACTAATGTATCAATTCCATCTAAAAGTGAAACATATCTAACATTATGAAGTGGAAAATACTTTTCAATATATTCACCAGTAGCAATATAATCCCTCCCTAGTCTTGATAAATCCTTTGTTACTACCATATTAACCATACCATTTTCAATATCATTTATTAATCTTTTAAATGCCGGCCTATCAAAATTAGTACCTGTATACCCATCATCAATATAAATATCATATAATTCATAATTGTTATCTTTTATATACGAGAGTAAAACATTTCTTTGATTAGTAACACTTACACTTTCAATTTGCTTATCAATATCTTCCCGAGATAGCCTAATATATATTCCAACTCTATATGTTAAAATATCATTATTAATTGTCATACAACATCACCATCTATAATTGTACATATAATTTCATTTACTAATTCATATAAATCTTTACCATCTTCATCATAAATTAAATTAGTTTTACACTTTATCATAAATATCCTCCCATTAACAACTCATATAACTAATAATTTTATCATTAGTAGAAGAAACCTTCTGGTACAGCCATGACAATAATACTTACACAAAGCGTTAAAGCGTCTAATATATATTTAAACATTAACCTACCATTACTAAATGTATTAACAATACTGACACCATCAAAATTATTTTTAATAATAATCATATAGAATAAATAAGAAATAGCTCCCAGTACTGAGCATATATACCCTATCCTACTAATATTTTGCGCTAATTTAGTAAGCCTAAGTTTAAGTGGTGATACATCATCATTGTCCTGTAAATCAAGAGCCATTTTACCATAAAAAGTATTATCGCCAACTAATTTTACTTGCATAAATGCTTCACCCGAATATACTATTGTCCCCATAAACACTTTATCATTATTGTCCTTATACACTTCTTTGGCCTCACCATTCATCATAGACTCATCCAAAGAAAGAGAACCACGTATTAATATTCCATCCGCTGGGACCTTATCACCAGTTGCCAAAAGGACTATGTCCCCAACAACAACTTCATTAATAGGTATAACTATAATTTGTCCATCCCTTTTTACCCTAACACTAATCTTTGAAGCTTCCTCAGTTAATTTATCAAATGCCTTCATAGAACCATATTCACTAATACTTGATATTAAAGAAGCAATCAGTATTGCAATAACTATCCCCAGTGTTTCATACCAATCAAAATCTCTTATTAAAAATATTGTTTTAATACCAAGTGCTATTAATAATATCTTTATAATTGGATCAGTAAATGTTTCTAATAATAATTTAAAAAAAGAATCTCTCTTCTTCTTAGTAAATTCATTACTACCATATTTTTTTCTACTTATAATTACTTCCTTACTTGATAAACCATTCATATAAGCCTCCTAATAAACATTATGAAGTTTATATTTTTTTAACACCTAAAAAAAAGTAGATAAATCTACTTTTTTATTTTAATAACCTTTAGCATATCCTTTAGCAACACGATAATTCTCACCTCTGGTGGTATAGAAGAAAATGTTAGCATCATGTGAAGCCTTCGTTATACAATAATATGTTCCCTTAGAATCATATTTGTTTTCTAACTTAGTAACTCCAACCTTATATGAATTACTATCGCTAAGTGAACTAGCACCAAGTATATCATTTGGATACCAATCAAATTCATCAATATATAATGGTAGTGTACGATTTCCATTAATTAATACATCCTCTACTGCCTTCAAAGCATTAGCATTAGTAGTTGGTGCGGCATTATATGTAGCATACCACCCACATGAACCTACAGGTGAAGTAATATATTCATAAAAAGTTTTACCTTTAGTACAACTAGAATTATTAAATAAATTAATTTCATACAAATTTGCCATATGTGAAGCAACAGCCTTCATACCATTCAAATCACTGCCATATTCTCCAATAACCATACCTGCTATTTTTTTCTTTTGCGCATCAGTTAAAGAATATTTCGTACCAACATATGAACCAGCACAATCACCAGCTCCACCAGAACCAGAACCAATTGTATTATTTTGATTTACAGTTATCTTAGTGACATCGTTAGCCATTAAGTAATCAGCGCCCCACGATGCCAAATTATTAGCACTTTTGCCCCTACTATCATACATCGTAGAATTATAAGAGAAAGCACATATAGTTAATCCCATATTATGAACTTGTTTAATAACGTTACTATCAACAGATAAAGCTATCATGTTGATACCTTCCAATTTATCCTTTACAGAATTTATTTCAGATACCTTTAATGCTGCCTCCAAAGCTGAATTCAAAAACCATATTCTAGAATTACTATCAACCGAATTCAAGGTTTTAACAACTGATGTCGTATCAGCTTGGAAAATCGTATAATTAAACCAACCTTTACTTTTTACTAATTCTATTAACTTTTTATAATCACTAACACTTTTTAAATCCAATACTGCAACTATATTATTTTTCTTACATGTATCTAAAAACACATCTAAATTATACCCGTGATATGTATCATGCTTCAATTGAAAAACACTACCACTTTGATAAACATCTACCTCAATAGCCCAAAATCCAGCCTTTATTGCAGCCTGTACTCTATCAGCATCATTTTTTTGATGCGCTACCCACAATGTTTTTCCACTTGATGATTCAGGTAAAACAGTTGTAGTCGGCACTTCAGCTGTAGAACTAGAAACCTCTTTTTCTGGTTGTTTTTCTTCAGGCACAGTTAACTGCTCTATTTCCTTACCATTTACTATCATATTGGACGCATTCAAAGTTAAAGATAATTTTTTACCTTCTACCGCCTTTACAGTAAACGGAATAATAATTAAACATAACAATAGAATCATAAAAGTTATGTCATTTTTATATTTTAAATAATGACTAGCCAAAACTCCCGAAATAGCAACCAAAGCTATTGGTATTAATATTCTCGATATTATACCAGTTTTAGGATTTTCTATTGGAACAGCTCCACTACTTTCCTCCTCTAAATTGATTGTTATCGTTATATCATCTAAATTTACCTTTTCGTTAGCAGCATTTTTATAAACCATAGTTATATATAATGGATATTTTAATGTATCACCATGCTTATATGTAATATTAATATATTCGCTTCTATTATTATCGGTTACACTTAATATCTTATTTTGATTAAGTCCAGACCCCTTAAAATCAACCTTTAGTGTTACATAATCACCAATATTATTAAATTCCGCACTAGGAGTTATTGTCAAATCATCAAAACTTACATTCTTAATAGTTAAAGTATCGCTCTTATCAAAAATCTTTGTTTCATTAATACTTGCATCCAAAGCATAAACATTTTGCATTCTAACAAAACTAGCCAATATCATTATTAAGAACAATATAAATTTTTTCATGACTTACACTCCTTTCTTTTAGTCTTCGTACACGACAATACTCTATATTAATAATATCATATTTCTACTATTTTATCAAATTAAAAAAGAACAATATCAAAAGATATTATTCCTCTTTTTCATTAATTAATTTACTAATTCCTCTAGCAAATAAAGTAGCACAAGTTTTTCTCGAAGGTTGCTTATATATATCATCATAAACATTTGCTTCTTCAAGTTTTTTACTATCATATTCTTTTTCTTCAATCATATTATAATAATTACCAAGTATTTCATTTGCTTCAGATATTGTTTTACCAATTAATAATTCACTAAGTATTGAAGTACTAGATATAGCAATAACACAAGCTTCTCCTTCATACCTAATATCTACGATTTTATCACCATCTAATTTAACATAAATGTCAATATTATCTATGCAACTAACATTATTACTATTTATCTTAATATACCTATCTTTATCCTTAGGTATTCCTCTATTTTTAGGCTCTTGATAATTATCTAATATAATACTGCGTTTCATATTACTATCCATTATAATATTTCCTCCCATATATTCTTACTATTCTTAAGAACATTAATAAGTAAATCTATTTCTTCGCGAGTATTATAAAAACTTAAACTTATCCTACAAGTATTACCTATACTAAATATATCTTTAGTCATCTTAGCACAGTGATTACCTGCTCTAACACATATATTATATTTATCCAAATAAATTGCTGTATCTTGACTAAATACACCATTAATATTAAATGCAACAATTGCCCCATCACTATTTTCATTATAAATAGTAATAAAATCTAACTCCTTAAGTTTTGTAATTAAGTATTTCTTTAAATCACTTTCATATTGTCTAATCTTATCAATACCAATAGTATTTATATACCTAATACATTCACTAAGTCCTAAAACACCCTCAATATTTGGAGTACCCGCTTCTAATTTATCAGGTAAATCCTTAAGTTCAACATAACCATCCTTATTAAAAATAGCATTCATTCCACCCCCATATTTAAGTGGAACTAATTCCTTAAGTAATTCAAATTTACCATATAATACTCCAATACCTGTAGGTCCATACATCTTATGCCCCGAAAAAGCCATAAAATCGATATCCATATCACTAACATCTATTTTTGTATGAGCTATACTTTGAGCAGCATCAACAACTAATAATATATTACTATCATGACATACTCTAGCTATACTCTTAATATCCCTAATATCACCTACTACATTAGTAATATGAGCCAAAGAAACAACCTTAGTCTTATCGCTAATAGCATTCTTTAAATTATCTATTGTTACTTCATTATTACTATCAAGAGAAATATATTTAACAACAATACCCATCTCTTTTTGTAATATAAACCAAGGCAATACTAAAGAAGCATGTTCACTCTCTGTAATTAATACTTCATCACCATTTTCTAGTTTATTTTTGAAATAACCAAAGACAATGTCATTTAATGATTCTGTAGCTCCTGATGTAAATACTATCTCACTACTATGTTTAGCATTTATAAATTCTCTTACAATATCTCTACACTCATCATACAAATTACTAACCTTTAAACTATTACTATAATCTCCCCTATGTATATTTGAAGTATATTTGTTATAGTAATCTACAATACTATCTCTAACAATATCAGGTTTTAAAGTTGTTGCGCCATTATCAAAATATACAATATTACTATTTAATATTGTAAAATCTTCTCTATTCATAACTCACCTCCAATATGTATCTATTATTTCCATAATTCTAAATCTAAGTTCAATATTTCCCAAAAAATTACCCAGTAAATACCCCTTAATTAATAATTTTAAAGTATCATTATAATTGATTCCCTTACTCATTAAGTAAAAAATATCTTCTTCCTTAAAAGAACCAATAACACTACCATGTTTAGCTTCAACATCATCTAAATCAATAAACATATTAGGACTAACCGAAGTATTACAATCCCCCATAGTTACTATTCTTGTCGTTTGATCTAATATAGAATTATTACATTCTTTTAAGACATTACTATTAATTATAAAATTAATATCACTATTTAAAAGAGCAATTGATTTATTATTAATATTACTACTAGTATCCTTAGAATTATGATTAACATTAATTACATATTTTTCTACACCCCTACATATATTAGAAAAATTATAATTAACTATAGTACCCTTTTTACATAAATTAATATTATCAACCTCATTAACAGATAGATTATTATAAAACTTAACAATATTTAAACTCCCCTTATTAATATCATAAGTATTAGTAATATTTACTTCCCTATCAAAACTACATTCAATTAATTTAACACATCCATTAATTATAAAATTAATCTCATAATCTCCATCATCCATATATTCAAGTAAATATTCACCATCTGTAAGTTTAACATAATTATCTAAAACCCTAATACCAGTAATACCATCCCTACTTACTAATATCTTATTCATTACTATTATCTCCAGTTATATCATTTGACTTAGTAATATATTCATAACCATCTTTTTCAATCTCTTTCGCTAAACTATAATCTCCTGTCTTAACAATTCCACCATTAGCCATAACATGAACATAATCAGGTTTTATATAATCGAGTATCTTAGTTAAATGCGTAATAATTAATATACTCGTATCAGGATTTTCCTTCTTGTATTTAGCTATATTAGATGCCACTATCTTTAAACTATCAACATCAAGTCCAGAATCAAGTTCATCTAAAATAATAAATTTAGGTTTTAATAATTTAAGTTGTAAAACTTCATTCTTTTTCTTTTCACCACCAGAAAAGCCAACATTTAAAGATCTATGTATTAAATTTTTATCCATCTTTAAATCATTTGTTGCTTCTTCACATCTATTAATAAAATCATATAGTCCTACCTTTTTACCTTCATGACTAGATATAGCAGTTCTTAAAAAATCTTGATTACTAACACCATCTATCTCAAGTGGATATTGCATAATTAAAAATATACCTTTTCTACTTCTTGCATCAACAGGCATTTTTTTAATAGATTCCCCATCAAAAATAATATCCCCATTTGATATCTTATAATTATTATCACCCATAATAACTCTAGACAATGTAGACTTTCCTATACCATTAGGTCCCATTATAACATGGACGCTACCATTATCTATATCTAAATTAAATTCATTTAATACTTTTTTTGAGGCAACACTAACACTTAAATTTTTAATTGATAACATAAATATCACCCACATAAATTATACCAAAGAATACCTTAAAAATAAAGAGATAAAAAAATTAGATAAATAATTATCTAATTTATTGTTGATACCAAGTAGCACTGATGTCACAATTATCACTAAGAGGTGTCGGATTAGGTTTATCCACTGATGTTAGTATTGGCATCTTAAATGCT
>JAEEGL017062527.1_pt1 | contig 12920 bp, 13 predicted proteins | sample 9134231 | NCBI WGS metagenome assembly JAEEGL01 (sample SAMN16246548, study PRJNA631951) | gut metagenome | biome: gut microbiome; feature: rumen; material: fiber-attached | host: Bos | place: Iran: Karaj | collected 2018-10 | reverse complement strand
TGCCAGCAGTCCGCAAATCTTGTCGAGCAGTCCTGAGCGCTCTGCACTCTTTCCGCCATAATGCACCAGCACCTTCGTGCCACCATACTTCTTCACCAGAGCAGCCACCTGCTCTTCACTCTGTTTTCCGAACACCACTTCCGTCGGTGCATAGTAATTAAAATCCTTCATATCATTTATTTTAAATAACAGCAGACGTAACGCGTCATGTCGTAGCGTCTGCTAGTGAGTCTCAAGTTAGTCCTCAAAGGATGGCATCATGACTATTTGAAGAATTGCGTGAAAGCCATGACGGTAAAAACGTGGTCGGCTGCGCTGCCTGTCTCCCTACAGCTATGCATAGCAAGGATGGCATTGCCCATATCCACACCTCTCAAAGGAATTGATGATGCCAAGATATTACCTAATGTGCTGCCTCCAGCCACATCGGAATGATTCACAAACCGCTGACAGGGGACACCAGCCTCTCTGCAGAGTTCAGCAAATACGGCTGCCGACACAGCGTCGCTCGCATATTTCTGGGCAGCATTGAACTTGATGACAGGACCACCGCCAAGCACGGGATGGTTCGTTGGGTCGTACTTCTCGCTGTAGTTAGGATGCCAGGCGTGCGCATTGTCTGCTGAAATCATAAACGCCCGCTCTACGGCTTGATAGAAGGCTTCCTCAGTACCGCTCTGAGACAGGGCGATACGCTTCAGCATCATCGAAAGGAACGGACTGCCCGCACCCTGCTTGGTCTGCGAACCCGTCTCCTCGTTGTCGAAGATAGCGAGAACTTTGGTTGCGTCTGTAGTTTCTGTACCAATCATTGCCTCCAAACCGGCAAAACACATCGACAGGTCATCCAATCGCCCAGAGGAGATAAACTCATCGTGAACGCCGAAGGTACATGCAGGTGTGGCATCGGCCAGATAGAGGTCGAAGTCGAGAATATCCTCCTGCTTGATTTCCAACTCCGTGCAAATAACGTTCATCAACAGATTCCCTCTTTCCAATTCGTTGCTGACAATACCCAATATCGGCAACATATCCTTCTGTTTGCTCAGCTTCACGCCGTCATTCACCTGACGGTTAAAGTGGATGGCCAAGTTACTGATCTGAAGCAGCGGACGCTTGACGTGCAGCAACAGCGTCTGGGGATTGAGTGCATCGTTGCCACGTACGATCACACGTCCGGCGATCGTCAGCGGACGGTCGAACCACGTCGACATGATAGGGCCGCCATACACCTCTGTATTCAGTTTCACGATTCCCCCCTCACACAACATCTCGGCATTGGGCTTGATACGGAACGTGGGTGAGTCGCAATGGGCACAAATCATCTTGAAGCCTGCTTCTGCCAACGGCTTGCGTCCGATATGAAAGGCATAGACGGAAGAGTCGTTCTTCGTCACATAAAGTTTGTCACCTGCCTTCACCTCGCCGAGAGCCTCACACGGGTCAATGCGACGATAGCCGGTCTTCTCCAGCTCGCTGGCAATGTTGCTTGCTGCCAGGAAGTTCACTGGCGAGGCATCCAAGAAGTTTAATAATCGTTGTACCATACCTCATTCTGTTTTTAGCGTTCATAACATTCGTCTTGTTCACGGGCGAATCTTCCTGACCGATCCATCGCTTTGACGACTGATGTAGATATTGCCAGGCACAAGTGTCTTGACCTGACGGCCGTCGAGCGTGAAATAGACAGCAGACTGGCGGTTTGTTGCCGACGGTAAATTTCGTATGCCGGTAGCGTTGCTCTTTACGTTGACCACATAGGTAGACATAACTGACATGTCAGCACTAATAGCATAAATAGTACACACATAATGGTCGCCATCTATCTCGACATCCTTAGCGACGTGGGCAGCCTTTCCATCGACGGTTACCTCGATGTCGTCAGCCGTGATCGTCTCATTCAGCGCCATCTCGTACGACGTCTTATCCTGTGTGAAACCTTCCACGTTTTGGCCCTTTATCTTCAGCCCCGTCACACTGGCGTTGTAGATGAACGCGATGTCATCGACGAGCAGTTCGTCGTCAGCGCTGCCTTGTCCGGGATCGGCATTGGTGGAGAGGGTTATCAGTACCGCTTTCGGATCCACGGCATCCGTTGTATAAGTAAAGGGAGCCGTCACGCGAACCCACTCGCCATTGGTCGTGGCTATCTTGTCGTTCTTGGCTTTTGCCACGACGTTGGTGTAAGCCTTGTCCTCAGGATCCTGATAGTAGGTACCGTCGGTGATGGCAGCACTAACGGTGGCATACGGGTGCTGGCTATTGGCCTTGCCCTGCTTGAACTTCACCCAAACGGCAACCTGATCCGGACACCAGCTAAAGGGTACGTAAAAAGGATCGCCATTGCCGTCGACATCTGTTTTGCTCATGTCGAGATAAGCATTGTTTTCCGTATCGGTTGCTATCATGGAACCAGCGTTCATGCGGCCAGTCGTCATAGTGCCGTTGGCAACGATGCCGAAGATGGATGTAGCATACAGTCGTGCGCTGGCGTCGCCCGAGTGGGCATCACTTGACTTTTCGATGTGATGACCAGCCAGTGAAGCCATATTGCCCGTGGCACTCTCGAACGAGTGCCAGCCATTGGGCTCTTCAAAGCTATCCGACGAGGTGTGCCAACCCTCGAAGCTCGCATTCGCCATCTGATAGCCGCTGCCGATGACCACCTGAATGACCTGCCCTAAGCTTTCCGACAGGTCAATGTCAAGATAACAGCGCAAATTATCACCTTCTATCTTTCCACGAAGTATCATGTAGATAGGAGGCAGCACGCTACCCATCCAGAGGCTTACGTTTGGATCGTCACCTGCGGTTATCGCTACTTCTTTGGCAGCGATGAGCAGCGTGGCATTGCCGTCATAATAAGGTTTTAACCCTGTCAGCGCCACATTACCCACGCCCATAGAGGCGCTTCCGGTCTGCAACACGAAGTTTTTCAGAGTGAGGTCATACAATCCGTCGTTTTCAACAATCGTGATGGTGGCCCTCTGTTCGGTTGACACGCCATTGACCGTAACGATGATGGGGACATCATAATCAGTTGCAAGGACAGCTGTAGCCGTCATGGCAACAAACAATAAAGTAAATAACTTCTTCATACGCTATTTAGTTGTATTATATTACATTCTGATAAGCGACGATCCCAACGTGCCGCATTGTACGGCATAGACGGCGGCAGGCAGGTTGGGAAGATTCACAATGCCGTCGGCAGTCTGGATGCTGAACACCTTCTGCCCGTTGAGCGTATAGACGTTGACGGTAATAGGCTCCGTGATGCCCTCGATGCGCAGGGTTTGGCCCTGCAGGCTGACACCTGCGAGCTTCTGCGGCAGCGTGGGGATGGAGGTCGTCACGCCGAGGATGTCGAGCAGTCCGGCGTAGGCGTCCACTTCGCCGTAGCCATACATATTGTTCGGATAGGTCTTGTTCGGTTCGGGTTTCTTGCATGTACGGCTCAGCGTGGCGATAATCTCTTCGCGCGTCAGGTCGGGCGTAGGACCGCACGATGACCAGTTGAGGAGGAGGCCCTCTTCGTTCTCGTTGCCCGCAGCGTAGGTAAGTTCACCTTCGAGGTTCGTCACATAGTTGCGATGACTGACCACTCCCACGGCAGTAGTGAGATACCCTATCAGGGCCGTTATAATAAATTTCATTTTCATTGATTCCTTTTTCAGCTGCAAAGATAACAATTTTCCGGAAATTATTCTGGAAATAACAATGAAAAAGCATCCGGATCTGGTAATTTTACATTTTTTTAGAAGACACGGGTGTCGGTGCATCCTCGATGGTATCGTACTCGGCCATCGCCCCAGCCATACGGGCATCGAGGTCGGCCAGGCGGTAGAGACCGTCACTATTGGCAGTCAGGCCCTCGATAGTGACGGACTGTACCATCGGCGGCTCTTCAAGCGAAAACAGCGTGCGGGCATGCAACTGGCTGTATTTCGGATAGACCAGATTGATAGCGACATAGTCTTCACTACCGTCGCTCCATTTCTCGAAGACGAGCTTTGAGCCGATGGGCGTACGTACCTCCAATGCCTGCTCCGTCTCAGGAAGGTTCAGGCGCAAGGCTGCGCTGATACTCGCCAGATTGCTGTCGTGGCCACAGAGAAACGTAAACTTGCGTCCTTCATGGTGCAGTTCCTCGCGGATGCGGCTCACCAGCGGATAGGCCAGGTTGACGGCAGCGCTGTGGGTGGTAAAAAGCAGAGCGTCGTACACCTCCTTTACGCCGCAGATCCCGCGCCATTGTTCCTCAGTCAGTTTATGACCGAAGGCTGCCATACTCTCACTCTCATAACATTGTAGCACCAGCGCATCGGCCACGCTGTTGGCCAGAGTGTAGCCACCTTTCATCCTCGGTTCGTCACCCTTCTCCAATATGAACTGCGTGTCGCCGTACCAGAAGTGCGTCGTATCGTTCTCGGCAGCAGGCGAATGGGGCATGTCGATCAACTTCTCCATCATCATCAGCGTGGGCTGTACGGACTGCATCCACGCCTGAGGCCCGCCGTGCATCGCATTGATCTCGGCCATGACCTGCTGGCGGTACTGATCGTTCATCTTCGTAAACTGCGGGGTGAACACAGGATCCATCTTGTCCTCGTAATACTTGTGCTGGATCTCCACATTGGCAAAGGGCAGGAATCCGGCAGAGAAATACTTGGCTGTGGCGAAGGTGCGCTGGCGAGAGTTGGCATAGAACAGCACCTCGCTGCCCACAGGACGGCAGTTGTCAGGCAGCAGTCCCTCAGCGACCACCCACTTACGGAAGAACTGTCCCATCTCCGTCTCCAGCACGCCGCCGCGCAATGACAACTGACTGCCGGGCGACGTCCAGCGGAACCACTGGTGCGGTGTCACCCGCATATATGCCGCTCCTCCTGATACCAGCGGCGAGCGGATATTATGACGGCTCATCACCACCACTTCTTTCAGTTCATATTTTGCCCTGAATACATCAGAACGCTCCGTCTGAGCCTGCAGGCTCATGGCTGCCATCATGGCTGCTACTAACATCAAACATTTGTTCATATCTTCAAATCTTATTAATTTTTATTTATAAGAGTTCAAACCTTACTCCAGATTTCTTGCCACATACGTAGGCTATTGGTCTGTTGTCACCTTGCCGCAGGCTGTCGATATACATCGGCTCCCCTTCGATGATCAGGCTGCAACGGAACGTGTCGCCAACGCGCAGACGTGTATTCTCAGAGGCGACCACTCTGAACTCAAGCTCGCCGAGATACTCCACATCGCATACCCTATCAGGCAGCCAGGTCAGACGGACACGATTCCCACGAGCCAAGGCCGACTCCACACTCAGCCGTCTGTTCATGACCGGACTGCTCTGCTGCTCCTTTGGCAGCAAGGCGTTCTTACGATACTCCTCCCAGTCGCGATAGCCGATGAACTGCGCCAGAATATTCAGAGTGCCTACACGCGGTTCCACCTGCTCGTCCACATAGCCCCAGACACGCATCAGCGTGGTGCGACTTACAAGGATGTGCAGCCTCGCATAGATCAGTTCCCTGAGACGTTCAAAGTCCTTCGGCGTCTGCATCTTCTGATGCAGTGCGCTCTCAATATCCTGACACAAATGATTCGTCATACGCTTCTTTCAGTCTGTTAAAATCCTCGATTACCTGTCTCTGATGGTCATTCAGATAGTCATCCAGCGCCTTTTTGATCTCAGCAAACGCTGTCTCCGAATGTTTGGGGCGGATGGATTCAATGTAGGCATTAGAAGCATCCACCTCTTCACTTAACTTATCTGCGAAGTCTGGCATCAGCCAGACCACGTTCGACAACGTGTCAAGATGTGCCCTGATGCCGCTTTCAGCGAATATCGCATCCAGCTCCGCCCTTCCTTCATCGACGGCAGCCGTCACTTCCAGCTGTTTTGTGTCGTCCTGATTCGTAACAGTCCTCAGGCTTCTCATCTGAATGCCAAAATAGATTCCGATTACGGCAACTGCCACAACGAGGCAAGCCAACACAGTCTGCTTCATCGCCGATGCTCCCTTACGCATCGCCTCCAACAGGCTCTCCGTGTTTTTGTAACGTTGATCGACAGCCCCCGTACATCTCTTTATAATATGGTGGAAGCCATAGCCCAGATCCATCTTGCTGAAGACCACTCCAAGGCTGTAGATGTCGTTACGCACATCAGCTACAGCATTCTGAGCCTGTTCTGGCGACATATACCCTTCTGTGCCGGCAGGCTGTTTCAGTATAGCGTGACTGTCAGAGTCAGCCAGTCCAAAGTCCACCAGTTTCACATGATGCCCATTGTGCGTCACCATGATGTTCTCTGGTTTCAGGTCTCTGTGTACGAATCCTTTCGAGTGTACGTAGCCCACGATGTCAGTCAGTTCCCTTGCCACCCTTCGCTGCTCGTTCCTTTGCGGTTTCTGCGTCAGCCATTCCCTGAGTGTGATGCCGTCCACATACTCCATCACGATGCACAGTCCCAACGGCTCCACCTCTTCCAGTCCTATGGCAGTCACCACGCCAGGATGCTGTAGCTGCATCAGCACCTCCAGTTCTTTCCGAAGCCGCTGCTGATAGCCCGCCTCATCAGCCACCTCCTGACGGAGGCCTTTCAGCAGCCACCATCGCCCATAGCGTTTCGCTTTGGCCACGATGTTCACTGCCGATGTGCTGATTGTCTCCACATCCGTAAACTCACGGTCTATTCCTTCAAACGAATCCACCAAATAGCCAGAGGCAGAATTATCGTAATCGCTGTTTACCATATTTCACGGCAAAATTACGAAAATTTTCGAAAAGTACAAAAGAAATCGGAAATAATCTCAAGATGATACAGCAAAGCCGTCCTTCCGACATTTTTCCTTTACCCTATTGATTCTATCATCAAAGTTTGGATGAGAAGAGAAAGCATCAAGCAACTTCTGATATTTTTTGTTATTCCCTTGTTTTGACAGAGCCTTCAATTTTTTGAAAGCCAGTCCTAAAGCCCAAGGATTCTTGCCACATTTCTTCAGAAAGCTATAGCCGTAGTCGTCTGCTTGTGTTTCATGAGTACGAGATTGCTTAGCAGAGAGTGCTACACTGGCAACGTCACCAAGATACGAATCTGATACTATGGCCCAAGTAGAACTCTGAGAACCAATTAAGTCTGAGGCAGCACTTCTCAGGAGAGCATCTTTCCAAGCACCCTTTACATGACGCAATGCCACATGACCGGTCTCATGACCAATTACGCCCAGCAATTCATCATCACTTAACAAATCCATCAGGGCAGAGAATACTCTTACACTCCCGTCTGGACATGCAAAAGCATTGAGGTCTGTGGTCTGGTATACCTTGAAGTTCAGCTTTATTCCATCTGCATCCTTCATCCCTTTGGTAATACGTCGCAGTCGCTTAGTATATCTATTGTTCTCTCCACACACTTTATTTTGTCTGTCCATTTCAGCGACTTCTTTACTAACCATTTTTGCTAAGTCCTCATCGCTGAGCATGTATGCTTGCCCTGCCTTAACAGCCCCTGTAATCACCCGTCCCCAATCTGTTTGAGAATAGATTGGGGACGCGGATATTAATAAAAACGGAATAAAACAATTTTTTAATTTGACCATCTTGGACCTCGCGTAATCGAAATTACTTTATGATTTTGAATTTTAATACTTCCTATCCAAATGTTTTTAATTGTCGATTCTCTATATCCTGTTTTTACAGAACGAAGAGCATATAAGTCGTATTTTTTAAACGTCTTAGTTTCAAAGGTTGTCTTTAAATCAATAAGATAAAATTTGCATACAAATGCAACAAGATCCTCATGCATTCCGACCTGTATATCTCCTTTATCTGCAAGATCAACCCATTTTTTACCATATTTCTTATTCATCTCCTCTCTAAGGTTATCTACAGTTTTAGCCCATTCTTTTTTAGCTTTTGCTTCCTCTTGTCTTGACAATTCCTGTTTTTTTCTTATTTCTTCATTCCTTTTTAATTGTTGTGCATATTCCCTAGCTCTTTCAGCTTCTATTTCTTTTCGTCTCTTTTCTTCTTTTTCTTTGTTATCCAATAAATCTTGTACCTCCTTTGATTTTTCAATAAAAGCATAAAAATTTTCATATGGGCCACTAATTATTTTTTCTATATACAAAGGCCTTTCAAAATCGCAAGAAAAGCTATCTTCCGATTGTTCTAGAAAATTCTTTTTTGAAATAGTTATACTGCTTTTCCCTCGTTTCACGACATAAGTGGGAACCATACAACGACCAGATTTACTAAGATCATAACCTAATTCTATATGATGTAAATCGCCATAATAGTCAAACATCTCGTACGGCTTGTTTTTCAAAATTAAAAAACTATTTCCTATAGTGTTAAGACTAGGATCACAGTCTTTCATATTTAATACTATTCCTGCTATTTTTATTTGTCTCATAGTTTTTATACTCTGTAAATCTTTAAAAGACATCATAACATATCTTGATATTGGTTGTTGATTCAATAGATAGTAAAAGAAAGGTCTTATCCTAGAATTTTCAAGCTGAGGATTAAGCAAATTTGCCGCAGTTTTTATTTGTTCTTTATCCTTTAGGGCTATAGGTATCATCATTGCACAAGTTTCCTCGTTAGAATGTTCTTTAATATAACTTTCGAAGTCGCTATATATGTTTTCTTTATGCTTTTCCAAATTTTCAACATACAAATCAATTTCATGATATCTTTTATAAAAGTCCGAGCCGTCAATATCATATCTTCCATCGTTCTTGTCTGTTATAATAACTTCTTCTCCAGGCATTGCTGGGCAAACATAAGATTTAGTTATTTTTGTTTTGGTATTCGTTACTGTGAAGGCAATAATACATGGTTCCGGAATGTCGTAATTACCTTTCGTGGATGTCGTTACTTCCCTAGTCCCGGCTACTTCTTTTTGATTTATGATGTCATATTCCTCGACCAAAACCACATCAGTTTTGAAACTTAATTTCAATTTCCATTTCAACACACCTCCAGCTATACATTCCACAGAAAACATCAACGCTAATAATATAAAGATATTTTTTTTCATAATAATTTCTGTTAATATTTATATTGGTAATTCTTTATTTATACAACTTAAATATATTGGTTCTACCTTTGGACAAATATTGATTACATATTGTCACAAGACTCTACTCATGCTGTTTGATAAAATCAACATTATATCTTTCCACATCGCTAAATTCAGAAGAAACCTTATTCATATCTGTAGTGGTTCCTTTATACCAGTCGCATGATTCAAAATATTCTGACAGCTCTTTGTCTCCAAAGATATAGCCATGAGCAGCATAGATAGTGTTTCGGAGCAGTCTTAATTCATCTTTGGAAAGGTCTTTTATATCAACCTCCATCAATTTATTTTTTAAAGCATAGGTTTGTAGACCTCTCATGAAGGAGTCGTCCTTCTTTTCTTGTGGTTTGTTTAAATAATCTTCATATTCTTTTCCCGTAAATTTCACATATTTAAGCAGAGATTTAATTACGTCCATGTTCTTATACACAAATGAAGTCTTCACGCCGAAATCTCCCCAGTCGCAGGCATTCAAATAGGCTGAGCCTGCTGAAACTGTCAACGTAGTAGCTTCATTAGGCTCTAAATCCAGACCAGATTCTATCATTTTTGTTGGAGCACCAAACTCGCCACTTTTACTATAAAAAGTAAACTCTACATTATATTCGCTACCCTTAATAGCAACGAGACTTCCGTTTCTTATAGGTTGGCTATAAATAACACTTCCTCCATATGCATGATTCCATGTAATAGTCCCTTGTTCAAACACAAGACTTCCAGAAATCAAATCGGAATAAATCTGCTTTAAATATGCAACAAATTTACCATCTTTATCCATTAAATCAGATAGATAACGGTCTGAGAGTTTTTTTAAAGGGACTCCAGTCTTTATTGACAATTCCATTGCTGCTGAATCCAACTCAAATAAGCTATAGGAATCCTCTAACACAATCTCGTTCTCTCCTTTTACATTATACACCAATTTCTGCTGGCGGGCATTTGAAATCGAAGCGACATATTTGCCAGAATCGTTTTTCTCGATAGAGATGTCACCTTCTATAATATTTTCAGGAAGCTGCATATTTGAAATATTCTTCGCAGCAGGATAGATGTTGTAAATAGACGCCTTGTCTTTTGCATTAATTGCACTTATGAATTGATTGGTCAATTCTTCAACTTTGCCCTTGTTGGAGTCACAAGATTGCAAACACATTATTACAATTAATGAAGCTAAAACACATTTTAAAGTTTTCATATTCATAACTCTTATTTTAGTAAAACATATTTAAACAAAAGAATAAATGCTTATAAATTTTGCATTAGTATATTGAATTCTATACTAACTTTTCTTACTATTTTTTCGCAAGTGATGGGGTGCCTGTAAAACTTTAGTTATCTTAGTATTTCGCAATATAGTTATTATATCATTTGCATTTTGGGGATATCGATTTCTATGATTTCTGTCATCCCAATAGTTAATTATATAATTATTGTTTTCAAAAGAATAAATAGAATAATTATTTCCTCTAACAATCAAAGATAATTCATTCAACTTTACAAACCTATCAAGGAATTCTGTTCCAATCCTTTTCCCAAAACATAATCCTATATGGATATCGCTCATTTTAATGATCTTCTTTAACGGATCAAAAACCTTGTCTTCTATAATGTTTTTGTGCTTTTTGAAATTCCTATTATTAATACCATACCACGAAACAGAATGCCATGCACATAATTCCATAACAAATGGAAGTTTTTCTGGGTCAGCAGATTTTTGTTCTGTTTTTGATTGGTTAATATATAATGTTTTTATCAGCTCTTGAATCCATTTCGATTTTTGTTTTTGCCACCATTCTCTTCCAATGGAATCCGCAAACCAGGATTCTGTAGAAGACAAGTCACGATATAATGGGAAACTTTTAACGAAACCACTATATTTACTCTTTTTAATTTCGTGTATCATACAATTATCAGCATCAGCACAAAAGCGATAATTGTGACGACTATCTTGGCATGTACCAGGATTGTAATTCACAATGACAAAAGAACAATTTTCTGGATCTCCCCAATAGGGTTCTGGTAATCGATTATTTACAGATTCCAAATCAATCTTAAGGTCTGATGCAAAATTAATTTGTTCTTTTAACTCGATGCGACCATATTGGTTTCTTAACCATTGTTCAATTACAATATCCCAATACTCAATAAAAGGGGATGATGTATCCAAAATAGTTTTACTTGTAATTTTTATAGCCATAATTATATGTTTTAAGTTTAAAATTCATCTATAATCAAAGAGTGTGAGCCTCCTGACATCCTTAGTCTGAAGGTTCTGGAATACCTGTGAATATAAGAATGAAATCAGCTCACACCTGCAGGTATATATGTGGGCTGACTCCATAATGGAGAGAGCAGTATATATGCTACTGCAGGAGGAACAGCTTTCAGACTTTTTCCCTATTCACTTGAATTTTCCAGATTCTCAGACGGGTCAAAGCTTTTTAGCTCTCCTCAATGTTCGTCACCCATCGCAGAAGGCGGCCGAAGCCACTCCTTTGATGAATGACGCTACAAAGATAGGAATTTTTTTTGAAAGTTGTATCATTTTGAGCTGATTTTTTTGCATTTTCTTCGTTTTGCGGGCAAATTTACGCAAAACATCCCATACAGCATGGTTCCATTTCATTCCTTTTTGCCGTTCACGCAGACATTAAGAGCCAACTCACAGGTCCTGTTCCCGTAAGTTCCCGATGTCTCGGTGGATAAAAATCTCAGTAGGAATATTGTCAGGCGACTTTCGCCTTGCTTATTTCGTTCTGCAAGAAAGAGTACACGTAGCCTGGGCTTTGATAATAGAGTCCTGTGGCATCGTCCTGCAGACGCTCAAAGGTCTCGGAGGTGTAGAGTACGTCGATGGCCTCTTCTCGGCTGTAGTGGTAGTCATCCATCAGATATCCAGCCAACTCGACGCAGATGTCATCCTTCATCAGTTGTTTCTGTTCTTTGGTAAGTGTCATAATCTTTTCGTTAGGAGTTGTAATGCACGTTCGCTGCCAAAGTAGTACTGAAAAGTGATACCTTTGGCGTATTTCAGTTCCTCGACGAGACGAGATAGCGAGATGACGCCACCCTCGTAGCGGCGCAACTGGTAGGTGACACCATCGTCGGCTATCGGACCATATACGATATCGTAGTCGTGAACGGGGTGCTTAACGTTCTTATCGCGGTTAGCGAGCACGAAAAGTGCCCATTCCTCGCAGTAGTCGAGATAGATGAGTACTTTAAAGTCAGCAGAGTTCATCGCCGTCTCGTCGAAAAGGAACTCTGTGACCTCGGGGTTGCCCTGCTGCGTCTGGCTGACTTTCTGAAAGGCCATGTCCCAGGCCTGCTGCTTGTCAGGCGAGAGATAGAATCCACTGCCAAAATCCTTGAAGGGCTTGGAGTGGATGAGGTCAGGCACCTCTATCTTCTGGTTCGAGCCGTGGTAAAGTCTGATCATCACAACTGTCCTCCATTATTTGCGCAGACCTGTGTCAGAGCCTCGACGGTGTCGGCGAACGACTGGGTGTGCAGTACTGCATAGTGTTCGCGCAGATGGTCCATGCCCTTGAAGCGTTTCAAGTAGGCATATGCCTGACGTTGTCTGATACCGTAGCGGAGGGCAAACTCACTAATGAGTGCCACCGTGAATCCGAAAACGTTTTTATCTTCTCGTGCCATAATCTGTCGTTTGTTTGTTTTGACACTGCAAATTTAGATAAAATTTTCGAGATTATAAGCCAGTCGAGATAAAAATGTGATCAAATTGCCCCGAAAAGTTAGAAATCAAGGCTCACATACGCTCAATCCTACTCTTTCCGTGCTCTAAGTCACAAATCTTTTGTAT
>JAEEGL016119819.1_pt1 | contig 12920 bp, 12 predicted proteins | sample 9134231 | NCBI WGS metagenome assembly JAEEGL01 (sample SAMN16246548, study PRJNA631951) | gut metagenome | biome: gut microbiome; feature: rumen; material: fiber-attached | host: Bos | place: Iran: Karaj | collected 2018-10 | reverse complement strand
TCGACGGAGGCGAGCCGGATCAGCCGGATGTCCTTATCATTCACAGCGTCCTGGTACTCTTTGCTTCCCATTCTGTAGAAATGGAAATCAAATCCGTCTTCCTTAAGTTCCTGCACCTCTTGCGGAGAGAAATCTCCCCATGCCGAGATCCTGTCAATTTCAGTGTTTGCGGCGCTGATCGTCTGCGTAAGGGCGGTTTTCTTATCAATGGCCGCCTGTACGCCGCGGTACATTTCCTCAAATTCGCTGTCGCTCAGAATCTCCGCTTTCTGCTTTCCTTTCGCTTTCGGATCGGCATATTCCTTCAGGGCGTTTGCCGTCTTTGAAAGGTTCTGGAAGCTGTCGCTCAGATTACGGTCCGCATTTTGTTTCTCTGCGAGATGCATGATTCCGATCTCCCGGAGACCTTTGAGCATCTCTTCTTTACCGGAGGCAGATGTGACGATGTGAACCATTTTCATTTTCTCAATCATCGTTATACCTCCACTAGTTTCTTCTTCGCGATCTTGCCGCGGACTACGGCCGCTGTCTGCTGGTCTCCAATATATACCTGGATGACACGGATATTCTCCTTTGCCTCAGGTATTTTGACCTTCTCGAAGAGGTTAACCCTCTGGGAAGTCGTCCGAAGTTCCGCATCCAGAAGCTCTACCTGCTTCCGGAGTGTTGCGACCAGTGCGTCCAGTCTGGCGATCTCACGAAGCTTGAAGACAGCAGTATCTACCCACAGGGGATAGTCGTCCACGTCGTAATTGATCTCCTTGAACGTCAGCTCTTCGAAAGCCGGGATCTTGACACCTGCGATATTGTCATCCCTGGTGACCACCCTGTCCGGCTGGACAAGATTATCCAGCTTCATTTTTTCTTCGAAGAGATCATTTTCTGCAAATACAGCTACCCAGTCGTCCAAGTCACCAATCATCTGAACGCGTTCGGCTTCCTTCTTCACAAGTTCAGCCTTTATCTTCATAATGACTGACTGCAGCTGCTGCTTTTTGAGCTGCAGGGTCGGAAGATAGCGCTGGAACTGTTTGAGGTTGTCCTTCTGCTTCTTCAGTTCATTCTTTGTAAGTTTGATAGCCATGGACACGCTCCTTTTTAATTCAAAGCATCTTTATTCGGCCATCTCTCTTTGATCAGACTTGTCTTAAGACCGGTCTCGTTCGGCTCGAAACACTCTGCAAGGATGTCCCATCCCAGATTGAGCGCGTCTTCCAGCGGAATGTTAACACCCAGGTCCATCATCTTCGACTCGAACAGCTCGCCGTACTTGAGGAGCTTGTCATCCCACTCGGTCATCATGAAGCCCATGGACTTTTTCTCAAGACTCTCCTTGTACTGGGCATACAGACGGATCATACCGTCCATGAGTGCACGGTGGTCATCTCTGGTCTCGCCGTTGACATTCTGTTTCAGACGGGAAAGGGAACCGAAGGGTTCGATGTGGCCGCCCTTGAGGTAGTACTGGCCCTCTGTAATATATCCTGTATTGTCAGGAACCGGATGCGTGACATCGTCACCGGGCATCGTAGTAACGCCGAGAATCGTGATGGATCCTGCGCCCTCGATATCCACGGCCTTTTCATATCTGGATGCAAGGCAGCTGTACAGGTCACCGGGATAACCACGGTTGGAAGGCACCTGCTCCATCGTGATCGCCATTTCCTTCTGTGCATCGGCAAAGTTCGTCATATCGGTCAGAAGCACAAGAACTCTTCTGCCAGTCAGCGCGAACTGCTCTGCAACAGCCAGCGACATATCGGGAACCAGAGTACATTCAACGATCGGGTCAGCCGCGGTATGAATGAACATGACGGTGTGGCTCATGGCGCCGCCCTTTTCCAGGGTGTCGCGGAATTCCATATAGTCATCATACTTCAGACCCATGCCGCCGAGGATAATGACATCAACCTCAGCCTGCATTGCGATTCTGGAAAGAAGCTGGTTATAGGGCTCGCCGGAGATCGAGAAGATCGGGAGCTTCTGGCTCTCGACCAGCGTATTGAATACGTCGATCATCGGGATACCGGTACGGATCATCTTCTTGGGAAGAATACGCTTTGCCGGGTTGAAGGACGGGCCGCCGATCGGGATCATGTTCTCTGTAAGTGCGGGCCCGTTGTCTCTCGGAACGCCTGCACCGTCAAATACACGGCCGAGCAGGTGATCTGAGAAGGATACCATCATCGGTCTGCCAAGGAAACGGACGGGATCCGTCGTGCTGACGCCCTGCGCACCTGCAAAGACCTGAAGGGATACCATGTCTTTATCCAGCTTGATTACGTTCGCGTAACTGTCGCCGACAAGCGCAAGGTCGCCGTTCCTGACGCCCGGTGCACGTACGGTGACTACGTTACCGACAATTGATTCGATTTTTGTATAAACTTTCTGCATATTGCCCGGACCCCCTTAGTCAATAGCCTTCGACATATACAAGTCGGTGATCTTCTGTTCCTGCTGCTCGAATTCAGGCGTCTCGAACACGGTTCCGTGCCAGTCGAGGAATTCCTGTCTGAGCTGGTTGAAGAAACCTCTGATCTCTCTCTTGTCTGTAATATCGTAGGTCTTCATCAATGCATCGTAGAGTCTGTCAAATTCCCTGCGCTGTCTCTCGGGCTCACAGGCCGCGTCGATCGGATCGAAGGAGTTCTGCTGCAGATAAACTGCATCCAGGAGTTCACCCTTCTGATAGATGATGTAGTCTTCGCTGGAAGTTCCTTCCTCACCGACGACCTTCATCATCTGGTTGACTTCCGTGCTGCGGATGAGCACGCCGCGGGCTTTGTGAATGCGGTCCATATCGACAACGCCCTTATACTTGGACCAGGAATCCACCGGATGGATCGCGGGATACTTACGGGCATCCGAACGTTCACGCGCAAGACCGTGGAACGCGCCGACCACCTTCAGTGTTGCCTGTGTCACAGGCTCTTCGAAGTTACCGCCGGCCGGGGAGACTGTACCGCCGATGGTGATGGAAGCAATCGTGCCGTCATCCAGGCGTACCTTTCCGGCTCTCTCATAGAATGCGGCGATCGTGGACTCCAGGTAAGCGGGGAATGCTTCCTCTCCGGGAATCTCTTCCAGACGTCCTGACATTTCACGCATAGCCTGTGCCCAGCGGGAAGTTGAGTCTGCAAGAAGAAGAACGTGAAGTCCCATCTGGCGGTAGTACTCTGCAAGGGTCACACCTGTGTAACAGGAAGCTTCGCGGGATGCCACCGGCATGGAAGATGTATTACAGATGATGATTGTGCGTTCCATAAGTGAACGTCCTGTGCGGGGGTCTTTGAGTTCAGGGAACTCAGTAAGGGTTTCCACAACCTCACCTGCACGTTCACCACAGGCTGCAATAATCACAATGTCAACATCTGCGTTACGGCTTGTTGTATGCTGAAGCACTGTCTTACCTGCACCGAATGGTCCCGGAATACAGTAGGTACCACCCTTTGCAACAGGGAAGAAAGTGTCAATAAGACGAACTTTTGTAACCATTGGTTCATCGGGGCTTAAGCGCTCTGCGTAGCAGTTTACTGCACGTTTAACAGGCCACTTAAAGCTCATGCAGATGTCATGGTCGTTGCCCTTTTCATCTGTGAGGGTTGCAATGGTGTCGTGAATCTTGTACTGACCTGCACTCTTAACTGACTTAAGGGTGTAAGTTCCAAGGAAAGTGTATGGTACCTGAATCTTGTGAGTGAAAGGTCCTTCTGGAACTGTTCCCACTGCATCACCGGCCATGAGTTTTGCACCAGGCTGGGCAGTTGGTGTAAAGTCCCAGAGTTTTTCTGCATCAAGGGCAGGAAGGTAAACACCACGCTCAAGGAAGTAACCTGAATGTTCTGCAAGGAGTGGAAGGGGGTTCTGCAAACCGTCATACACCTGTCCAAGAAGACCAGGTCCTACTTCCACGCTGAGAAGGTCACCTGTAAATTCCACTGTACAGTCAGTGGAGATTCCCTTCGTCATTTCATAAATCTGCATCTGTGCCGTATTGCCGCGGATACGGATTACCTCTCCCTTAAGGCTCTGTCCGTCTACTTTGACATAGCCCACTTCGTTGAGAGATACCTTTCCGTCGAACTCAACAGAAACCATGTTTCCGTTGACAGCAACTACTTTGCCTTTTGTATCTGTCATTTCTTTTCTCCCAGAATCTCATCGTATATTTTGTGGTAAGAGGCAAGACCTTCGTCCCGCGAGAACTTCTTCATACGCTCTGCAAGCATAAGACGAAGCCCGTAGTTGTACACTGCATCAGTGCAGAACTGATCGAGGGGAGCAAGTTTGTCGAGCACACTCATACGGTACTCGTTAAGGAACTGCTCTGCGCTCAGGGGGCTGTCCATACCTGTTGCGGTGCGGGCTGTCATAACCACTTCACCGTCAGAAGTAATCGGAATGTCCTTCGCATCTTTTTTCATCTTAAGGGCCCTTACCTGTGCAAGGGCAAGACGGAGGTTACGTTCTTTCTCGTACCACTGGTCAAGGAATGCGGAGCCTGTAGGAGCCGTAGCCAGGTGGGGCGTAAGCGAAAGCTTCTGTGCCTGTTCTGCATGCGCGGGGAGCATAAAACGGGTACAAAGGTCACGGAAATATTCCGTGGTAATGGGAAGCTTTTGATTCGCATCGTCACTCACCGTGAAGGACGGCAGCTGGGCGACCAAATAGTACAATTTTTCCACTACTGAATGTCCTTCGCTGCATTCTGCATGAGCGCTGTAGTGCGGGGGTTCAGGTATGCACTGAAAAGACCTGCAACTTCTTCTGCACTGAAATCATAGAAGGCAGAACCGTCTTTTGTTCCAATGCGGAAACCTGAAGAAAGGGATGCATCACTCTTGATCTCAAGTCCCTTTGCAATCTCATTCTTGAGAGAAGCAGAAATATCTGCCTCAACTGCAGAAAGATCTTTTGCAGAAAGAAGAACTGTAATATCAGAAGCATTTGGATTTGCAGCCCAAGCCTTTACTGCCTCAGGAACAATTTTCTTGAGGGCGTCTTTGTCAAGGGCAGCCTCTGTCTTTGCATTAACAAGAGCAGAAAGTTCCCTGTTTATTCCGTCACGGAAAGAAATAATCAGATTGCGGCCTGCCTGTGTAATGGCATCTTCACTGGCCTTTTCCATGCGCTCAGTTTCTGCCTTGGCATTTTTAATGATGCCGTCAGCTTTCTCCTGCGCCTCGCTGATAATTGCCGCCGCTTTCTTTTCAGCCTCAGCAATTATTTTCTGAGCTGATGTTTCTGCGCTGGCAACACCGTCTTTTTTGATCTTGTCGATCAGTTCCTGTAACTGGACGTCCATCAATGACCTCTCTTGTCAAAATTTATTTATCGTATCAAGGGAATGACCTTAGGCCAGCCCCATAAAAACCTTGAGTTAAAAATGCCCCTTACAGAGAGAAGGCATATTTTGTAACCTGGTGGTACTCTTCCCCGGGGCGAAGAATGCAGCTGGGGAACTGTGATTTGTTTGGAGCATCAGGATATGCTTCTGCTTCCATACAGATTGCATCATGCTTGTGGTAAACAGTTCCGTTCTTTCCTACAAGGCCTTCAATAAAGTTGCCTGTGTAAATCTGAACGGCGGGTTCTGTGGTTGCCATTGTCATGCTTCTTCCGCTTTCGGGATCTTTTAGTTTTGCAAAGAGACGAAGTTTTCTGTCTCCGGAACCGTCAATGCAGAAGGCATGGTCATAACCGTCACCAGTCTGAGCAATATCCTTTCCAATAGTTTTGGCTTTTGTAAAATCGAATGCAGGTGCATCCTTTACGTTAATCTTTGCACCTGTGGGAATGAGCTGGTTATCAACTTCCAGGAATTCAGAACAGTCCATCTGAAGTTCGAGAGGTTCAATGCTGCCGGAGTCCTGCCCCCTCAGGTTAAAGTAGGCGTGATTGGTAAGATTGATTGGAGTTGCTTTATCTGATTCTGCAAAATACTCCAGTGTAATTTCATTCTGTTCGTTAAGGGTATAGATGACCTTGATTTTTACGTTACCCGGCATGCCCTGTTCACCGTCATAACTGTAGCGGGTAAACTGAACTCCAAGTCCGTTTTCAGTGCGGATTTTTTTACCTTTCCACACTTTCTTTTCATAGCGGTCAAATCCACCGTGAAGGGTGTTCTCGCGCTCGTTCTTTTCAAGATTGTATCTTATGCCGTCAAGCATGAAGGTTGCGCCGCTGATTCTGTTTGCAAAGCGACCCACAATTGTTCCAAAACAGGACTGACTGTTAATGTAACCGTCAAGAGAAGAACATCCCAGAAGGACATCTATTTTTTTCCCGCCGCGGGCTGGAACGATGATGCTGGTAAGGGTGCATCCGTAATCAGTGCAGGAAAAACTCATTTTTCCGTTAGAAATCGTAAAAAGATGGACTTTAGTGCCGTCTCCAAGTAAACCAAACTTTGCTTTTTTGCATTTTAATTCTGCCATACATATAAGTATACAACGTTTTTCCTAAAATTCAAGCGCAAATTTCACTTCTTGTACACTTCTTTGGAGTTTTATCGCTATGGTTTCGTCGCTTTCTCCCAGAGCATGAAGTTCCCTTACCTGAGTGGCAAAATCTTTTTTTGGAGGAATGGGAGTGTCTGCCATGTAAACTTCGGGAACAACAATGGGTATGCGTTTAAAACCGTCTGCCTGTGGAGCAGCGGGAGCAGATGGAACAGGAGGTTCTGCGGGAGGCATTTCCATCTGAGACATTGCAGCGGCAAAGAGGGCACGGTCTGCGGCACGGAGGGTTTCGTCTTCTTTTTCATTACCAAAAAGTTTTCCCTGAAGTTCTTCAAAACTCTGCTTAGTCTGTTTTTTAGGGCGGAGGTTTGATTTTTGTCCTGCACTTTCAGAAACATTTGAAGAAGCCTGTGCGTAAACATTAGAATAATACTGCCCCTGATTTTGTACGTAAACCTTGGCCTGATTCTGCGGTAACTGACCTGTTTGTGAAAGCGAACCTGACTGCTGTGGCTGAACTGACGACGGGAACTGAACATTCTGCTGTGTCTGACCTGCCTGTGAAAAATTAAGGGAATTAAGTTTTTCCTGAAACTTTTCTGACCTTTCTATTTTATCCAGTTCTTTCCGTAAAATTGCAAGACTTCTGTCTGCCTTTGCGGACACCTGTTTTAGTTTGCTGATTCTGTCTTCAATCAGTTCAATATTATTGTCTGCATTCTGATTTATTTTTTTCAGCATGTCGTTAAGTTCATTACGGGTTTCGTTTATAATGTCTTCCGTAGTAAAGATTTTTTTAAAGCGTGCGGCAAATACAATCCAGAGAATGAGGTTTAGAGCAATTAGTATGGAAGCAAGAATAACAACAGGCATGATTACCCCGTAATGTCTATGTGCTGTCCCACTGCGGGGTCAGTTATCTGAACCATGCGTGGAGTTTCTTCTCCATCTTCTGATTCATCGTGATTTTCTTTTTTGTGTTTTTTTTCTCCGGAAGCAAAAGCACCACCAGAACCGCTCTGCCCTTCGTTACGGATAGTTCCTGCTTCCTTCTGTTCTTTTGCAGTCTGCTGAACGGCCTGAGATTTCTGCAAATCCTGCATTGCCTGTTTTTCGTGATTCACATTGGAAACAATCTGGGCATGCTGCCCCTGAGAAGCAACGATTTTGGAAACATTATCCATCTGTGAGTACATGGTGGAAAGATCAATTGGTTGAATAGCCATCCGGTCCCTCTATATCCTGTGTAACCTGAGCAGGGTCGAACTTTCCGCGGCGGACAAATCCGTTTTCATAGTAGAAGCACACAGCCTTGCAGTCCGACTTTACCTCATCCTTTTCATCACGGACAAAAATCTTCGTTCCTGCATAAACAGTACCAGAAGCATTTACGCGTCCAACTATTTTAAGTTCACCAAGATGTGCCTGAATCTTTGTAATTTCTTCCGTCATGTCTTCGTTAGAATCAACCAAGTCGCTCTTGCGTTCGTAAAGTTTTGCAAGCTGCTCTTCTTTTTCTTTGGGAAGAGAACGGCGGATTTTTTTATTGTTCTCAAGAGTGGTAAGGTCCATGTCAACTTCTTCAAGTTCCTTAACCAGATCTGCCTGCATCTGCTGAAGTTCAAGCAGACGCTGCTTTGCGGCAGGGTCAATTCCCACCTCAAGCACAGTTTCTGTTCCGCCACCCGGAGAACCAATGTTCTTTGCAGAAATTTCCTCTGTTGCAAAAAGGTGTCCGCCTGTAATCTGGGCACGTTTTCCCTTAAGAAGAATTTTCTTCTGTGCAGTAATCTGACTGTTCATGATGTTGTCATTTACAATCACATACTCACCTGCACTAACTGTTTCGTTCTGAATAAAGCGGGCCCACACAGACTTGGGTGTTGTAATTTTTCCTTCGTCACGGCCCATAACGCCCTGTGCAATAACAATATCACCGCCGGCTTCAATCTGGCAGTTACCCACAGAACCGTAAATCTCCACGTTGCCTGTTGCCTTGATGTTGTAACCGTCTTCCACGCTGCCACGGCAGATAACCGTACCCCAGAAATCCACGTTACCAGTCTTAATGTTCACGCCGGGAACTTCGTAGATTTCTTCTACTGTAATTTTATTTCCCACCAGCATGACCTGACCGCTCTTTTCGGCAACAATTGTTCTTCCGTCGCTGTCAAACTTTACGTTCTGTCCAAGCAGGATGTTTATGTCTTTTCCGTTCTTTGCCTCAAGGTAGCGTCCCTTTACAGTCTTACCGCCGGAACCGCGCTCAGGAAGCATTTTAACTGCAAGTGGTTCTCCTGCCATAACGTTCTGAATAAGGTTAAGTTCCTTAAAGTCCACCTGACCGGAACTGGATTCCTTAAGGCGCATTTTTGAAGTGTTGGTGTCAAACTTGTAGTCAATATAGGCATCACGACCGTCCTTGGGTTTAACGGCTTCTGCAATAACTACAGGCTGATTGTAAATTGGATGATCAAGGAAGTCCTGAATTCTTTCTTCGGAAATACCAACGTTAACCCTCTGGGTAGCAAGCACACGGAGAATCTGGTCGCGGGAAATTTCTGCACCACTGCCTGTCGGCGGAGTAACGGTGATTGTTGCAACCATCTCGTCATCAGGAACATCAGCCACAATAAGGGCATCACCCACAGAGTCATGGGCATACTCACCTACTTCCACATACTGATTGTCTGTTCCTGTTTCACAAAGTTCCCGTATCTGGTTTTCGTCAAGGACAAGGGTGTCAGGTCTCTTACATTCAGAAATTGCATCATCAGGATTAACAGGATGTCCTGTTCCAACGGGGAGCATAACCTTTATGCAGATGTGACTTGAGAAACGGTGAATGTAGTAGATTCCGTCCTGATCCACAACAGCGGCTTCTTCTTCGCCTTCGGCACCGGCAGTTCCCATTGTAGCCTGCTGCATTTTGATTTTTTCCTGAGTGATTTCCGGATTTTCATAAACGCGAACTTTCCAGGGCTTTTTGGCAAGACCCATTACACCGGAAAAACCTTTTTCTTCTACTTCATATTCAAGGTGTGCAACTTTTGTATCCAGCTGAACCGCAGCATCTGCAAGACATTCTTCAAGAGAATCACCCTGTACTTCCACAGTTGTAATACTGCGGTCTGTATCGAGCTGCTTTTCCATGTCTCCGCGAATTTTTTCCAAGGTAATCACTGGCACCACCTGCTAGAAGAAATTAGAAAATGCCCTTTCTCAGGCTTGTTAGTTTTGCACGCAGGCGAAGGTTTGCTTTTGAATGAAGCTGACTGATGCGGCTCTCACTTACATTAAGCACCTGTCCGATTTCACGGAAAGTAAGATCTTCATGGTAGTAAAGCACAATAACCATCTTTTCGTTCTGAGGAAGTTCATTGATGGCTTCTATAATAATCTTGCGCACTTCTTCGCGCTCTACAATTACGTCGGGGTTTAAGGAATTAGGTGCCTCAATGCTGTCTCCGATAGACATGTGGTCTGAGTCATCACCTGAGTACCAGACGTCGTTCAGGGAGAGAACACTTGTTCCGCTCACTTTCATAACGGTTGTCTGATATTCACTCTCCGTCATTCCCATTGCTTCTGCAATTTCTGCATCACTGGCAGTGCGTCCAAGGCGGGCTTCCAGATCCACAATAGTATCTTCTATTTCACGGGACTTCTGTCTTACACTGCGGGGTACCCAGTCCAGTTCACGGAGTTCATCAAAAATAGCACCGCGAATACGTGTAACGGCGTATGTTTTGAACTTAACGTTTTTATCCAGGTCAAACTTATCGATTGCATCAAGAAGGCCAAACTGACCAAAACTCACAAGGTCGTCAAACTCAACGCTGTCAGGCATACCGGTTGAAACTTTACCGGCCACGTACTTTACCAGAGGCATGTACTGGCGGACAAGAGTATCACGGATTGCAAGCGACTTAGTTTTTTTAAACTCGCGCCATAGTTTTTCTTCTTCCTTTTCGTCCAAAAGCGAAGTTCCCATTCTCCACACCCTTTATGTAAATTTCAACTTTCTTTTTTGAGCAGTGTCTGTATTGCCTTTGCCATGGTTTCGGCATTGTGGCTCAGGGCTTTGTCTCCGTCAGAAAACGAAGTGCGCCCTACATCACCGACATCCACATCAGATACGGATGATGCAAAATCACTGTCCTCTATAATTTCACTGTCCCCGTCACCGGAGCCAGAAGAAATACCGTCTAAATCAGGGAGAGCATCTATCTCCCTCATTTCTGCTTCCTGTTTTGCCTTACGTTCTGCAAGTACCTGTTCTTTTGCAGAAAGCGGCCTGTCACTTTTTCCTCCGGTACCAGCGCCCCCTGTGCCAAGAGAAATTGGCTTAAAGGAAGACTCAGTCTTTGCTGCCCCTTCGGAAGCAGAAGATGCAGATGAAACTTTTTCTGTTTCATCATCAGTTACCTCATCTGCGGCACTCACTGCTGCAGGAGAAGAAGCCTGTGAAGTTACAGGAGTTCTTTCTGTCTGAGCAGACTGTGAATGAAGCACTCCGCCGGTTCCACCACTAATGGAAGAAGCAGAAGCTCCTCCCAGAGGCATTTTGTTTGCACTTACATTAAACTGTGGTCCGGAACTGTCCTCAGTGAGGTTTTCATCACTGATGGTAATGTCCACTGCACCACCGCCCCGCTGAACCCTGGCACCCGGGTTAACAGAAGATGAATCCATAAGAGGTGCATCCCCTGTGTCCAGCATTGCATTTGAAAGAAACATGATGCCTATTGCAATAGCCGCAAACACTGCCGCAAAAATCAAGCCGCGGACAAAAGAAACTCCGAAGCGATGCGTTGCAATAATGCTGATGAGGAAAGAAAGCACAAAGCCTGCGATAGATGGAATTATTATATTCTTAGGCTTCATTCACTTCCCCCCACCAGTATATAGAATACGGCAAAGTAGCAATCAGGTCAAGTTCACAAGGGCGTTTCACTTAAGATTTTTTTCCTCCCAGGAATTTCTTAAGGAAGTTGGAAACTCCCGCATCAGAAGCAATATCTGTCTTTTCAATACGGCCCACAATGTGCTTTAAGCAGGTTGCAGGTTTGGAAGTGGGGTTAACCACAATAAAGGGTTTCTGTCTGATAACGGAAGCCTGAACTACCGGGTCATCATAAACGAAACCGATGTAATCTACCTTATAGTTAAGGAACTGACCGACGATTGTAATGATTCTGTCGCTGATTCTTTTTCCTTCATCTGCTGAATGAACTCTGTTTACAAGAAGCTTAAGGTTCACTTCACGGTTAACAAGTTCAGTAGTAATGGTCTTGATGATTCCGTATGCGTCTGTAATTGCAGTAGGCTCAGGAGTTGTTACCACATACACTTCATCTGCGGCGGCAACAAACTGAAGCACATTTTTTGCAATGCCTGCACCGGTGTCTATGATGATTATGTCTGCATTAGAAAGAGATGCAAACTCACTTGCAAAATAGTCCAGTTCTTCTTCAGAAAGGTTTGCAATTTTAGAAAAACCGGATGCTCCTGCAATGAATCTTATTCCAAACTCTGTGTCCAGAATAATCTCGCTCATCTTTTTCTGATGATTGATTACGTTCATAAGGTTGTACTGGGGAACAATGTCCAGAAGTACGTTCACGTTTGCCATGCCAAGGTCACCGTCAATCAGGATAACTTTCTTTCCCAGCTGACCGTAAGCGATTGCCATGTTCACGGCAAGATTTGTTTTTCCAACACCACCCTTACCGCTTGTAATTGCGATGATTCTTGTTTTGTGTTCACCGCCTGAACCTGACTGAAAGAGATCTCTCAGTTCTTTTGCCTGTTCTTCCATCTATCTACTCCTCTACTTATTTGTATTTGAAAACTTCTGCTCTATGTGAGCACCGTCAACTTTAAATCCGTCAAGCCCCATTAAAAAACGGGGTACGCTTGCTTTTTCAATTGTCTTTAACACCTGCTGGCCTGTTGTAATCCAGGAAATGCTTTTTCCTTTTTCTGAAAGAACAGAGAGTACATTTCCATAGGAAGTGCTTTCGTCAATCTTTGTAATGATTGTGCTCTTACAGTTAAAGGACTCGTAGTTCCTGATTATTCTTTCCAGGTCCTTTGCCTTGGTACTTGCAGTTACGGTTAAGTAAACGCTTGCATTCATACCGCGGACAGAAAGGGTCTTGTGCATGTGGGCAATGCTTTCAATATCTGTTGGTGAATAGCCGGCTGTGTCAATGAAAATGTAGTCAAAGGAAGAACCGTAGCTTTTTATAAGGCCGCTTAAGTCTTCTAAAGTTTCTGCCTTGTCTATTTCAACACCGATTGTGTTAGCCCAGTTGGTAAGCTGTTCGGTAGCACCTACACGCATAATGTCTGTTGTGATAAGGCGCATCTTTGGAGCAGGACGTCCGTTCTTTACGCTTTCCTTACCCTGAATTGCAACAAGGGCCGCCATCTTTGCAATGGTAGTTGTTT
>JAEEGL016104598.1_pt1 | contig 12920 bp, 5 predicted proteins | sample 9134231 | NCBI WGS metagenome assembly JAEEGL01 (sample SAMN16246548, study PRJNA631951) | gut metagenome | biome: gut microbiome; feature: rumen; material: fiber-attached | host: Bos | place: Iran: Karaj | collected 2018-10 | reverse complement strand
TTGCTCATTCCTGACTCATGATAAAGACGAAGATAATTCAACTTCTCATCTTCGCTGTACTTCGTTGCTTTTTTTCTCATACTAATAATACACATTTTAATTGTTATTAAATGTGTCTACCTATATCAGTATAAGTCAATCTCGATGGTTTGATTTAATTAATCGATCGAAAAGTAAATTCTATTTTGCCTTTCCGAGACTGGGAAACCTTCACCGATTGAATAGATTCAATCCATCCTAAACGATACAGGCACATTATATGAAACCCTTACCGTTTTTCCATTTTGCTTTCCTGGAATCCATTTCGGCATGTTGTTGACAACGCGCAGAGCTTCTTTATCAAATATTGGGTCAAGGGAACGAGCAATTTGGGCATGAGATATCGAGCCATCACGTTCCACGATAAACTTCACCACTACCCTTCCCTGTACACAAGCTTCAGGATCAGGGTAGGTTATATTGTCTTTGATAAATTTCATCAACGCTTCATTACCACCAGGAAAAGAAGGCATTTGTTCTACTACATCATACACTTTTCCTGTATATGAAATAGTTTTAGACGTTTGAGATGGAGCATTCGCAAATCGTTTTGCCACCTGATAATAACTGTCAACATACGTCTCTGGCTGAATGTATTTCCAAAGGTGAAGAATATCATTATCTTCATAAATGACCCTTCCATCTGCATTGTAATAAACTAAAGAAGCAACACAATATCTTTTGTTTTCAAAATCATATTTGAATAATTGGACGATATAAGAAAGTGCCATGAACTTATTCGATTGCATTTCTATAACCATACGATTTCTCAACTTGGTCAATTGCTCTTTCTTAATGACTTGCTTAGTCCATAAAAGATAATTACCATCCTTATCCTGTTCACATTGGGAATAGGCATAATAATCCATTTCCTTGTCATCGAAAACCTTCACATATTCTTGGGCGAAAACTGAATATGATGACAATAACATAAGAGTCAACAATATCTTTTTCATACAATCAATATTATATTGTGCAAATTTATAAAAACAAATGAAATATTCCATATTTTTGTCGTAAAAAATAAATGTAACAATTCCATAATGATACTTCACGACACATTATTATAATTATCTTCTGAAAAATAGCGATATTTCATCTATTTTTCGTAACTTTGCACCCGTTTTACGAAAGACTTATAACAAGATAACATGGAATTAGCAACAAAGTACGACCCACAGGCCGTGGAGTCAAAATGGTATCAGTATTGGCTTGACAACAAACTATTCAGTAGTAAACCCGATAGTCGTGAACCTTACACCATCGTGATTCCCCCACCAAACGTGACGGGTGTGCTTCACATGGGACACATGTTGAACAACACTATTCAAGACATTCTCATCCGCCGTGCTCGCATGGAAGGAAAGAATGCTTGTTGGGTTCCTGGAACAGACCACGCATCAATTGCCACAGAAGCAAAGGTGGTGAAGAAACTCGCTGGTGAAGGCATCAAGAAAAGCGACTTGACTCGCGAAGAGTTTCTGAAACATGCTTGGGATTGGACACACGAACATGGAGGTATCATCTTGCAACAATTGCGCAAGTTAGGTGCTTCATGTGATTGGGACCGTACCGCTTTCACGATGGATGAGAAACGTTCGAAAAGCGTTATCAAGGTATTTGTTGACCTCTATAACAAGGGACTTATCTATCGAGGATTGCGCATGGTGAACTGGGATCCCAAGGCTTTGACGGCTCTCTCTACCGAAGAGGTAATCTACAAAGAGGAGCAAAGCCACCTATATCACCTGAAATATTATGTAGATGGCGTAAATAGAATTGACTATTTAACAGAATTAGAAAATGAGGGCAACGTTATTCATCATGACGCAAAAGGATATTATGCTGTAGTGGCAACCACCCGTCCTGAGACCATCATGGGCGATACAGCCATGTGTATCAATCCCAAAGACCCCAAGAACCAATGGTTGAAGGGCAAGAAGGTGATTGTGCCATTGGTAAATCGCGTGATTCCAGTCATCGAAGACAGATATGTAGATATCGAATTTGGTACAGGATGCTTGAAGGTAACTCCTGCGCACGACACCAACGACTATATGTTGGGTAAAACCCACAATTTGGAGACCATCGACATTTTCAATGCAGACGGTACAATCTCTGAGCAAAGTCCTTTGTATGTGGGAATGGATCGCTTTGCATGTCGTAAGCAAATCACCAAAGACTTGCAAGAAGCTGGCTTGATGGAAAAAGTGGAAGACTATACCAATAAGGTAGGTTATTCTGAGCGCAATCCTGATACAGCTATCGAACCACGTCTCTCTTTGCAATGGTTCCTCAAGATGAAGCATTTTGCAGACATTGCCTTGCCACCTGTTATGAATGGTGAGATGAACTTCTATCCCGCCAAGTACAAGAGCACCTACAAGAATTGGTTGGAGAATATCCAAGACTGGTGTATCAGTCGTCAGTTGTGGTGGGGCCATCGTATTCCTGCATATTATTACAACGAGAATGATGACTATGTAGTAGCAGAGACCGTTGAGAAAGCGTTGGAATTGGCACGTGAGAAGAGTGGAAACGCCAATCTGCAATTATCCGACTTGCGCCAAGACGAAGATGCGCTCGATACTTGGTTCTCCAGTTGGTTGTGGCCCATCTCGCTTTTCGATGGAATCAACAATCCTGGCAATGAGGAAATCAACTACTATTATCCCACCAGCGACCTCGTAACGGCTCCCGATATCATCTTCTTCTGGGTAGCTCGTATGATTATGGCTGGCGAGGAATACATGGGTAAGTTCCCATTCAAGAATGTATATTTCACGGGTATTGTGCGTGACAAACTCGGACGTAAGATGTCTAAATCGTTGGGCAATTCACCCGACCCATTGGAACTCATCGACAAATTCGGTGCAGATGGTGTACGTATGGGAATGATGCTTTCCGCTCCTGCTGGAAACGATATCCTGTTTGACGAAGCACTTTGCGAACAAGGTCGTAATTTCAACAATAAGATTTGGAATGCATTCCGTTTGGTAAAAGGTTGGGAAGTTGCTGACTTTGAAAATGACGCAAACAAGATTGCCGTTGCTTGGTTTGATGCTAAATTGAAGCAAGCCAATGCAGAGTTGAACGACCTCTTTAGCAAGTACCGCATTTCTGAGGCGTTGATGGTAGTGTATAAACTCTTCTGGGATGAATTCTCCAGTTGGTATCTGGAAATGATTAAGCCAGCATACATCGACGGACAAGCTCAACCCATCGACCGCGAGACATACGACGCTACGTTGAGATTCTTCGATACGTTGCTGAAGACGCTCCATCCATTCATGCCATTCATTACCGAAGCTCTTTGGCAAGCCCTCTACGAGCGCAAGGATGGTGACAGTATCATGCGTGAGAAATTGGAAATCGCCTCTCCAACAGAGGCAGAGAACCAATTGGTTGCTGATATTGAAAACATGAAGCAAATCGTTTCAGGCGTAAGAATGGTTCGTAGCCAAAAGAATATTGCTCCTAAAGAGAAGTTGGAGTTGTTGGCAATCAACGAGAATCACTATGAGGCATATAATGGTTTGATTACTAAGATGGCCAATCTTTCAGCAATCAACATCACATCCGAGAAGAGTGCAGATGCCAGTACATTCATGGTAGGAACAGACGAGTTTGCCGTACCTCTGGGTAATTTGATTGACGTAGCTTCCGAAATTGCCAAACAAGAAGCACAACTCAAGCACTTAGAAGGATTCTTGGCTGGCGTGAAGAAAAAGCTCTCCAATGAGAAATTCGTTGCTCATGCTCCAGAAGCTGTCGTAGCATTGGAACGCAAGAAGCAAAGCGACTCAGAGGAAAAGATTGCCGCATTGAAGCAATCAATTGCAGAACTGAAAAAGATGTGATGATGTCATCATAACATTATATCGTTATAACATTATAACATTTTAACGTCATTACGTTATTACGTTATTACGTTATTACGTTAAACATAACAATAAACAAGAAAGCCATTTCTTAACTCTATTGAGTTTTGAAATGGCTTTCTTGTTGGGCTTAATAGGCTTATTGGGCCTATTAAGCTCAAAGGTTTGAATTACTTAAACGGCAGATACCAATTATCTGGTACTGTTAAGTCTTTCACAGGATTCTTATACTTCAACTTGCGAGCAAGCCAGATACTTCCAAAATTAGCACCGTAAATGCTTGATTCATTCTTGTGACGAGCCAATCTACATAGGTCGTAGAATCTATTGCCCTCGAATGCTAATTCCAAAGCATACTCATCACACAAGATGTCTTCCAAGGCATTGATACTGTCGTTCTTGGTTGTTCCAACGGTAACGTTAAAGACTTTGGCAATCTCTTTCATTTTGTTGCCAACAATCGTGTCAAGTTGGTAAGCAGAACGACCAGGATAGTTTCCATCACCTACGGCTCCTGCACCATGCTGGTGAATACCATAGTTGGTACCTGTGAAATTGGATGTAGTTTGTACTGGGAACTTCGAGATATTCTCTTCTGAAAGGAATGGATAGGTGTTCTGGAAGAGATTACGCGTCTCATCTTTGATATAAGTACGTGCAGAATCCAACAAGGATGCCGTAATACCATCTTTCAAAATCGCGAATGCCGCATCGAGATAACCCAAGCGATTGAGCGCCTCTGCCAAGTGGAGATAAACCGTTGTGGTACGATAAAGGATAATGTTACCATTATTGAATTTGTTAATCCACAATTTGGTAGAGTCTTCACCCTCACCTCGTGTAATGGTGCTACGATAACGCATGTCGCCCAACTTAGCATTGTTGACATATTGCTGACGCAAACCACCCGTTACTTGCTTGAAGTAATAGTAGTCGGTACTATCAGACAAAGTAGTGTATGATGCAGATGGAGCAATCTGAATCTCGTCTATACGCAAACTGTCAATGGCATTAGAGGTTGAATAATAATTGTAACCGAATGCCTTGGGAACGTTAGTAGTTACTCCACGCAAGCGATTCACTGCCATAGGAATGTAAGTGATAATATCGGTAGTGGAATTGTTGTTGAAGATAGAACTCCAATTGGTACCCGATACAGTACCGTCATAATCTGACGGCAAGTATGATGCCGCTCCCATACCTCTATTAGGAAGAGCCAATGAAGCCACATAAGATTGTGCCAAACGATGGTTTTCATCAGGAGCAACATTCGTGAGATACGTGGTATAGTAACGTGCGGCCTTGTCATATTGGGCTGTTTCCAAATACATTTCACCGAGGATTACGTCAACGGGAATGAAGCACAACGACGGGAACATACGCTTAGACTGTCCCCAGTTGGTAGAACCGATGTCACCAGAAGTAACGCCATAGTTTGGAACGCCATAACCAGAATATCTCTCCAAATCAGGAGCCAATCGCGCTACGATACCATTGATGTCGAGTTCTGGATAATTGTTATTATCGATTTGAGAAATCGTAACCAATGGTTCGGTGAAGAACGGCACTTTACCGTAGACACGTGCCAACTGCAAATACGCCCATGCACGGAAAGCCTTCACTGCTGCATATTCATTGAGAACCACATTGGTACTACCCGTACGCAACGTAGTATCGCGATGGGCAATGTAATAATTACAATTGTTGATGACACGATAGAATACGTAAGCACTATCATACTTATTGGCAGTAGTGGCGCTGAAATTAGCCAATTGGCGCAGATTGTTATCCGTATAATAAGTGGTGTTCACCAAGTCGCCTTGCATCTCACCCTGGAAAACATATTGGTCGGCCAATTGCTGCATAGCCTGCATAATGCCAAAGCCATAGAACACGGAGTCGGTCTTGCTATTGAGTTCTTTATCGAAAAGCTGACGCGTACTATCGGTTTCAAGCATGTCGGAACAGCTTGAAAAAGCGATAAGACCGAAGGCTGCTATAGCAAAAAATATCTTTTTCATATTCGTTTGTGAATTTTATATGTTTATGAGTTCGTGAGTTTGTGAGTATTCACCCAACAACTCTTCAACTGCTATAGATTGATTTTTACTCCAAACTGGAATGAACGACCTTGAGCAAGGTTTCCGCAATCAATACCTTGATAGAGCACACCATTGCCAATGCTAAACTCTGGATCGCTTCCGAGATACTTGGTAAAGGTAAGCAAATTGTTAGCTTGTGCCCAAATAGAGAGACCTTGTAACCAAGTCCAACTTCCAGGAACTGGCACACGATAAGTAAGGTTGACGGTCTTCAAACGCAGATAGCTACCATCCTCAATCCATCTGTCGCTGAAACGATTGTTAGCCAATGGATCGTTGAAATTCAGGCGAGGAATATCTGTCTGCTGACCTTCGTAACGCCAGTGCCCCACTTCAGCAACTTGTTGGTTATAGAATGTGCTTCCGCTATTCATCACTGAACGTTGGTAGTTGTACACATCATTACCCAAGCTATAATTGAAGCTGAAACTCAAAGTGAATGCCTTCCAATTGACAGACCCAAAGATGTTTCCAAAAATGTCGGGGTTAGGATTGCCAATGATAGTCTTGTCAGCCTCATTGATGATTCCATCACCGTTGAGGTCAACGAAATGAACGTCACCAGCCTTGAACTCTTGTGGGTTTCCTGCCGTGTCAATCATGTAAAGATAACCATTCTTACCAGCAACACGTGCTTGTGCATCAGAGGCAAATACACCATTGGTCTTATATCCATAGAACACGCCAACAGGGTTGCCAACTGATGTCAGGATGTTGTGGTCGCCATAGATTGATGTCGTATAATTGCCATCAGGCAACTTCTTTACCTTATTTACATAGTGTCCCATGCTGGCACCAATCTCTATATTGAAGTTTTTAACAACAACTGGCTTACCTGTAACACTCAGTTCAAAACCTTGATTCTCCAATTCGCCACCATTGGTCCAATAGGTGTTAATACCTCCAATAGGATTGTCGAACGTCTTCAATGTCAATAAGTCACTTGTCCTACTGATGAAATAGTTGAAATCAACACCAACGCGATTGTTCAGCACGTAACTCTTGAAACCAACATTAAACTTCTTGCTTGTTTCCCACTTGATTTTATCGTTACCGATATTATTCAACTGACCACCCGTAGCAATGTAATTGAACCTAACGGAAGAAATACTGGTACGTGCAGCATAATTGCTGATGTCGTCATTTCCACTCATGTCAAATCCAGCATGCAAGCGCAAGTAGTTGATACCAGCACGCTTGGGGAACCATTTCTCATTGGTGACAACCCATCCGAGTTGAACACTTGGGAACAATGCCCACTTAACGCCAGCCAACTTTAATCCACCTGCATTCTCACCGAAACGGCTATTGGCTTCTGCTGATAAGGAAACCGTTGCAAAATAACGATTCATATAGTTGTAATCAACATTACCATACCAACGCATATTCTTCCAAACGTCATTGGTACCTTTGATGTGTTGATAACCACTGGAAGCATTCAAAGCAGGATTCTTGTCATTGGTATAACCTGTTGCCTCTGAACGTAAGTCATTATCATCAAAAGAGAAATATGTATACTTGAAGCCAGCGAAAGCACCTAAAGTGTGACGACCATACTGATGATGCCAGTCAATATGAGTATTGCTTACCACATTAATCTCCTTGGAGAAAAGTGAAGCTGTCATACTGGTGACACGACCCAAATCGGTAATTTCAAACGAAGGCATTCCCGTATAAGGACGATAATAACGTTGAGAGTTGCGATCAAGAGTATAACTGAACATCGTAGTAAGACTCAAGTTAGAATTGAATTCGTATGTTGGTTCAACTCGCACATTGAAATACGTATTCTCTGCCTTGTTCTTGTTGTCACCATGTGAATTTTCAAGGATTGCTACAGGATTAGCGAGAGAATATCCATCGCCCAATTGACTATAGATATCATCGTAATCACTCAACAAACTGGAGAATCCACCGATAATGGCATTGTATTGATAAGGACTCACGAGTGGAGACTTAATCAATGCAAGGAACGTTGGTGATGTAATGGCACCAGCGGTGAAGTCGGCGGGAACACCATCGTCAAAGATATTGTTATTGGTACGACTGATAGAAATGTCGAAGCGAGTCTTCAAGTTCCACAAGATGTTGATGTCCGTATTAAAACGAACGTTCATGCGATTGAAGTCATTCTTCTTTGCAGTCGATTTTGCGTCCATATAACCTACGGAGAGGTTGTACATACCAATATCATCACCACCTTGCACATTGATGCTATAATTCTGAGTCAATGCCGTGCGATACATATAATCCGTCCAATCGGTATCGTTATGATACATGTTGTAATAATAACCTTTGGGGTCATCATTGAGGAAACGATACTGTATAGGAGTGTTACGGTTTACGTTTGCAGGTACTGTACCTAACATTTCAGTTGCGTATGTACGATATTGATAAGCATTCATCAATGTTGGCAATTGCGGTATCAAACTGATTCCTGCATAGATATTTGCATCGATACGAGTAGCCATAGAATGACCGCGTTTCGTAGAGATGAGGATAACGCCATTAGCTCCACGTGCACCATAGAGAGCGGTAGCATTCTTCAACACCTTCACTTCATCAATATCTTCCGGGGAAATATTGGCGAGAATGTTATTGAATTGACCACTATGCAAGGATTGGCGATTTTGTTGCATGTCTTGTTCAATACCATCAACCACGATGAGAGGTTGAGCATTGGCATTGAGTGAATTCAATCCACGAATAAACATGCTTGCACCAGCATCGGGAGCAGCAGAACGCATGATGCTATGAATATCGCCACCTAACTTGTTGGCGATGTCATTATCAATCGTCACGCTATTACTATTTGCTGTGAAACTATTCGTAGCGGTGTATTCAGTACCGTCAACGTACATTTCTCCAAAGGCATCAGGGAGCATGAGAATGTGAATGTCACGCAAAGAGTCATTCGTGTTGACTGCTACCTGTTGTGACAAGAATGAAGGAGAATGTACGAACAAACTCGTTGTAAACGTAGGAACATTAATCTCAAACGTTCCGTCAGCTTTAGTCATGGCTGTAAACATCGCATTGCCAAGTGTTCGCAACTGGATACCAGCAAGAGGTTTCTTGTCGGCTTGGTTGAGAACAATACCATGCAACTTAACCATCGGATATTTCACCTCCTTGACATTCTTTCTAACAGGCTGCTTAATGGAAGTTTCGATTTCCTCCGTATCGTCATCTTGAGCGAATACGGGAGCTGCAAAACTGATTGCAAGTGCGCAGAGAACGAATCTGAGACCTTTGCTCTGCCTTATGTTATAAATCATACTTTTCATAATCGTTTTACTCCTTTGTAGCTTCATATTCGTCCATTTCTACAGGTCTTAAGATAATAGCGGCAATACGTAAGTCACGAGTGTACTTAGCCATCATGCCACTATTGAACACGTTAAAGTCAGAGGTAATTTTCAAGTTGGGATACATCTTTTCACCCAATCCCCTATAGGCAATGGGGAATGTGAAAGAACCCACAAACATCGTATCAACTTTCGTCGGGTCATTTTCCAACTTAGCAGCGAAGTGTTTTGATGTTGATGACGTGTGATTGGCACCTGTCCATGTCTGGGAAATAGCACCCTTCTCATTGCAATAACTCAAATCGAAATCGAGTTGATTGGGACGAACATCTGCCAAAGAATCGTTTATATCCACATCAGCAGGAACAATGACGCAATATATATCATAGGTGGTAGACAAAACGCCAGTCAACTTGATGTCAAGTTCTGGTTTTGCGTATCCACTGGTTGGTTCCACCCATAAATAAGAGAATGAACCATACTCAAACGTACCTTTCGAAGGATTGGGATTATCCACACGAACAATATGCTTATTGCCGTTCCATGTAATACTTGCATTGGGTGAAACAATGATTTCTGGAGCCCAACCTTCCCAAGGATGAACAGCAAGTGTATCCATCAATCGTGCATAACCATTACTCATCTTCACCTTTTCCTTCGTTTTTGACAAGAATTCAACGGGATTAGACAAGGCATTACGAGTTGTGGTGAGCAAGGTATCGGTACTCAATTCCGAAGGATCTTCCACCCATCTATTGTAGGCATTGTTGTTATTGAATATCAAGTTGTCTACAATCGCACGCTTGGTCAACGAGTCTGCCATATATTCATTATTAATCGTTGCGGTTGTGGTAGGAATATTGGTAGCAGAAACCGCACCATCCAAATCCTGCGCAATCGTCGTTGTGATGTAATTGAAATATGGTCTAATCTTATTGTATGCTTTTACCCATGCCTCATTAGTAGGCATTGCCATCGTATAAGACGAGTCTTCGTGGGCAATGCGTGCACGCAATGTATTATACAATGAGTTGGTAGTAATCATCACAGAGTCGATATAGGTCTGCTTACCATTCACGGTAGGACCAACCACACTATTGTTCTCATCAAGATACACATTCTCATAACGCTTGAAATAATCTTTCAGGGAATCGATATCGTTTGCCTGGAAAATGTATTCGTAAATGTTAGGATAGAACGTAGCTGCTCCATTCAATGTATGGATAACACCATTCCTACTGGGCAAGTTGATGTTTTCGATAGGAACGTCAGCATAAGTATACGGACTTGCCCCTTCGAAATTGAAACTCTTTTCATTGAGGGCATGAATACGCTCGTTGACAGGTCCAGAAATCAAATGATTATGCTCAGCAATGTGACTCTTGACAAAACGATAGAGCACAGTGGCATTATCTTGGTTGAGCAACGCTTCTGCATCGTAAGTACCATCTAACGGTGCCCATACGGTATAGAAATGCGATTGTTGCAATTCATTGTTAAAACCTACTTTTTGAATGATTTTCTGGAAGTTCGTCAACCTACTGTTTTGGGAAATGTTATCCCACAACGTAAGTTCTGAAGAAGCATTGGCATCTACAGGAACCTTATTGTAATCATCAAAGTCGGTACATGATGAGGCAGTAAACACAAGAGCTGCCGTCATCATCATTCCTATATATTTATTAACTTTCATATCTTTGTCAATCTTTATAGATTCTTAGTCGATTCATTAATACCAATCCTCAGAATACTGGTCGTTGTCCAAAACGCTGATAGGTACGAATTCCACGAAGTCGAGCTGCCATTTCAAGTCTGAATCGTCATTGATTACGTTCTTGTAACGGAACCAGAATTCTTCGCTTTGCTTGATGTTCACACGTCCAAGTATACGACGCAAGGTAACGACACCATCACCACGACTGTTCTTTGTCGTCTTGGTATCACCATCGTCACCTGGGTGACCACAGAATGAATACGGACCTCTCATGTATCCACGATTGCGCATAGCCTCATCAGTACCGATACCCAAGTCATCTTCTTCATAGAATGGGGTCCAACCGATACGTGGGTCGGTCTCTTGGATACGTACGTCAAGAGGAATACTCAAGGCAATCATCTTCTGTACGTCTTTAGATGTACCATAATAGAACTGCATCATGCCGCCGTGTCCCATTGGAGAATAGAAAAGACGGAACTCATAAATGCCTGATGGTACAGGAGGAAGTTTCACGGCAAGGTCATACTGTCCCCATCCCTGGAAAGCGTCTGCTTGATAAGCACGATAATCTCCCTTGATATTGTATCTCAGTTTGGTTTGCTCTCCATTATAACAAACCACGTTATCAAAGTAATCCGTTGGGAATGCAAGACGTGCACCACTTCCACCACCATTCATGGCAGAAACCTCATTCATATAGAGATAACGGAATCCATTGTTGATGAACTCTGGCAAGAACGTGGTTGCCTCAAAACGCAAGCGCTCATTGAGTACGCCATCGGGTACTTGTGCATTGTAAACCAAGATTTTGTTAATGGGATGAATATATCCATTATAAGCTGTGATATCCCTACGCTCAATCAACACACCTTCATCAATGAGTTGGTGGTTGGTTCCCATAGTACCAACTTCATTGGTCAACGTATTGAACGTACGATAACGGTTGATGTAGAGGTTCTTTCCAGGTTGTGGTTCCCAAATCTTCAACAATGTGTTGGGCAACATGGTCTCATAGTAATCGTATGGTTCAGCACCGTTTACATAGTTCCACTTATCTGTACCAGCGGGAACACCTGCCTTATCCTCGAAGACCAATTGGTCTTGTGCCATAGAAGCATAGAGAATATGATATGCAATGAACATGTTTACGGCATTGAAACGATTCGTGTAATCTTCACCAGTACTAACGGTTATGCCTAACTCGCGCATGTAGTCATACCATTGTGGCGCGTTAGCATAGACATTATTGGCATATCTCACCAAATCGGCAAAACTATTGATGCCATTTGCACGGAACACCTCATCACTCTCGGCAAAGACAGTATAGCCAACCTTACATTCCGTTGGACAATACAACTCACTACCATTGGTATCGGTAATGTCGGCTGGTTTTGTATATACAATGTTTTTCGAAGAAGCAGAGATGGCTTTTGCCAAACCAGTTTTCTGCAATGCTTCATTGAAAATCTCAAAACCTTCCAATCTATCAAAGGTGTCGCCTAATGTTCGTGAAGAACGGGCAATCACTCTATTTACCTTATGCACCAATCCGTTGATTACCTCATTGTCTTGACTGATGATAATAGAAGTGTCATTCAAAACGGTTTGTCCTAAAGAGTCTACTCTTGACGAGATGGGACGACCAAGCATCGTGGAGATAGTTGCGCCACTACCACCCATTTCAATGATACTATACAATCCGTTTGTCAAGTGATAGCGAGCGATGTCGTTACACAAGGAGTCTGTCAAACCTTCCAGCGAATTGGAAGTCATTCCATTGTGAGGAAGAACAGCATCTGGGTCGTTATACAGATTGTTTAAATATGCTTTCACTCCTTCGTTCGTTGGGGCAAAGCAAGTATATTGACCATAC
>JAEEGL012819953.1_pt1 | contig 12920 bp, 8 predicted proteins | sample 9134231 | NCBI WGS metagenome assembly JAEEGL01 (sample SAMN16246548, study PRJNA631951) | gut metagenome | biome: gut microbiome; feature: rumen; material: fiber-attached | host: Bos | place: Iran: Karaj | collected 2018-10 | reverse complement strand
CCGTATTGAGAGTGATACAGCAAAACCCATCGGCTCCACAGAAGTTTGTTGCCAGTGAGATAGGCAAATCGGAGCGCACTGTCAAATCCATCACTGCCCGTCTCACCAAGCAAGGAATCATACGCCGATCCAAAGGCAAAGGCAGCCCCTGGGAAATCATCAAGGATTAATTAGCTCACATAAGATTATTAATAAATGACTATTATGAATGCTCCCGAAATAATAGCTGCTAAGGCCTTTGGCATGGAACAACACTACATGCGCGACCTGCCCATCTACCACTCCCAAAAGGTAATCAAAGCCACCGACAGCTACACCGACTATGAGTTGTGCATACGCCCCACCACCGACTTCAAGGCACACTTGATGTCGCGCGGCAGCTGGCTGCAGGTGGTCTCTCCCAAGTCTCTCGCCAAAGAGATACTTGAGTGGCATCAAGAAGCCATTGACAGATACGCAAAAACCTTATAAACATATGGGTTACCTTTCGTTATCAAAATTATATTACAATGGCATGATTTTTGCTCCAATAAAAATTATTAACGCTGATATACCTCTCTTTTCATGAGCATAAATCTTAAAAATATTTTAACTATCAGTCACGAAAAAGTCATGGACTTCTTTTTGAAGTCCGAGCAGTTTCATGGCTTCGAGTTGCCGGAGTACTTCAACTTCGACAAAGTGCTTAAGGCTGTGGCTAAGTCTGTGGGCAACAAAAGTTATGACGAGTGCTTGAGCAACGTGTCGCCAGATGAGTTGGCCGATGTAAACCTTGACATCCTTCTCAATAAAGATGGCCGTTACGCCGTTCGCCCCATCATCTTAGCAAACCCTTACTTATACTACTTTCTTGTTAGAGAAATCTGCAATCCTAAAGGATGGCAAACCATTCAGGATTGCTTTAGCAAGTATACCCTGCCACACATCGCATCATGTGCTTTGCCGGTGGTGCCAGATAAAACAGAGCCATTTCACAAGTCGGCAACCATTCTCAACTGGTGGAATTCTATCGAGCAACGCTCCCTGGAGCTGTCGCTCGAGTTCCGCTATATGTTTGTAACCGACATCACCAACTGCTACGGCTCAATCAATCCTGAAACTATTGATTGGGCATTGTCGATGAAAGGCACTAAACATGCAACCGATGATAACCATACAATGGCACAGAACATCATTAAATATGTCCGTGCATTGCAGCAAGGGCGCAACATCGGCATACCGCAAGGTAGTGCAATATTTGACTTTGTAGGCGAAATCATTCTTGGCTATTCTGACCTTTTGCTTCATAATCGTTTGAGTGAAGAAGGTATTGAAGGATATGAGATCCTTCGTTATCGAGACGACTACCGCATCTTCTGCAACGATATGGACACGCTAGAACGCATCTCTTACATCCTGCAAGAAGTGCTAGAGTCGCTCAACTTCCGCATGAATAGCAACAAAACCCGCATCAGCCAGTCAATTGTCATGGACTCGCTGAAAGCTGACAAACTGTGGTACATCGAAAATACACCCATCTTTAACAAGAAAGGTGTAGATTTCGATAGCTTCGAGAAGCACTTGTTCTACATCTTGATGTTCGGGCGCAAGTTCCCCAATGGCGGGCAACTGAAAGTCATGCTCTCCGACCTTGACAGACGCATTGAGGAACACCTTAAGCCGGAAGAGAAAGAAGAGGAATGGATTGACCTCGAGAATGGCAAGGTTGAGAAACGCACCAAGACTATTCAGCACAGATTACCAGGTGGTTCGGTACGAGCCATGAGTGCCGTCGCTACTCAAATAGCCCTCGAGAACGTTTCTGCCAGCCACTATGCTTTGCGTGTCCTGAGCCGTATGGTTGAATCTCTTAAAAGCGATAGGGAGAAAGTCGACATCATCGCAAAGGTGTATGCCAAACTTCGCAACCAGCCCAACTCGACCTATAGTCAGCTCTGGCTTCAGAACATCACTTTCCAGCGTGACAAGAAGCAGCGCAAGTGCCTCTACGACATGCGCCTCTGCCGCCTCGTCATGGGCGAGAAAGTTGAGCTGTGGAATAACTCCTGGCTTAAGCCGGCACTTACAGCCCGTCTCCCTCTCGCGTCAATTGTCGACGAGGGAATTCTTAATAAAGTAACTCCTGTCATCACCTTCCGTGAGACTAGAGCTTATGAGGAGTTAAACCTCTAATTGAACTGTAATAATCCATTCTAAATATCGTTATATATTATATGAGCATCGACACATTATTAAAAGGAAACAACAATCCACAAGAAGGATTCTACTATGCATTTGATAGTAGTGATCACGTGCGTTTTCAAAATGGTGAGAATGTATCTGGTCACAACTATGGTGCGCATCGACGGATTGTGATTGAAAAGAACATTGAAGGCCATGAGGGTTATTCTGTAACCATTTACAATATGGATGGTGTGCATCCACTTTGGCAGGACAATGTTCAAATGGCTCCCAAAAGAATGCACATAGTCTCTATAAACGACAATGTTGTAGACATGAGAGGCTATGGCTATGATGAAAAAGCTGTAGCTATGGGTGCTCCATTGGAAGCTGCTTCCTTTGAGAACTATGGCATCATGCTTTTGATTGAGGATAATGAAGTCAAACGTATTCAACTGAATATGTTTGACCGTAATATTAGTATAGTATATCTTGCTTAATTCTTAAACGATATGGCAGATTTTGAACGAAATAATATTGATTTAAGGTTATTTGAAGGCGTTGAAGATGAGATTGTCACTTTGTTTCTAAAACAAAGAGACGAACTTAAAGAAGCGTGGGAAAGAAACCCTAACAACACTCTTTCTTTCCAGAAACTCATAGATGAAATAACATCTATGCCCGTCACAGTTTATTTTCAAAAACAAAAGAAAGATGAAAAGAATAATCGACTTCGGCAACGTCTTGTGATCCAAATAGCAGAGGAAAAAGCTGTTGAATTAAGGACTTCTATTTTGGAAGTTAAAAGTAACGATTTTTTTGCAAATTCCAGTTATTGTTTGTTTATCGGAAAGGCTAGAGAAATTGATTTCTTCAAAGAGCCTCAAAAGGATACCATCACACAAAAATGCCAGATTCGCTTGGTGGGTTCTCATGAGAATATTGGCTCTTCTGAATCAAATTTCACAGAATTGCTTAAAAACATAGAGAATTTAGACATACCAACCCAAGAATTAAATAAAGAGAAAGATCGTCAAATATGGTTGAAATACGTTGAAGCTCTTAAAAGATTAATTAAACAAAAAGAACAAATATGGAAGATCCAAAGTGTTGGAAGAACCTATAGCGAAAGACTAGACCAATTTACGCAAGATAGAGGAAATTATATAGATATATCTATAAATGAAAAGGATGTAGCAGACCAATTTGAGAAAGAACTAATCGAATACTTCGGAGTTGATGAATTGGATGATTATGGTGTAACTGATCGGAATGCATTCATTGAATTCAAGTCATTCCGCGAATTATCTGAAGAGGAAGAGGCTATAGTTCAAGATATGGCTTCAAAGTATTTCTTTGCGCTCTCTGAGGATTCTCCTATTCATTCTATTTCAGGAGAATTTAGATTTAAGTACGCCGAAGAGGATACTCGTTCACAAGTTATTGAACAGCTGAAATCTAAATTGCTAGAAGAATACGACATTAATCTTATAATTGATGAATCTGGGATAATAGCCAATCCCGAAAAAGATATTCCCCACATTACTAAAGTATTAAACGATGAATTTGGTTACATCGCAAGTCTTTTTGTTGACAAAAGAATTCACCATAAAGTTACTTTTAAGAATGAACATAAAGTAGACTATGCTTTGCTTACAAGAGTTAAAGATTTTTGTAAGTCTAATCAGTATGAACGCGCATATGTCAAAATCGAGGGTGCTACAGTTGTAATAGAAGTGGCTGCATATGTGCCATTTGATTTTTTAGTTCAATTTGGTCTAACAAGGACAAAACAAATAAGTAGATACGGAACTCGAACTCGGCATATCCATTTTGAAAATGTTGATAATGCTAAATATGTTGGAGATGGTGTATACGAATCAGAATCGATAAAAACAAGAGAACAGAGCAATGACTTACTTATTTCACTAAGAGAAGCAAATTCTGATACCGGTTTTCGCCAATTGCCCACACGTTATGTTTTTGAATTAGGACTTACAGAGGAAGACAAAGAGAATGCAAGAGCATTTAAGACTGAAACCGAAATAGATGATAAGATATATTTTAATCTTCACAAGTCGGATTTAATTATAACTCCTGAGGATGCAGATGAATACAATAATTTTATTTCGGATATAAGGAGCAGATTCCCTAAAGTCGAAGTTGAAGGAAAGTCTTATTCTCGAACTTATCGCATTCAGTTTGGTAAAGGTGATTCAGTGCCACAAAGAGAAGAAATCATAAGCAATATCAAAAGTGATATTAGACGTAATCACATGAATGATATTGAATATGATGCGATAAAGAACTACACTCGTGTTCTCTTTTCATATCGTTTCAAAAACGAAAGTGAACGTGATGTGTTTATAAGTCTTTTGGAGTCTGTTGTTCACAAATACAGAAGTATTTTGGAATTATCATTTGAAATTGAAAGTGGCACTAGCAACTATCAGTTCCTTAAAAATGAAACTCTTGAAGCAGAAGCCGAGAAAGAAACACTAAAGAATATTCGCAGAGCCACGTTCATTTATATGACAAGTGCTCAATACAAAGAATACCAAAAATCATTAGACAAGTATGGTGATTCTGCATTTGTTAGAAACGCCATTCAAATCGGACGATTTATCAGGAAAGCCAAAAATAGATTCACCTTTTTGCTAACCAAAGAGTTCGATAAGTTCTTAAACGACTCATCATTTGCTTTTGACGAACAAGAAGATTTAAGTGCCGGTTATATAAAGCCAATATTCCCAGGTGAAATGACAAACATTGACAGAATGGTTAGAGCCATGTACAAGGTAACTACTCCTGGAGAAAAACGATGTGGCTTTCCGGTCAACAGAAATCTTCCAAATTTCATTTTTGACCCATCACTTGCACGGATTTCAGACGATGATCTTGAAGAAGAAAAGGAAAGGATTTTGTCAAATCTTAACGAAAGTAGATTGGCCAATCAGCCTAAACAGTTGGAATCTGTTGCCAAAGCCATGCTTGCTAAAGATTTAGCATTAATTCAGGGCCCTCCTGGAACTGGAAAAACAACGGTTATTGCTGAGATTATTTGGCAAACACTTTCTCGTTATCCAGACGCGAAAGTATTGATAACATCTCAAACCAATTTGGCGGTGGATAATGCGCTTGAGAGATTAAAAGGCAAGAAGCTTGTTCGGCCTATAAGAATTGGCAAAATGGAGAAATTTGAGGATGAAGGCAAAGTTTATTCAAGTGATAGACTTACGCAATGGCATGAAGCTAAAGAAAACTCAAAAGATGAAACGGACAATTCAGACAATGCCATTTCTGAATGGATAAATAATATTAAGTCGCAGTGCTCGACAGAAGAAATCTATTCTGATATCGTCGCTCGTTGGCAATCTTACTTGGATAGTTCTGATAAAAACATTAAAGATAAATTTTTTAGCAGTTACATAAACCATATTAACGTCTTTGCGGCTACTTGTAGCGAATGCGGTAGTAAGAATTTTGCGGAAGTCTATCAAAAAATATTCCAAAAGGGACAAGATTCTTTAGTGGAGCCTGAGTTTGATGTAGTAATTATGGATGAGGCAAGTAAAGCAACTCCTCCAGAGCTAATACTTCCTCTAACATTAGGAAAAAGGGTTGTAATCATAGGCGACCATAAACAGTTGCCTCCAATGATAGATGAGAATGAGTTTTCTGAAGCTCTTGATGCAGTAGGAGCTAAAAAACTTGTTGAAGATTGGACCAAAAATGATTACAAGATTTCGCAATTTGAAAAGCTATTTGTCAATGCACCTGAAGAATGTGTCGCCAGTCTTGACACACAATTTAGAATGCACAAACAAATTATGAATTGCATCTCTCAGTTTTATGAAGACCAAAAACAATTGCAAAATGGCTTGATTTGTGGCATAGAAGATGAAATGGATATTCCAGACTTCAATGTCAAAGGCAGTCGTTGGCATGGATTGCAGTTAAGCCCTTTCATTGACCACAATACGCACGTTATTTGGGTAAATGTTAAAGGTAAAGAGCAAAGAGTAGGCACATCTTATGAAAATATAGAAGAGATTGAGGCAATTAAGATTGTGTTAAACGCATTAACAAAATCTGAAGGTTTCAACACATATTATGATCAATTTTCCAAAGAAGAGGAAAAAGAAATTGGTATCATAACATATTATATGCCACAAATGCAAAAGATAAAAAGCGCGATTTATCCAACTCTTAATCGCAGCCAATGGAAACAATTTGAGTTACACAAATACAACAATGAATATAGAATACCATTCCGTATAAATACTGTAGACAGATTTCAAGGTATGGAACGAAATATCATAATTGTATCTACCGTAAGAAGTGACCTTCCAAAAACACCGACATACAAATATAACAAGCAGTATCCCTTTGCACTGGGTTTCGCTCGTGAAATACCTCGAGTAAATGTCGGGTTCTCACGAGCAAAACGATTACTTATTGTGATTGGAAATGAAAGTCATTTTGCACATAAGGATGAGTATCGAGAAGCGATAAGCAAAATGCACAGAATTGACATCGAACAATTAAAGAATTTATAATATGGCAAAAAAACTCTCAAAAATATCAAAAGAACTGAATGTTGGCATCTCAGTCATTGCCGAATTCCTTAATAACAATGGATATGATTGTGAGGAGAATCCCAACGAAAGAATACCTGAAGATGCAATAGAGTTCTTGAGAAATAATATATCCTCTTATTTACAGGAGGATATAGATTCAACATCCAAAGAGTCTTCAAAACAAGGAAAAGAGGTTAATGAGCCAACCATTGAAACTCCACTTGAAATCAAGCTCATTGATTGCGTTTCAAAACACAAGCTCTTGATTGAGAATATAATTGGTTTCACTGATTATAATTGGGAGTATTCAGTAGCCAAGTTTCATGGGACCTGTTCTCAGCCTGTAAAATTTACTGTTTTTGATGAAGTTCTTAGTAAGATATTACTAATTAAAGAGATGTCTTTAGCTGAAATCGGTACTATCCTCGGATTTAATATTGCCGATGAAGCAGAAAAGAATATTTTGCTTTCGGCAATAGAAGACTTAAAGCAGGACAAAATGATATCTGGTGATGAGTCTGTATATTGGTTGACTGAAACAGGCAAAGAATACGCCAAGAATGGAGTAAAGTTTTCCACTTTTGAACGTGATTTTGAATTATATGTTGACTCAACAACAGGTTATAAAGGTAATTGTAGAAAGGTCTTTGAACGATTAAAAAGTGAAGAACAACCATCAATCAAAGACAAATTGCCTCGCAATCTTGAAGAAGTAAAACCTATAGCCGAAATACAAGCCCCCGAGATCCATTTCCCGGAAAAGAAGTATATTTTACAGTCTTGTAAGCCCACATCACTACAAGGATATAAAACGCAATTATGGGTTGCACTTCTAGAGAACTTTAGAGATCAAACGATACGTGCTCTTGTGTATGACGAAAGTCAAGATTGTATAATTGAAGAATTATCAGAAGCCTTAAATCAAAATGAGGAATTGAAACAATCAATTCTTGAAATTTTAATTGAAAAGGATAAAGATAATATAGAGGGAATAAGGTATGCAAGAGAGGAAGATAAAAAAGAGGAAGAGATTGCAACAATTGAATCCGAACTGATAACAATACAAGAAGAATATGACAATGCTGTTAATGAAAACAATATAGATAAAGCTCAAGAGATTGCTAAAAATGTGTTTTCAACTAAGAGACACTTTAATTCTGTAGAATTTGAAGTTGAATTAAAAAGGCTTTTTGAAAACACAAAGTGTGATTTATGGATAATCAGTCCGTGGATTAAGAAGTATGCGACAATGCACCGCCTACCGTTCTTTGAACGATATCTAAAAAAAGGTGGAAGGATTTTCATCGCATATTCTAAACCAGAAAATGGTGTTGACGAGATGGCTGATACAGAAGCTATGGAAAAACTTCTTGAACTTGAAAACAAGTACCAGAACTTCTATATCCATCAATTAGAGCCATTCCATTTCAAGTATGTTTGGGTTAGAGGAGCAACGGAAGGAGATTGGTTTTATTCAGGAAGCTTCAACATTTTGTCATTCTATGTGAAAAAAGGTCTCACAAAAGTTCGACAGGAAATGATGACTAAAATAGATTGGGGTGCTGAAGAAGACCTGTATTTCAATCAAGTATTAAATTTGTTTGGTGCTAAATACCTAGCTGAAACAAAAGCCTCAATTAAAGAATTCCAAAAAGAAGATATTCAAGTCTCACGCGAAGTTTTAAAAGAGGTAAAGTCATTAAATCTCAACAAATTAAAACCATTTATTTCTCATATCAATGAGGAATTCGATAATGAATATAATGAACTCCTTAAACAAAAAGAAGATTTAATACAACAATTCAGGGCAGAGTTCTTTCAACGACAATTAATTGAGATACGTACTCAGGCAGAGGAATATGCATCAGACAAGAACCTATCTGTTGAAAAAAAGAAAGAAGTTCAGTCAAAATTGAACGTGTTAAAAAACGAATATCCAGATTTTTTAGAGGAAATGATGGAAGTGCAGAATTTGATAGATTCTCTCAGAGCTAGAAACTTATCAGGTTTAACAAAACCTAAAGGCTTCAACAATAAGAATAAAGGCAAATTCAAAAAAAGAAGATAAGTTATGTCAAGATTTGAATCATCAACATTTATACGCAATGCGAATGCAATGAGCAAAGATGTTCTTCTTGCCGCATTGAAAGAATTGGGTTGGACTTTTAAGCAAGAGGGCGATGCGGTTCTTGTAACAGATTTAGGAATTCCCCAGAAGTTTTATGGAGAATACGCAATTAAAGTTGAAGATAATTCTGTGACATATAACACGTTCTATCTAGGCAACACGGAAGAATTTGTAAATATACTCAAATCAAAATACGAACAATTGAATGTAGAATATTCAAAGAATTCTGTTATTGCTGCTTTTCGTTCCAAGGGTTTTACATTTAAAAGTGTCCCAGGATTTGTCCCTAATGCCGAAGAGGCATACAAGTTTATAATGGTAGGACGCTCTTTAGACAAAACAGAAACGGAACCAGTTGGTGAAATTTTATTTACAATTCTCCAAAATGGTACTGTGGTTAGCGATTCTAACTATCTTCCTGATGATGTGAATAAAAGGGCTCACGCTGCAATGGATTTGATTGATGGCGATTTTCAATCAAAACGTGTCATGGTTAAAAAGACTATTCCATTGAAATACCGTTCAAAAATGAAAAAGTCAACATCAATAACTCAATCAACAAATAATGGATAATCAATCAAAAAATAATTGTTTTGACAAAATATCGGATATGCTAAAAGCATACTATCCGATTATTTACCTTTCTACATTTGAGTATGAAAAAACAAAACAACAAATTCGCGGATTAATCAAGCAAATGCCCATATCATATGAGTTTTTTGAATGGAACATTGTTGACGGGTTAATAAAGCGTGACTTATCTTCAACTACAAATGAGTCATTACCTCTATATGAAGATCCTGAAGAGTTTCTTCGATATGTTAAAGAACAATCCACAAATGACAAACCTCAAGTATTCGTTATAGAGGACTTTCACAATCACATTGAAGAACCAAACATTATATTAAGGCTTAGGCAGTTAGCGGAAATACTAAGATATAAAAGGAAACATTTAATTTTAATATCATCAGTATTTAAGCTGCCTATAGAACTGGAAAAATACATCAACGTAGTTGATTTACCTCTTCCAGACCGTTCTGATTTAGACAAAGTTCTTCAATCAGTTGTTAATAATGTTCATACAACATTGAACGATGATAGAAGAAAAAAACTAATTGATGCGGCATTAGGAATGACAGTGATGGAAGCAGATCTTGCGTTTTGCTTAGCAGCAGTAAAAGATAAACTACAGAATGATTCTCCTAGAATTGTTGCTCAAGAAAAACAACAGATTATTAAAAAAAATGGGTTACTGGAGTTCTGTAATGTGAGCGAGGATTTAAATAGCGTTGGTGGTATATGTTTCCTAAAAGAATGGTTGCAAAAGCGAAAACTTGCCTATGATTTTAAGGCACAATTATGGAAATTGCCTGAGCCGAAAGGAGTCCTTTTGCTGGGAGTCCCTGGGTGTGGAAAAAGTTTAACAGCCAAATGCATATCGGCATTATGGAACATGCCATTGCTTAAATTAGACATAGGAAAGGTGTTTCAAGGCATTGTTGGAAGTAGTGAAGAAAATATAAGAAGAGCTATTTCAACAGCAGAAGTTGTAGCTCCTTGTGTTCTTTGGATTGATGAAATAGAAAAAGGTCTTTCTGGAACACGTTCAAGTGGAATAACAGACGGAGGCACAACATCCAGGATTTTCTCTACTATTTTGACTTGGATGCAAGAAAAAACGAAACCTGTGTTTGTCGTAGCAACTGCTAATGATATATCTTCATTACCTCCAGAGTTGCTGCGAAAAGGACGTTTTGATGAAATCTTTTTTGTGGATCTTCCCAATAAAGATGATAGGAAATCAATTTTTGATATTCATCTTAAGAAAAAAGGATTTGACCCACAGTTATTGTATACAGATAAACTGGCTGAAGCGTCAATTGGTTTTAATGGAGCGGAAATTGAAGAAGTCATCAACGAAGGTATGTTTACTGCATATACTGAGAACCCCGACGCGCCGAAACTTATGATTAAGCATTTATTAGATGCTATTAATAATATTGTTCCTCTGTCCAGCACAATGAGTGAACAAATTCAAGCACTTCGTGCATGGGCTAAAAAACGTGCTAAAATGGCCGGCAAAGAGAATGTGGAAAAACTACAAGGTTTGGAAAACTTGTTGCTAACTAAAACAGAAAAAGAGTATAACAGAAGTTTTGATTTATAATGGAGCAATTCAATTGGGAAATTATCCCCAAATCAAATGAGTCAGATTCAATCTCAATAGATGACACTTTTATTGGTAAAGAACCATCTATTGAAGAAGATATTTCAATAAATGAAGAAAATGAAGATGACGTAGAGCTTCGCCTTTTGGGCTTTTATCAGTTGCCAAATCAAAATATGCATCCAGAGTCTGAATATGTTGAGGAGGCAACAAAACTAGCTGAAGGTCTAAATAACTCATTTAGATTAATTGATTCTCTTAATGGAAGGTATGCATCGCTTTTCAAAGATATATTCAATACTTCGGTTTTTATTTTCAAAGACAGAGATTTAAAATTATATGCATATTTTCCCCAAAAAAGAATTGCACGTATCTCAAATGTTGTTTACAACAGAAAATTCATTACAAAAGTCAATTCTTCATATTTGCATTGGTTTAAAGTCGGAGAGGACTTTTTCAAGAGTATAGATATCGAGCAGCCCATACTTATTGATAGAACCAAAAATAAAAAACCATTCTTCAAAACAAAAGTTTCAGCTATTGAACGAAAGGATGGTATTAAAGATGAATTTGGTGTTCTATATGATTCTACTAATAAACGATTGATAAGTGCACCACGGGATTTAACAGAATGCCAAGTTCAAGAGGGTGTTGAAATCATTTGCGATAACGCATTTTCTTTCTGCAATCTACAAAGAATCATTCTTCCAAAATCGTTAAAATGCATAGGTCGGTCTGCTTTTTCCTATTGTAAATTTCTTAATAATTTATCTTTGCCAGAAGGCCTTTTAAGAATACAAAACGGGGCTTTTTATGAATGTGTTTCATTGTCATCCATTAATATACCCAAAAGCGTTGAGTATATTGGTTCTAATCCTATTGCTATGTGCGGGAACACCAATATAATAAATAATTCTCCTTATTATTTTTTTGATGACAGTTTCTTGATGAATCAAAACAAAGATGAAATCATTTCTTATGTAGGAATAAAAGATAGAGTCACAACACCTATAACCATTAAAGAAATTGGTCGATTTGCATTTGGCAAATGTCAATCCATTCGACATATCACAATAACAGGTGGCATTACTGTCATTGAAGATGATGCATTTATTGATTGTACAAACTTGGAGGAAATAAACCTTCCTGAATCTTTGGAATTTATTGGTGGTTATGCGTTTGCTGATTGTTATAAACTTAAAAACATTAATATCCCAGATTGTGTTAAATTTATAGGTATGGGTGCTTTTGGACTATGCAAATCATTGGAAACTATATCTATACCAAATTCAATAGAGAAAATACTATCCAGCTCTTTTGAGTCTTGTTATTCATTACGTTCAATTAGGTTGTCTGATGGTCTGGAGTTCATTGGTGATAAAGCTTTTCAGTCGTGTACATCGCTTTATAGTATTAATTTCCCTAAATCATTAAAGAGAATAGAATCAAATGCATTTTATGGTTGTATATAGAGACCTCTAAACAACTATAAACAATGAAAAACACATAGAGATAAACCACTGTATATCAATCACTTTTAGATTTTAACACTTCGGGCTTGCTTTTTGGTAGTTCTCAAAAATCCGCTTACCTTTGCAACGCATTTCTACCGCGGAGAATTTTGAGGGCTTTTATTTTGCCATCTCGTGGATAGGGTTGACAAAGGTTGACAAGAGTGGACAACGGTTGACTGATGAACGAGAGGGAAAGGAGCAAGGAAGTAACCTCATTTGAAGAACATGTCATCGTGGAATGAGTTGACAATGGGTGTCAATGATTGACGAAAGTTCACTACGTGGCGGTTTGCAAGAAATTGATTGTAAAACAACATAAAAAGGAGTCAAATGAGAAAGACAAGCAAATGTGCCTTCTGCGGAAAGGAGTT
>JAEEGL011581331.1_pt1 | contig 12920 bp, 21 predicted proteins | sample 9134231 | NCBI WGS metagenome assembly JAEEGL01 (sample SAMN16246548, study PRJNA631951) | gut metagenome | biome: gut microbiome; feature: rumen; material: fiber-attached | host: Bos | place: Iran: Karaj | collected 2018-10 | reverse complement strand
GGAATAATAACAGCTTAAACTGTCAGAAAAGGAATACCGAAGACCACGGCCTTGGCAGCAACTCTCAAATGTTTCTTATGAATCGACGCAAGTCCTTTCTTTGTCGGCTCACAATCAAGATGAAATGCACGAACTGCAATATGGCTATGTATATCATAAAAGTCAGGATCGTCCTCCGGTAAGGCGTTCCTTCTCACATGTTCAATCATGTTTCTGTCCCCAGAAGCCCAAGCCATTACCGCTAATTCGGCGCCAGTGAAGTCAGATTCAATTAGAACATTACCTGGTCTAGCTTTCAGAATTGTTCTACACGGATACAGATACATTGGCTCTGGTAATAAGTCAGGATAATTGGCTATTACTTCACCATCCTTGTCTCTGTACCCAAGTGTATTCATCAACAACGCTTCAGCAGACTTACCAATATTTTGCATGGGAGGATCATACGACGACGCTCTCCCCGTCTTTTTTGTCTGAGACAAATGAGTATGAACAGTGCCATCAGGACGCATATAGGTATAAATCCCTTTATCCCATGTCATTTCAATGTGTCCAGAAGGTAACTGTCTAGGAACCATAGGTCTAATATTCCCTGCCAGAGTTCGTCCTAACTTACAAATATCCTTGAACATACGAAGTTCCGGATGCTTACAAGCCAGAATACTTACTGTCAGAGAATCCGTAGACGCTGTATAAGATTCCTGTTCATTATCCTCAATATCTCCCCATTCCGTTTTATCCGTAGCTCGGATAGGGGTCAGATCATATGAAAGAGCGTCATCAGGCATCACGCAGGTTCCATCCTTTTTTAATGCCTTGTCAGGTCCATACAGTAGACCTCTCCGCTGATCGGAAGAGTTAGGATTAAACCCAGGCCAGTTCATATCCTCTCTCAACTTCTCAAGAAGTACATTGTATACTTCTACAAACAAAACAGACAGATTACGTAAACGCTGGGTGTCAAGTACGAATCCGGTTCGCTCCATCTCACCAAATCCCCACGACGCTCTATGAGCTCTCCAGAACGGTTCCCAAGAAGAGTTTCCATACCCGTCATCATCTAACAGAGCCGGACGATTTTCATCCCCGAAGAAACACACCTCAATAAGCCTACGAGTAGCGTCAGCGTCCCATGCGGCATATTTCCATAATATATCTTCAGGAATACAACCAAATCCCTTTGGTTTAATCTTAGTTGGAACAGCCTTAGCCGCCTCCTTGCACCTAGCCAGTTCCTCCTTGAGCTGGTCTAGTTCAGCTTTATGTTCTTCCTTTAACTTCTTTGTCTTCCATAACGCTTTAGCCTCATCATAAGCCGTCTTAGCCCTTTCCACGGCTAACTTAGACTGTTCCTTCTGATAAGTACAACCAGCATAATCTTTATATGCCTGAAGTAGATCGTCATCATAACGAGCCACCCCGCATTCCTTTAGAGCCAATACTTTTAACCCGTATCCATCTCCAATCTCCTCTGCGTCTCTGTAGGCATGATAGGCAAGACCAGTATCCCAGCCACCTTCCCACTTACATTCTTCAAACGTTTCAGCCGGTTGATACGCCTTCCTGAGCCCTTCCTCAGAAATACCTAACGATAACAACCATGGCATGTCAGCGCGGAGAAAATGCCCACCAAGACGCGGCTTCCAGTCCCCGTCCTCTGTAAGAATTGTCTCCAGTAGCTTAACAGCCACATCCACACCTTCCTTGAATCTGGATTGTCCGTCTCTCCATAACGGAACTACATACCCCTCACCCGGAGCAGAACTAAACTGCACTGTAAGAACATGCGCCCCTTCCTGTTCTGGGAATTCTCCTTCCCACTCCAGGTCAACGGCGATAATTCTCCGCTTGGGATTCGTCTTAGCGGCTTCTCGTATCTCCTTAATGACTTTGATTAACGTCGCAGCATTGTTCAGGACATAATGCTTGAGTTCCTCTTTAGGAGTTTTCTCACCATAAATGTCCTTGTGGATCAACGATAACTGCCGTACAAGTTCTCCTTCCGTTTCGTCGTTAGGAGTATAACCAAACGCCGGAATACTAATGAGCTTAAACGGAATCTCCATACCACCAGCAGTAAGGGTTGAACAATCCTTTATCAATCCTCTGTATCTGGTATGAGTAGCCGACGCTCCCTGAAACTTCTTCAATACCTGTACGCCAGCGCAAACAACATAATCCGGTTCCAAGTTAGCTATCTCTTGACATATCCAAGGATAACTCTCCTTAATCCAATCCGCTGGAATCTTTCCATCTGCATTGGGATTATCAAACTTAACCAGTGATGTAATATACCACTCAGCGGTCTCTTCGTCTGTAAAACCTGCTTTATTCGCTACCGTCAATAGGTAGTCTCTACAGGCAGTAGACAGAGGGCATAACTGAGTAGTAGCTACGAGCTTGTTCTTTGTTTGACCTGGAACAGAAACCATCTGCGGTGTAATTACCATAACCTTGACAGGTTTTCTATCAGGCCCACAAGCCTCTCCAAAGAATCCAATACGTCTTCTACCAAGACGTCTACCCACAGACCAACCAGTAGTCTGGGTTACTCCCTTTATATTGACAGCATACGTTTCCTCATCAGAATATAATCTTTTGAGGAACGACGCTTCAACACATCTGGGAGAATCATACTCTTTAGCCGCTATCTCCAGAAATGTTGGGGATAACGGCTTTAAGTCCACTACAATAGGCTGTAGCCAACCATCACGAGGAATTACGCCAGTCAATGCGTAGCTACGTATTAACTGTTCTATCCTCTCCTTGCTTTCTTGCATCTTCAATAAGCCTCCTTAATTCTTCTTCATTCATTCGAGCCGCATCCTTGACTCCTTCTGGTAATCTAACTACAGATACATTTTTACAATCTAGTTTAAGATTTTCATATAGCTGCGCGGATTCCTTAGACGCATCCGGATCTAACAACAAACAAATATCCTTGTTCTTCCAGCCCTCCTTTATCAATCTTATTTGCTCTACTGAAGCTTTCTTACCAAATAAACATACGCCAGCGGAACCAACACGCCATACATCTGTAACCCCCTCACATATAACTACATGATCCTGCTTGATAGCCATATCGTAGTTATAGATTACTTTGGACTTCTTCATCCCGGGAGCTGTACAATATTTGATTCCACCAGCTTTACCATCACCTAACTTTCGGGTTTGCCAACCTTTATATTCATTCTTAAACCATATTGGGATTACAATACGACCAATAGCCAAAGGATTAGTATCAGATTCATAGCAATAACAAACCCCATAATAATCCAATAAGGCTTTGGAGAAATGTCTCTGATTACATAAATACTCCACAGCTGGATGATCGTCTGGAAGCTGACTAACTAAAATCATCTTACCCGGAGGAATAATCTCTTTGGGAGTATCCGGTTCATCAGAAAATACCGGTACTGAACTCTTAATATGTCTGGGCATAGCAAAGGAAAACAATAGACTATACAACGCCTCACGCTTCTCTGGATCATCTAAACACCCATGGAAACAATGAGCCGCCCCAAAAGACCTAGATCCATTATTATCCTTTAACCCATACGTATAATTTATATAAAGATGGAAACCACTGTCATTACAAAAGGGGCAGCAGCAGTTATACTCCTCGCCCCCCTCTGGTCTGACCTCCATCTTGGTTCCACGCCTATATGGTCGGGGAACAGCCTTTTCATCCTCATGAAGGATCTTGACTCTCCCCAACTTATGCTTAAGCCGGTTATACAATTCTGGATTCAACATTTAATTGTCATTAAAATATTCTTCTCTCTCTGACCTGTTCTTCAAATAAAAACTCTGATTGGCTTTATCAGGGAGATACCGTTGAGTTACGTTATCCAACCGGGCATACGTTTTGTTATGCTGAATAATAAGGTCAGCGTCAGAATGACCCTGACCGCCAGCGTGTCTAGTCTTAGAGAACGTCAAGTACAGACAATCAGTACTCTTATCCTTAGTTCCAAGACACAAACAGTTCGCCATATTATCTGCAAGAGATTTACAGCCAGCCGCGTCCGTATGCTTCAAGGGATTTGTTGGATTCTTAGCGTTAGCCGTACCAGACATCTGATGAAGAAGCCATACAGTACAGTCAAATGCGCCAGCAATCTTCTGTCGTACTTCGTCGCCAAAGGAACGCATAGCGTTCCAACGTTCCTTCTCATCTCTGTCTCGGTACTGTCTATCAATTACCAAACCAAGATAATCAATAAACACAGCCCTGACTCCCATGTGGCAATAACCAGTCAAGAAGTCCAAGTCATGAACTAACTCCTCAATCCCACCTTCTCCCTTGTGTTTCTTCCGTTGAATAAGCTCCTCGGTATCTCCTACATCAGGAACTCCTGACATGTTTCTGATAATGCCGTGTCTGTTAAATTTATCCCTCTCATTGTAATACCTCTCATATTCTGAAAATTTCTTGTTCTTCTCATACAGTTTACGATCTTCCTCTCCTCTGGAAAACGTAGCCTCATAATTCATCTCGTCATTGAGAGAATCACGAGCAAGCTCAAATGCCGACGATAATATTCTGGTTCTGGTAACTTCTGATGCGCTTTGCTCATAAGTGTAGTAAACGCAGAATTTATCCTCTATCTCCAATTGAGAATCCTTGTACGCCTCCCGGACATTACTAACAAACAATTGACACGCAAACGTAGTCTTTCCCGACCCCGTAGGACCAAAAAGACCATTTACCTCTCCATACCGCTGCCCTTTGTTAAGACGCTCGTCAACCCAAGCTATACCCGTTGGAATAGCCCGTTTGCCTTCCGTAACCTTAAAGTAGGACAACTCTGGAACCAGTGGTTGTATATCAATATCTGAAGTCATTGCCTCAATACGACTGGCTTCATCAGCCATCTTTCGTAAATTGGCGGCTTCATTGGTATCTACCCACCCCTCCAGCATATTTTTGATATTCTCAAAATGCTGTCTTGAGGCTCCGTAAATACATCTCTCATTCAAAAAGGTATGTACAAGCTTATTGCCCGTAGCCATATTTAGGGTTCTGCGTTCCTCGTCATATAGATTCGGAAGGAACGACGCTGTTGGATCATCTCCGAACAGGTTGTCCTCAAGCGTATATTCATAGTCCTCTACTCCATCTGGATTGAGGTCTATTCCCCTCATATAATCACGGATATAAACTTCAAGCCTTGATTTGTCAGGAACTTCCGATGTTCCATGGGCGTCATAGTAGCCCTTCAACGCTCCCCATACGCACATAAGACAGGTTTCATCTGTTTCAGGTACTAATGGCGTTCTGTTGAAATTCTCCTCTTTAATGCTTTTGCAATAAGATTTGTACAACGCCGGAACCCAGATGAAATGCGCTATCATATCCGTAACGTCAGAAAGCGTTAGTTTTTTAACAAGCGTCATCCAAATTCTCCGCTCTCTTTCTTAAATTCTCTGGAATCTTATCTTTGTAAAACCGGTCATAGAAGAACCGGCGAACATAATACTGTTTGAACGCCGCTTCCTCTAACGGTTGAACTATAAACTCCATATTGTTAAACACTCCATACGAATACCTCGTTAAAGGAGAAACCTGTATATCGTCGTCCAAGAGTACACACCGGTACGCCTCACTAAGGTCATTTGGAAATAAAGTAGATTTGAACATAAATTCTGTCATAATCTTGTTTACTTCCATTTCCCATATCAAAGGCTTACTCCTTCCGGAAATGTAATGCTTGAATCTCTCTACCAGCTCCTGATTCTTTAACGCATTCGGAGTATTAATAGACCTACAAGTGTCAAATACAAATTCAACATACTCTTCCACGTCTACTTCGTTCTCACATAAGAACTTATAGATTTCATCCCATACATTCTTCTTATAGGTTCTGCCGTCCTGAGACTGACCACCGTCAAACTTGGGAATAACGTATTCGCCATAGGCGGGTTTACCCCGCTGGCGCATTCCTATACAGTAGTGTCTACGGACTAACAGACCTCCAGAAGATATGGTGGATTTGGAAGCTTTAAATAGTTCTTTATCCATCTTAACAATAGTTGGTTGTTATCAACGAGAGCTGAATCCTTCCTGCTCCCAATTCAGTTTCTTATAAGTCTTATACCGAGAATGGGAAAATCCCAAATACTCCCCAAATCTGTCCTGTATGTCTACAACCTGACCGTACTCCTTGCCACTAAATAGACGTGAAGCTCTTCCAGCCCCTTGAGTGTTAAGTATCTTGGATACACGACCAGAGACATTGTAGACCACAGCCAGATCCGGGACGTCTATTCCAGTATTCCAGACATCCGTTGAGATGACCCGCTTGACTTTACCAGATAAGAAGTCTTGGAACAACTGTTCCTTATCCTTAGTCTTGAGAGGTTTGTAATCTTTATCGATTAAACCCTTCTTAACCAAGTCATTAAACGTATCTGATGGCATACTGGAATAGTTGACCTCAAACTCAGGCAAATACTGCCTAAGAGCGAAGGCGTGAGCTACCGTAGCCACTAAGACCAGAACCTTGGTATCGCTGTAATGAGTATGAATATCGTCAGCAATAAGCTTATTTCTGGCTTTATTCTCCCACAAGCAATATCTGTCCCTATACACCTTAGACCTACAATTCAGCCCATGCGTTGGAGCCGACGCGCATTGAAGCCATCTGACCTTGATTTTGGAAATCAGACCGTTCTGTACACCGTCATCATAAGTCATCCTGAAGATAAGAGGACCAAACAACATTTCAAGAATATCGTCTGCTCCATCACTACGTCCACTAGGGGTAGCTGAGAATCCATATCTTCGGGCATACGGATAAATCTTCATAATCTTATCGATATATGAAGGTCCCGCTGCCGTGTGGCATTCATCATATATAAAGAAGGGGGCGTCGCCACGGGAATATTCCAAAGAATCTACCGTAAATACAGTTACTCTCTTATCTAACTCCCGTTTGCCGCCACCTACCATGCCAATTGAGTCAACGACTTTACTAAGACGTTGATATATTTCTTTAACCAACTTAACAGATTTGGTACATATATGAATCTTCTCCTTAGGAAAAGCATTACACAACAATCCCAGAAGATAAGTTTTGCCAAACCCTGTAGGAGCTTGAATAATTCCACAAGGTTTCTTAATGATAGTTTCAAGACACTCTTTCTGACCAGTACGAAACATATCGTCTGTCAGGTTGTCTAATACCGGCTCCAGAGAATCATATTTCTTGTCTGCCGGTGTTTTGTTCTGCAACCACAGGCTACAACCCGCGGCTTTGAGGAATGGGATCAAACGGAACAGAAGACCAAACGATAAATATATGTGCTTCTTGTCATCAGACTCCTGACACATATACCGGGTTTCTTGTTCCATCTGACCGCCTACTCCTCTATATTTATATATGTAGGATAATTCCGATTTAATTCTGAGTATCCATCCAACATCAAAGGCGGATAAATCCGCCTTCGACAAATCAATTGAGTTTCCTACTCTGGTTACTAATAATTCCATTTAATATTTACTTCCTTTTAATTTCATTAATGTTCCGTTGGAAGACTGGATCAGCAAGCCTTCTTTGCACAATTTCTCATACACCTGCTTCCAGTTGATACTGGTATACAGCCATGAGGGTATCTCTCCCTGTGTTTGCTTAAAATACTCTTTAGCTTTATCAGCCTCAGTAGTGATTTCAGGCTTAATTTGTACAAAATAGTACGGATGCGGTGGCTGCTGTCCTTTGCATAAACCAACAATACATTGAACCAAACTATCCCTCTGTTCCTCGGGAAGGTTCATAATCTTAACCAATTCGTCGATGATCTCCATATTTAACTTCCTGTTTTTTGTGTAAATTTGCCCTTACGCATTATTGTAGCGTAAGGGAGATGAATAACCTTCTTGGTCGTCTCACAATTATGGTGAAACATTTTAATGTAACCCACTGGACAAGGAGACCAGTAAATGTCCAGAGCTAATCCATCCTTCATACGTAAGATATCCATATGATAAGACCGAAGGGAAAATTCACCACAATAGTACAAACAATGCAGGTCCTCGTCATGGATTCTGGAAATGAACCATTCCTGACCTGTGGCTGGCTTGTAAAACCGTAGCCATGCAAAATCCTCGTCTACAATCGGAGTAATAGGCATAGACGCCAAAGACGCCAAGTGGGAACATTGTCTCGTGATGGCGTCTATTACTTTCTTGTTTGATTGACGAATCAACATGTCTGCCGCTTGCATCTGCTCAGGCGGCATATACCTTAAAATTCTGAAACTGGGCATAATCACTTTGTTGGGGTTAAGTGTAATCCATTACCAAAAGCCAGAACAGTATAGCAACTTGTTTACCGGATCCTATACTGTAAATTTTTTTAATTATCAGAACTATCAGTTTCAGATTCCTTCATTATGTCTTCAAGAGTGCGGTCGTAGCAGTCTTTGATATGCTGTGGAGGTATCTCTTCCTTACCTGTGATTTTAGGTTCATCGTAAACGGTATCTATATGTTCTGTATAGATAATCTCATAATCCCCGTTCTCGAACTTCTTCCAAGCTTCTTCCTCTGACGAGGCTATTACCTCACAACAATCTACATTCAGTTCCTTCCAATGTGAATCAATATAGTACTTGAACACGTTAATCTTCCTCCTTGCGTTTAACTTCTTCCTTGCTAAGCATTTTAATGTCTCTGACTTCGCCACCGCTGGCGACAATCTCTTGATACCAAGGACGCCCCCACTTCACCTTGTGGAGGGCTTCCTCGTCAGAGTCCGCAAATACTTCATAGTGATATACTGCGTCCTCTGTTCCTTCAAAGATATACTTGTATTTTTTGTACCCGGTCATTTAATAATCTATTTATTTTCTTCCTCTACCAAAGTTATATCCGAAGGCTCTGTCTGATAAAGAACCTTACCAGTAACTTGATTCACACACCTTCCACGCTTAAACTTATCTTTAGCCTCTTCCAAATTTTCAGCGTCAGTAACCAACGTACATTCACACAACAATAATTGTGTAGCTTTATACATATGTATCTCTGTCTTCTTTTTCTTTGCCATTTTCTAATTAATCTGTTCTCTAAGTTTGTGTAACCACTCAACCGTATTATCCAGCGTCATTTTCACTTTATCTAAACCATTAGTAGCCGGAGATATAAGTTCTATTGACGAAGTAATAAACGTTTCCACATCCGATTTTTTAATTAAATCCTCTGGATAATGCCTAGTATTCCACTGCCTAATCAAATCCTCTAGGCTGTGCGATTTCATAGTTAGCCCACACTGAGGACAGTGCAGAATATACTCTAACTTGAATAGATTACGCTCTTCTACCTTAGGATGTACAGGACAGAACGGACATAATAACATACGCTCTTTAGCAATCTTGTCTAACTCTTCCTCAGTCATCTTTTTCATCTCCCCAGTTATTACACATACGCATCCACTCCAGCAACGCTACAATGTCGTCGTGAAACATCGGTCCACGAGAGCCACACTTACTACACCACATGTAATAAGAATCGTCGTTCTCCCGATGTGGTTTTGTTTGCAGTTCCATTGCTCCTCCGCACTGGCGACAATGGTACTTCTCATTTTCAACAAATAGCTTCTTCAAGGCTCTAACCAAAGCCATCTCGGTTTCATATAGTTCGCCATTAAGCTTACACGCCGTTCGCTGCGCTTCAGCGGCTTGCGGAACCAGCGTGTTGTACTTGTCTCTCAGTTCAATAATTTCTTGTTCAGTCATCTTTCTTATCCTCTTCAACTCGTTCAACAGACCAACGTAACTCCATCTCCGGAATGTCCGTTTCTTTAATTGCTCGTACACACTCCTGAGCATAATCGTAGGTGTCCATCATAGTCGCCTCCCACGGTATAGTAATGTTAATCTTTATCAGTTTCTTTCCCGATAGTGGCATTTTTTTCTTCTCCATAAATAACTTCATCAACCTTTGCTCTATCATTAGAGGTAATAAACTCGTCATTATCCATACCCTCTAAGATATCCATAGCCTTGTCTAACGCTTCTTTCTCGTCCTCGGTCTCGACAGTAATGTACTTGTAAAGCTCACGAGAAATCCGAACGTTATACGCCGTGGGAATTACCTTGGCTTCCCCATTTTGAGTAATTGTTAGCTCTCCGGTTTTTACAGAGTAACTACCCACACCACAATAATTTATAGTTTCACTCCTATTCCTAATATACTTTTCAGCGTCCTCAAAAGTCTCTGCATCAACCTTTAGCTTATAAATAGTTGGCTTAACTACAGTAATGTCAAATCGTTTCATTTTCCTTATCCTTCATATGCATATTTATGTGATACTCCACAAGTGAAATCGTAGTCCCAATCTTATTAAGGTTATCATCAATACCCTTAACAGTTTCTGTAAGTTTTCCACATTCCCAATGAAGCAGATTTATAAAATCTATACAATCCTCCAACTTATTCATTGCGTCTTGCTTATTCATCTATATCCTCCTTGTAATCAAACAAGTATTCTTCATGTTCCTTCCCGTCAGAATCAGTACACACTACATAAATCGAGCTCTCATCATACCTATCCACATCTGTAAAAATGCGAGTAATATCATCATCCATAGGCGCGTCTAAAAAACACCCATCTTCTACAATCTTATCCCAAGCGTCGTCTACATTTTGATTATCTTCAACCTGGACCAACCATTCACAATCGACTACCAATTGACCTTTAATTTTGTAAGTTTTCATTCGTTTTCTCCTCCATATGTTTCAAATAGTCCCACATACGCTGATGTCGTTCATCAACATGATAGGAAGTAAGTAAATCTGCATTTTCTTCTTCCGCTTTCTGAATACTGTCGAGCTTTTTGATAGCGTTATCAATACGTTCAATATGGCTCTGACACTGCTTCGCTAAATGCTCAAAACTACTACGATTACTTTGTAAGATATGTCTTACTGTTTCTAAATATTCTTCATTCATCGATTATCCTCCATCGGATCCCCTGGAACGTTCTCGTTGTCCATCTCATATACCTCCCTAATGGGAACAGTAGAAACAACATCCGAATTAGTCTGTAAAATACTAATCAAGATATCCAGTTTCTCATTGATAGCCCGTAGCTCTCGATTGTTTTCCAGAGAGATACCGCCAATATCGTTGTATATCTCCCCTTCTTCTGGATCGTCAACCAATATTGATCGATCAATGTCCTCTACTCTCCACAAAATGTCTTTCAATAACTCATTAGTCTTTTTCTGTCTCTTATTCATCTTTATCCTCCATACCTTCTGTATAATCCTCTTTTAAACACAACGTCTTAAACCTTGCCGGAGTTGACGCAAAACACTGAAACGTATCCCAATCATCAACAGCCGCGCATATCTCTGCTTCTTCAGCAGCATCATGTTCATTAAACCCATCCACTTCCATGTCGTAATATACTTCTTTGTATACCCGTACCATATACGGTTTCTTATACTGATCCAGCTTGTCTATCTCACTAGCAATCTCCTGTAGCTTAGTACGCCATTGCTCAAACTGTGCCCAAGTTTCTTCTTCCTTTTGCTTAAGAGCTAAATACTCTAAGTAAATCCTGTCCTGTTCGTTGTTATCAACCATTTTTATTCTCCACTAGCATATAATCATTTTCTTGAACCCCATTGTTATCCTTCACTACATTAACATAACACCGCCAAATTTAGACAGCCCAAACAGATAAGCCGCGGGTAAATTTTGATATGACCCTTTCCTAAAAAGACAACAATCCCGAATCAGGTCTATAGGCTTACAACCATCTAACTCAAACGTTTTTGACAACGTTTTATAGAAACCGCCAACTTCCTCTCCATCTCGATTATACGCCTCCTCAACATATCGTTGTACGTTACTCATTGTAATACCAACAATACTGTCCCCAGTAAACGCATACAGATTGCAGAAATATTGTCGCCACAGATAAATATTCTGTTCTTTTACACGGAACTCCCTTTCCTGCATGGAATCATAGACATCCTCCGTTGCAATCCACATAACAGCGATTCCATTATCAGAATACACATGATTACGTCTATTGATCTCTTCTATAGATATTCCAGAATGTTGCACCTCAAAGGCGACAGCATGATCACCACACTGTACAAACACATCCGGTCTGACTCCCGGAATCCCAACATACTCCAAGCTAACTTTATATTGAGGTCCTGCGGACTGGAAATAATGCAAAAGCCAGTCTTTAGCCTCCATATGAAAATGTGTCTCTCCTTTATCCCAGGTACATTCACCTCGTATCTTATGTGAAAAATGAGGTATTTTAATCTTACCGCGCTTCAGTAATACAGGCTCTCCGCACCCAGGACAAAAGAATGGTAGTTTCTTATCTGTAACCGCACCCGCATATACTCTGTTGTGTTCACTATTCAACGCTACTAACATTATTCATCCCTCACTATGTTAAATTGGGTGGCTTCAATCACCTCAGAAAGCATCATCTTATCCTTTGAATTCATCTCCTTGCAATATATGTGCATAGGAGCTTCATAATCATAACAATCTGGCGGCATTACTACCGCCATATCATGGATCTTACGCCTTGCGTCGTTCAGATCCTTTGCCTCTACACCAACGTTGATGTAGTACTCTCGTTTAATTAAGCCTTGGTATTGTTTCATAACCGTATTACTGAATCAAACAACGGTTCCAACGCTTTTTCATGCGTTATCACCAACACTTGTAAATTCCTATCTCTTGCCGCTTGTTTGACCTGTGCCATAACTTGCGTCAAGTTCTGGATATTTGTTTCATCAAGATGGTTTGTTGGCTCGTCCAACGTCAGGAATCCACACGATTCCTCTGTAGCGAATGTATTATGGAGAGCCAGTCTCCATGAAATAGCCAACACCATCTTTTGCCCGCCAGACAGCTCCGACGCTACAAACGTCTCACCAT
>JAEEGL010991516.1_pt1 | contig 12920 bp, 12 predicted proteins | sample 9134231 | NCBI WGS metagenome assembly JAEEGL01 (sample SAMN16246548, study PRJNA631951) | gut metagenome | biome: gut microbiome; feature: rumen; material: fiber-attached | host: Bos | place: Iran: Karaj | collected 2018-10 | reverse complement strand
TTAATTTTGATTCATCACCAATTAATTTAATTATTTTATTATTTAAATCATTTATACCATTATAATAATCTATTATATTACCATCTATATCCATACAAATACTATTAATAGTAAAATCTCTTCTTTTTAAATCTTCTTCTAAACTATTAATATATTCAAACTTTATTGGTTTTCTTTTTTCATATAATAATTCTTTTCTATAAGTAGTTATATCAAATTCATATTTATCTATAATAAACGAAATACTTCCATAATTATCTTTTAAATTATAATTATTAAATATCTTTTTAGTTATACTAGGTAAAGCATTAGTACATATATCTATATCATATGACTTTTTATTTAATAAAAAGTCTCTAACATAACCTCCTACTATATATGCTTCATAATTATTATCTTTATATTTTTTTAATATATCTTTTATTATTTTATCCATATTATTTTTGACAAACTTCACAATAGTAAGTACTTCTTCCTCCAATTTTTATTTTTTTAATAATATTTCCACATACTTCACATTTACATCCTTCTTTTTTATGTACTTTTAAATAGTTTTGATAATTACCAGTTACTCCTAGACTTGAAGTATAACTTTTAATAGTAGTCCCACCCTCTTTAATTGCATTTTTTATTATTTTATTACCACTTTTAATGATACTTTCACATTCATCTAAAGTTATACTGTTAGTTTTTCTTTTAGGATTTATTTTAGATAAAAATAATACTTCATCTGCATATATATTTCCTAAACCACTTATAATACTTTGATCTAATAAAGATGTTTTAATTGGTATCAATTTATTATTAAACTTATTAAATAAATACTCTTTAGTTAATTTATCACTTATTATTTCTATTCCTTGTTTTTTTATTTCTTCACAATTATATAAGTCTTCTTTTTTTATTATTTTCATTCTACCAAATTTTCTTGTATCATGATATCTTAAATCAGTGTTATCAGTAAATGAAATAATAACATGTTCATGTTTTTCTTTCTTTTCGCAAGTATTTTTAATAAAATACTTACCTTCCATTCTTAGATGAGATAATAAATAATAATTATCTAATTCAAATAATAACCATTTACCTATTCTTTTAATATCTATAAATTCATTACCAATTAATACTTTTTTAAAATAATCAATATCATTATCAATCATATTAGAATAAAAGATGTTAACATCTTTTATTCTTTTGTTTAATATTCTCTTTTTTAAGACGTTTCTTACTGTTTCAACTTCCGCTATTTCTGGCATAATATCACCTATTTAGCATCATACCAAGAAGTACCTTCTGATATTTCTACTTTTAAAGGCACACTTAATGTAACTATATTTTCCATAGCGTCTTTTATAATTCTTTTTAAAATATCTATCTCTTCTTTATATGCATCAATTATTATTTCATCATGAATTTGTAATATCATTTCACTTTTTAATTTATTTTCTTTCATTTTCTTATATACTTCATTCATTGCCATTTTCATAATATCTGCACTTGTACCTTGGATAGGAGTATTTAAAGCCATTCTTTCTCCGGATTTTCTAACCATGAAATTACTATCTTTTAATTCATCTATCTTTCTTATTCTTCCGAATAAAGTTTTAACTTCTCCAGTTTCATAAGCTTCTTTTATAATACTATCCATATAATTTTTTACACCAGGATATAATTCATAATATTTATCTATAAACTTTTTAGCATCATAACTAGAAATATGAAGATTTTCTCCTAACCCAAAACCACTTATACCATATACTATTCCAAATATAACAGCTTTTGCCATACTTCTTTCATGTTTAGTAACTTCACTTTCCTTTTTACCATTTATATCTGCTGCTACTTTAGTATGTATATCCTCCCCATTTTTGAATGCATCTATTAAATCTTTTGATTCAGATATATGTGCTAATATTCTTAATTCTATTTGACTATAATCAGCACTTAATATTAAATCATGACTAGGTAAAAACGCTTTTCTAATTAATTTTCCATACTCTTCTCTAGTAGGTATATTTTGTAAATTTGGTTCACTACTAGATAATCTTCCTGTTCTAGTTAATGTTTGATTAAATATAGTATGTATTTTATTATCATCTAATACATACTCTACTAAACCATCTATATATGTATTTAATAATTTATTTAAATTACGATACTCTAATATTTTTTCAATAATTGGATTATCATCAATATATTTGTTTAATGTCTTAACATCTGTTTTATAACTATTACTATTCTTTTTACCACTACCTATTTTCATATGATCAAATAATACTTCTCCTAGTTGTTTAGGACTTCCAATATTAAATTCTTCTCCACTTATTTCATATATTTCTTTTTGTAACTTATCTATTCTTTCATTAATTTCTTTTCTCATATCATCTAGCTTACTATTATCAAACTTAAAACCAGATAATTCCATATCTGCTAAAACATATGATAAAGGTAATTCAATATTATTTAATAAATCTAATTCATTACATTCACGAACTTTATCTAATAAAATATCATTATTATCATAAATAAATCTAGCTTTAGTTGCTACTAAAGCATCTAGATTCTCGAATTTATTCTTTTTTATTTCATCATAAGATATTATATCATTATTCATATATATCATTAATTTTGATATATCATCTGAGGAAGGATAATTTATTAGATATGCATCTAGCATTAAATCATTAATGCATTTTATATTTTGATTTAATACAACTAAAGATTTTTTTAAATCATATGTTATTACTTCTTTACTATTAATTATTTTAATAGCATCTTTTATTAAATCACCTTTAATAATATAATTATTATTATAATCAGAAATACCTAAACATAATATATTACTTAAATGATAATTGTTATTATCTACTTCTAAATAAAATGATATTTTATTATCTAATATTAATTCATCTATATTATTTATTTCTTTATAAGAAATATTTACTTCTTTTTTCTTATCAATATTTTTAAGTAATGAATAAAACTCTAATTCTTTATAAATATTTTCTAATAAATTTGGATTAATACCACTATATTTAAATTCATCAAAAGAAACATTTATTGGGACTTCTCTATAAATAGTTGCTATTTCATAGCTCATATAAGCATCTTTCTTACCTAGCTCTAATTTTTCTTTTAATTTACCTTTTATTTCATCTATATGCTCATATATACCATCTAATGATTTATATTCTTGTAATAGTTTTAATGCTGTTTTTTCACCAATTCCTTTTACTCCAGGTATATTATCTGATGCATCACCCATCAATGCTTTTAAATCAATTATTTTAATTGGTTCAATTCCCCATTCTTTTTCAAAAGAATCATTGTTATATTTTATAAAACCACTAGTTTTAAGAAGTTTTACTTCTGTTTCAAAACTAATTAGTTGTAATAAATCTTTATCGGATGATACGATTAGAGAATAATAATCTTTATTATTTTCTGCTAATTTAGCAACTGTACCAATAATATCATCTGCTTCATATGGCGCAAGCTCTAAATATTTAATTCCCATACCATCTAATATTTTTCTTGCTATAGGCATTTGCATTTTCAAATCATCTGGTGTTTCATTTCTTCCTTCTTTATAAAAATCATATTTTTCTTTTCTGAAATTCTTGCCAATGTCAAATGCTACCATCATATATTCTGGATTTTCTTCAGATATTATTTTATTTATCATATTAATAAAACCATATAATGCATTAGTAGGAAATCCTTTACTATTTCTCATAATATTACCAGTATAAGCTGTTGCAAAATATGATCTAAATAATAAGTTATTACCATCAATTAATACTACTTTTTTATTCATAATATCACCCTTATATTTAGTATAACAAAAAAGTGTTCATTTTGAACACTTATTTTTTTCTTTTTAAAGTTTTTTTCTTATTAGATTTGACTTCTAATAAATATTTAATAGTATCAATAGCTTTTTCTACTTCTTTTTCTTCTAATACGCTTAATTTATTTGTTTTATTTAAATCAAATCCAAACTTTTTATAGATAATATTCTTTTTAAAATCTCCTATTTCGTTTAATGTATTATATATATCTTCTTTGCTTTGCTCAAACATATTAAAGCAACTCCAAATACCGTTTATATAAATATATTTTTTCTTTGCACTAGTTTTAGTTTGGGTTGCTAAACGTAGCTTTCTTAAAGCTTTAAACTCTATTTGTCTTACTCTTTCTCTAGTAATATCATATATTTCACCAATTTCTTCTAAAGAATGCATTGAATAAGTTGATTCATCAAATCCATCATAAAAGCCATAACGCATTCTAAGAATATATTCTTCTTTAGGAGTTAAATAGTGATGTAATAATTCTTCAAGATAGAAATTATCTACTACATTATCTTCAAATACAGCTTTTTCATCTTCTATAAAAGATAATATTGTTGCATCTGGATCATCTTCTTTAGTAACAAATGCATCTGTAGATATTATATTATTTTTTGCCATTATTGCTTCTTCTACTATCTCAAGTTTTATATTTAATTCTTTTGCTATATCTTCTAAAGAAACATTAATATCTTTCTTTTCATAATCATCTATTACTCTATATATTTTATTATATTTTTCTTGAACATGAACAGGTATCCTAATAGTTTTACTTTTAGTTAATGATATTATTATTCTTTGTCTTATCCACCAAAATGAATAAGTAGAAAATCTATAACCTAATGAAGGATCAAATGACTCTAATGATCTCATTAATCCATCATTTCCCTCTTGAATTAAATCAGCAAATGCTACATTGTTATTATTAACAATATATTTAGATGCTACATATACTACTAATAATAAATTACACTCAACAACTTTATTTTTATAATAATTCTTTTTAGTTAATGCATCTTTATCGCCACTATTATATAAATTTCTATAATATATAAAATTATCAAATAATTCTTTTTTCTCTTCTTCAGTATATTTAGGAAGATTATCTATATCATTCAAATATGATTTAACTAAATCATCACTTACTTTTAAATCATCACTTATTTCTTCTACTATTAATTCATTTAAAGATGCATAACTAAATAAAATATCATCATTAAATTCATTAGATATTCTTTCAATATCTTCAATTCTATAAGATTTATTTGTAAAAAAATCTTTTAAAATAGTTGCTAATTTGATTGAATTTTTTAAAACTAAAGATAACATATTTTCATCCATTACTAAATCATATCTTTTTAAAAGAATACCAATATTATCTAAAGATTTAATATCAGTGACAGTATTATTTACATAGTTAATAAACCAGTTAATATCTTTTTTTAACCAGCTATTTTTAATTTCATTGATAATCTCATTTCTTGTTTTATTTTTATAATATTTTGGATTATTATTATAAAAATAAAACTCATCAAATAATGCATTATTCATACAAATCACCGTAGATAAAATATTCTACCATTTTTTTATAAAAAATCAACATTTTTTAAAATATTTAGAGTATCTTTTATTAAGGAGAAATTATGTTTTTAAGTATTATAAATATAGTAAAAAACATGATGTTTTTTACTGGTAGTTATGGAAATAATGTGTTTCCACCACCACTTTCAAGTGATGAAGAAGAAAAATATGTTGATTTAATGTTAAATGGAGATAAAAATGCTAGAAGTAAATTAATTAGTCATAATTTAAGATTGGTAGCGCATATAGTAAAGAAATTTGATACATCATCTAATTTAGTAGATGATTTAATATCAATTGGTACTATTGGATTAATTAAAGGAATTGATACATATAAAAAAAATCCTAAAGTAAAAATAACTACATATGCTGCTAGATGTATTCAAAATGAAATATTAATGTATTATAGAGCTAATAAAAAGAATCAAAATACTATATCTTTAAATGATAGAATTGGATATGATAAGGAAGGCGCTGAAATTAATTTAAGTGATTTAATAGTAGATAAAGATGAAGATATATTAGAAAAAATACAAAATAAAGAAAATATAAGTTTATTAAAAAAATATTTAAGTGTATTAAATAAAAAAGAATTAGATATTATAATAAAAAGATATGGACTAAATAACAAAAAAGAATTAACTCAAAAAGAGATAGCAGATAAATTAGGTATATCTAGAAGTTATGTGTCTAGAATAGAAAAAAGAGCATTAACTAAGATATTAAGAGAATTTATTAAAAATAAAAAAAGTAGTTAGTCTACTATACAACTACTACTTAATTTTAATGGTATTTTATATGCTTTAATTGAATTATCTTTATTTGCATTTATCTCTAAATATAAGCTTGATTCCTTATATTCTTTACATATCTTATTATAATTATCTATACTAAAATTAATTCTTCTAACATAATCAGATATAGATATATTATCTTCTTTATCACATGATTCAATTAATATTTTAGTCTTGCCATCATCTTCATACAAATTACAATCTATTTGATCATATATTATATTGTGTTCGTTACCACAATAATTAATATTAGATATATAAATAGATGCTTTTTCTTTATTGTAAGCAATACTTCCTGAAACTGTAAAGTCCTTACAATTAGAAGTAATCATTTTATGTTCAAAATCTCTTTTATTTAAAAAGTAATATCCAAATGATAATAAAATTATAGTAATTATACTTATAATAATTATTAATATTAAATAATTATTATTCTTTTTTACTTTAGTATCTAAAAATTCATCTATACTTATATTAAATTTTTCACATATTTCTTTTAATATAGAAATATCTGGATAATTAATACCTCTTTCCCATTTAGATACAGCTTGATAAGAAACATTAAACATATTAGCAAAATCTCTTTGAGTTAAGCCATTTTTTTGTCTTAACTCTTTAATCATTTTACTAACTTTATCTTGATTCATATTATCACCTACAATATTGTAACATAATTTTAATTATTAATCATATTTATATATATCATTAATCCTTTTAATATATCTTTACCATCTTCTAATATATCTAAAGAATCAATTTCTTCATAGATAGTATTATTAATACTTTCTAATTCTTCAATTATATCTTCATATAATAATTTATATTTATAATATTTTCCTATTTTATTTAATACATTAATAATACTATCATCTTTATCTTTATTACCTAATATATATCCTAGATTAAATGGATCAGTTAATATATATTCAGTATTATTTAAATATTTTTCATTATCTACATCATTATTATTTAATATATCATTAAATAAATCTTCTATTATATTTATTTCTTTATTAATTGTATTAATACTAATATTATTAAATTCATTTAATAATTTTGGTATATTTCTAATACTATAATTATTTAATAAATGATTACTTGCTTTAAAGATATAAATATCTCCCATACATATAGCTTTAGAATTAGCATATTTTAATACATCTTTCATATAATTTGAATCATTTTTTAAATTTAAATATTTATCACATATACTTCTTGGTATAGTCATTTTATTATTACGAACTTTAACATTATTAATAATATCTGAATGAGTTAATAATGATGATTTTAATAATTCATAAGAAGTTGCTAATTCTAAAGCTTTATTATCATCTTTAGAAGTTGCAATAAAATATCCTAAATATACCATAAATCCACTTATTAAAGTACTACTTATAATAATATCTTTTTCATCTTTTAAATTATTATATATCTCTTTATAATCATTTTTATATTTCATCATAAAAGATAATAAATATTTATAATTATATAATTCTTTAATTGGAGTATAAATAGAAGAAGTAATACCAATATTTTTATTTAAGTAATCATCATTATTAATTAAATATTTATAAAATTCATATACATTATTAAATAAATAACATTTACCATTTTTAGATAATTCATTATATAAACAATCATCATTAATAATAAACATTAAATCACATTCTTTTTGTGTTTCAATACTACTTTCTAATATTTTATCTACATTTTTACAAAAAGCTGATTTTACTTCGATTAAATCACTATAATACTCTTCTTTTATTAATTTTGTTAAATACTCAAATTTATCTTTATTATAATTATTTGATGATATAATTAATTTTTTTAAATTATATGATAAGTTATGAATGTCATCTTCATTATCTATTATTACTACATTATCATATAATTCTTTAATATATTTATTTAATTCATCTTCTTTATTACCAATAATAATTATTTCATAACCATCTAAATACTTTTCATTTATAAAACTTATAAATTTAGATACATAAGTACATGTAGTATCATAGTAAGTAATATTATTATTATCTAAATATTCTTTATCATTCTTATTTATTCCATAAGGTCCAATTATTACAATAGAATCATTACTTACTTCTTTTATATTATCTATAAAATTAATACCAAGACCTTCTAATTCTTGCATTACTTTATCATTATTAATAATCATTTTATAAACATATATATCACTTGGATATTCTTTATTTAATTCTTGTTCATAAACATCATAAATTGTACTAAGTGACTTTGTTAACCCCTTACATATACCACACATATTTGGTATATAAATCATTTTAAAACCTCCCATTAAAAAAAAGAAATATTATCTATTTCTTAAAAAGAATCTATATTAATTTTTACCTTTGGCATATTGTTAATTGCAGCATAAGCTTGGATTAAAGTTCTAATAGATGATGATGTTTTACCGCCTTTTCCAATTACTCTTCCCATTTCTTTTTCAGGTACAAGTATTTCTAAAATTTTAACATCTTCATCAGCTTGAAATTCAGATACTTTAACCATATCTTTATCAACAACTATACTTTTAACTAAATATTCAGTAAACTCTACTACATTCATAATATACCTCTTTATTTAGTTTTCTTTGTTGTCTTTTTTACTGTTGTTTTCTTTTCTGCTGTTTTCTTTTCTTCTGTCTTCTTTTCAGCTTTTTTTGTTGCTTTCTTCTTTGATTCTGCATGCTTTTTCATAATACCAGCATTAGATAAAATATTTCTAACTGTATCAGTTGGTTCTGCTCCATTTTTTAACCAATCTAAAGCCTTTTTTTCATCAATAGTTACTTTGTCTTTTCCTTTAATTGGATCATAAGTACCAACTACTTCAATAAATCTTCCATCTCTTGGGAATCTTGAATCAGCTGCTACAATTCTGTAAAATGGTTTTTGCTTTGATCCCATTCTTTTTAATCTTAATTTTACTGCCATAATAATTCCTCCTTTTTTGCTATAAATACTATAACAAATACTATTTGTTATGTCAACAATAATTGTTGACTAATTAACTTCTTCAGTATCCAAATATTCTTCATTTATTGTACTAATCTCTTCATCTAAATTATTATCTATTAATTCTTCATAATCATCATCATAATCTTCTACTTCTATTTTAACTTTTGTATTACCAACTAATTCAACTCCCATTTCTTTTTCAATATTTAAGTTCATTTCTTTATTATTTATTTTAGCATCTACTACTGCTGGTTCTTTTAAACATTTAATAATTACTTCTGTATCATTATCAACTTTTTTATTTAATACTATTTTATCATTATAATTATATTTTTCTTCATATAATGCAGTTTTAGTGTTGTTATCATATGAATACCAAATATTTATATCATAATTACCATTTATATTTATATTATCATTATTATTTAGACCACTAAAACTATGGTTTATTACCCAACAGCCTAAAATAGTATCTGGATTAAAATCTGGTGTTATATTTATAATATCTTTACTAGATTTTTTTACCTTTCCAATGACTGCTTTAGTAACAATCTCTTTAAAACTAGACATCTAATCACTCCCTATTTTAATCTATGCATATACCCTACTTTTATTTACAAAAATAATTATTATATATATAATGAATTTAGTGATATTTATGGATATTAAAAAAATGCTATTTGAAAACGAAGATATAAAATATAGAGATTTTCATAAAAAAATAGTTGCTACTAAATATGAAATAATTGGTATAAGATTACCTAAATTAAAAGAAATATCTAAACAATTATTAAAAAAATATGATTTGGATTATTTATTAGATAATTTAAATAATCATTACTACGAAGAAGTAATGCTTGAAGGATTACTTATTGCTAATGCAAAAATAGATGATGATAGAAGAACAAAGTTAATAGATAAATATAATCCTAAAATAGATAACTGGGCAATATGTGATACTTTTTGTAGTTCATTAAAAGTAGTTAAGAAGAATCAAGATTATTATCTTAAATATATAAATAAATATTTAAATAGTAAAAAAGAATATTATTTAAGATTTGGAATAGTTATTCTTCTTAACTACTATATAAACGATAATTATTATAAAATGGTATATGATATTTATTTAAATACAAAAAGTAATTATTATTATGTTAATATGGCAATAGCATGGGGTTATTCATATCTATTTATTAAATACTTTGAAGAAACAAGAAAGTTTTTTATAGATAATAAAGATAAAATAGATAAATGGATTTATAATAAAGCTATTCAAAAAAGTGTAGAATCATTTAGAATTAGCAAAGAAAATAAAGATATTTTAAAAAAAATGAAGATATAGTATAATTAGGTTAGGTGGTAAAATATGGAGTGTTTATTTTGTAGAATAGTAAGTGGAGAAATTCCTTCTTATAAACTATATGAAGATGATAAAGTTATGGTTATATTAGATGCTTATCCAAATGTTGATGGTCATACATTAATTATACCAAGAAAACATTATGATACATTTATGGATATACCTGAAGATTTATTATTACATATTAATAAAATATCTAAACAATATACTAATCATATAATGGAAAAATTGGACGCTAAAGAATTAAGTGTATTAATCAATTATGGTAATTCCCAAAAGATTAAACATTATCACATGCATTTATTACCAAATTTTGGTACAAGAGCTGAAAAAGATCCAAAAGAATTATATGAGGTATTAAAGTAATGGCAAGATTAAAGAAAAAACATAAAAGAAAAATAAGATTAATTATAATACTTGCCTTAGTTTTAATTGGTATTTATGGATATAATCATTATTTTAAGGAAAATGATAATCCAATAAAAGAGATTATTCCTAAAAAGAAAGAAGATCCAATTAAAACATATAAAGCTAAATTAATAGCAACTGGTGATGGATTAGTTCACTCTCCTATTTATAGAGCAGCTAAAACTAGTAATGGTTATGATTTTACTGGAATGCTTACATTTACTAAAGAATTATTAAAAGATTATGATATTAAATATTATAATCAAGAAACAGTATTTGATGATACTAGAGATGTAAAAAGTTATCCTATATTTAATACTCCTTCACAATTTGGTGAAGCCATGATTGATGCCGGATTTAATATGGTATCACTTGCTACTAATCATTCAATGGATATGGGTGGTGAGTCTGCTAAAAGATCTGCTTCATGGTGGGAAAGTCATGATGAAATACTTACACACGGAATGGCTTCAAGTGAGGAAGCAAGAAGTAATTATCAAATAAAAGAAGCTAATAATATTACTTATACTATGTTATCTTATACTTATGGAACAAATGGTTTAGGAGCTGGAGCTATAGCTAAAGAACCATATATAGTTAATTTGTTTGATGAAGAAAAGGTAAAAGAAGATATAGCAGCAGTAAGAGATAAAGTTGATGTATTGATAGTGGCAATGCATTGGGGACAAGAATATAAGCAAACTGCTACTGAGACACAAAAAGAACAAGCTAAATTTTTAGCAGATAATGGTGTTGATATAGTACTTGGTACACATAGCCATTGTATAGAACCTTGGGAATGGATTGATGATACTGTAGTATTCTACTCATTTGGTAATTTTATATCTAATCAAATGGGAGCTGAACAAGCTATGGTAAGAAAAGTTGGAGTAATTGGCATGTTTGCAACATTAGAAATAACTAAAACTTTTGATACTAGAGATAATACTACAACTATTAAAATAGATAATATTGGAGCAGATTTAAATTATACTTATAAATATACTAATAATGGTAAAACTGATTATTTAGTAATACCATTTAGTAAAATGGAAGATAAATATTTAAATTATTTTTATAAAGGAAAAACTGTAAAAAGTGTTTATGATGAATATAGTGGTATATTAAAAACATATGATGAAAATATAAATATCGCTCCATATCCTGGAATGGAAAAAGAAGTAGAAATAGAAAATGATTCAGTTTAATGAATCATTTTTTATTTCCATAAATATTTATCTAAATCTACTTTGTTATCTACTACTTCTATTCCTTCACTCTCAAGTCTTTTCTTTTGCTCATCATATCCTCCAAACACAAATTCTTTAGCTAGATTCCCTTTGCTATTTAATACTTTATAACAAGGATATTTATCTCCATCTGGATTCTTATGCAATATATTACCTACTACTCTAGCTAAACCCTTATTACCTAAATACTCTGCTACCATTTTATATGTTACAACTTTTCCTTTAGGAATAGTAAGTAAATATTCAAATACTTTATTATCTAAATTATTACCACTTACTAAACTATAACTATTATCTATATATTTAAATAATTCTTCATTACTAAGCGAATTATCTAATATAATACTAATCCAACTTTTTTTATTCATATGATATCCAGGATATATATTATTATCTAATGTATTATTCTTTTCATGTTTTAAATCAATAACATCAACTAATTCTTCACTATTACCAATTATTTTTCTTTTAGGTATTTTCATTATAATACCATACCATTTATTATTTGTTTTACATCTAAATATACCTGATGGATCATCTTCCCATAAATACTCAATATCATCATTATATTTATTCTTTATATAATTAATTACATCAATTGTTTGATTATTATTAAAATAATTACTTTTAAAACAATTATTAATAATATCATTAATAACACTTTCATATTCATCTTTAATATGACCAACATATTCTCC
>JAEEGL017013082.1_pt1 | contig 12921 bp, 11 predicted proteins | sample 9134231 | NCBI WGS metagenome assembly JAEEGL01 (sample SAMN16246548, study PRJNA631951) | gut metagenome | biome: gut microbiome; feature: rumen; material: fiber-attached | host: Bos | place: Iran: Karaj | collected 2018-10 | reverse complement strand
CATCGTATAGGTTGTGTTTTTCAAAGTTATAATTTGATATCTCATCAAAGTGTTTTATCTAATGTAAGACTTGCTTTAACGCTTTCTGGTGTATCTAAAAAGGAAAGTATTAGAAGAGCTAAACAAGCGTTAAAAGATGTTGGTTTAGAAGAACATATGTATAAAAGACCTAATCAGTTATCTGGTGGTCAGATGCAAAGAGTTGCTATAGCAAGAGCACTAGTTAATAATCCAGAAATATTATTAGCTGATGAACCAACTGGGGCATTAGATTCTGAAACTAGTGTTCAGATAATGAAATTGTTAAAGAAGATAGCTAAGAACAAATTAGTAATAATGGTAACTCATAATCCAGATTTAGCTAATGAATATTCTAATAGAATTATAAATTTAAAAGATGGAAAGATAATTAGTGATACTAATCCTTATGATGGAAAAGAAGATAGTAGTACTATGAATACGGCTGATAAGAGTAAAAAGACACGAATGAGTTTCTTAACAGCTTTATCTTTATCACTAAATAACTTACTTACTAAAAAAGGTAGAACTATTTTGGTTGCTTTTGCTGGTTCAATAGGAATAATAGGTATTGCTTTAATATTAGCTACATCAACAGGTTTTCAAAAGTATATAGATGATATTCAAGAAGAAACATTAACTTCTTATCCTCTTACTATAATGCATGAATCTACTGATGTAACAGGTGTATTACTTTCTATGCGTAGTAGTGGAGAAGAAAAAAGGAAAGGTAATAAATTAATAGAACAACAATATATTACTTCAATGTTATCTAATATTAGTACTAATGATTTAAAGAGTTTTAAAAAATATATAGAAAAGAATTATAAGAAAATAGAAGATGATTTATCAACAATAAAGTATATGTATAGTGTAGATCCACTAATATATACAGTAGATGCTACAAAGAAAGTAGCGAAGTTAAATCCTAATAATATATTTGATTCTTTCTATGGATCTAATAGTTTTATGAGTTCATATTCTAATATAGCTTCTGTATTTTCACAAATGATAGATAATGAAGATACATTAAAAGAGCAATATGAATTATTAGCAGGTAAATGGCCTAAGAAATATAATGAAATGATAATAGTTTTATCAGAACCTAATAGTATTTCTGATTTATTAGTTTATTCTTTAGGACTTAGAGATACTGATGAATTAACTAAAATGGTTGGAGGTATTATGAGTGGGGATAGAGTTGATGTATATAATGATCCTCTAGAACTTACTTATGATGATTTATTAAGTGTTGATTTAAGAGTAATAAATCCTTCTGATTTATATAAATATAATAGTAAATATGATGTTTATGAAGATATGAGTGATGATGAAGATTATTTAAAAAAGGCGTATGAGAAAGCTACTAAGTTAAAGATAGTAGGAATTGTAACAGGTAAGAATGGTAATTCAACAATGGCTTTAAATCCAGGGGTAGCTTATCGTAAAGAATTAGTAGAATACATCATTGATTATGCTACTGATAGTGAAATAGTTAAAAAGCAGATGAAGAATCCGGAAATAGATGTTTTTTCTAGTAAAGAGTTTGATAGTAATGAAAATAAATTTGATTTTGCTTTTAGTGATTTAGTATCAGTAGATGAGAAAAAACTAAGCGAAGCATTTAATATGAAGATAGATCAAGATACTATTATGAAGCAAACACAAGGTTATATGGGAGAGATATCTAATTCTATAACAACTGATATTAATCCAGCTAAGGAATTATTTCATAATAATTTTGAAACGATAATAGATGGATTATTTGATAGTGTTGATACGATAAGTTTAGTTGATAGTGAAACAGTTATAAACAATTATTTAAGTAGTAATGAAGTTAACAGTCTACTTGCTAATATGGAAAAAGAATATATTGTACCAAGTAATACAATAAAGACAACATATAGTGGTTTATTAAAAGGATTAGTAGGAGCATATATTCAAAGCTATGTAAAAGTAGATCCTAGTTTAACAACTGATGCAAATAATCCAGTAGCAAGAGTAAATAAAGAAATGCTTAGTGGAGTTAAAGAGGCGTATCTTAACAATGCAGCTGTAGTAATGAGTGAAGAAATGATGGCTAAGGGTATGACGGAAGCTAAGATGAAGAAAGATGTATTAACTAAGGTTGGAGAACTTACTAATGGTTTAATGAATAATTTAGCATCAGCATTTAATGTTGATCAAAGTAAAATAGTAGGGGCATTTAAACTTAATTTTAGTGAAGATGAGCTTGCTAGAGTAGTAACTGCTATGATGACAAAGAAAGCTAGTTCTTTAGATTCAAACTTATTATCTTTAGGATATCAGGATAAAGATATGCCTACATTTATAGCATTTTACTTTACTAGTTTTGTTAGTAAAGAGCATTTCTTGGATTTTATAGATGATTATAATAAAAAGATGGAAGATAATGGTAAAGAAGATAAAGTAATTAATTTTACGGATACAACAGGAATATTAATGGATTCTGTTAAAACAATAGTTAATGCTGTAAGTTATACTTTAATAGCATTTGTATCAATTTCTTTAGTTGTATCATCAATAATGATAGGAATTATAACATATATTAGTGTTTTAGAAAGAACTAAAGAGATAGGTATTCTTAGAGCTATAGGGGCTTCTAAGAGAAATATTTCTTCTATATTTAATGCCGAAACAATTATTACTGGTTTCTTATCTGGTTTATTTGGTATAGGTTTAACATATATATTTATACCAATAATTAATTTAATCTTATATAATAATACCCATTTAAAAAATTTAAAGTTAATATTATATCCTAGTAGTGCTTTATTATTAATACTATTAAGTGTTGTACTAACTTTAATAGGTGGTTTGATACCGGCATCTTCGGCATCGAAAAAAGATCCTGTTGAAGCATTAAGAAGTGAATAAGGACTAACTTATTCACTTTTTTATGCTATAATACATCATCAAGAAGGGAAGTCCATTTTATGGAAGAAGAGAACAATATTAATATAAGTAATGTTGAAGAATGTGAATATACTACGGCTTTTTTTAATAGTCTTTTAAATAATACAAGATTTCAAGATTTGTTTAAAATAGCTTTTCCTTTTACTGATTTTGGAGATTGTATTCCATCAATAAAAAATCATTATAGACCTATTAATCTATTAAGAATTTTAAATGATCTTCTAGTATTAGGAGAAAGTGAATATTCATTTAATAGTGTTCTTTATAGATGTCTAAAGACAGAATATGATAATGCGAAGGAAGAAGCTTTAGAAAAAGTATATGGAAAAGGAAAAAGTATTTAAAAAGATGTAATCTTTTCGATTACATCTTTACTGCTGTTTTAACCTCTTCTTTGTTAGCCATAAGTTCAACTTGCATACTAGATAGTAGTTCATTGGTATAAGCGCTAACAGCAAAAGTATTAACATAGCATTTTCTATAATATTCATTTTTATTCCTTCTATCAATATTTTCATCTATACTAAATAATCTATATTCATTTTTTATTTCATAAGCTATAATTCTTTTCTCACCTTGTGGTTCTTCTTGAAGAGTTTCAGTTAATTGTTTCTCTATTTTTTCAAATAATTTCATTGTTATTTCTTTATCTATTAAGTATTTTTTATAGTTGTTAATAACTAATATACTCATGTCTATTGGCATTTTTTCTAAGAAATTCTTAGAATGTAATGAAGTATACATGTGACCAATAAGATAAGGACTTAAATCATGTTTATTAACAAAATCCGTATTTTCTTTTATTTCTGTAATTACTCTTGAATCATCTGGAATATCATAAAACGTAGTATTCCCATTTTCTATATATGCTAATAGCATTTTTATAACCCCCTTAAATTCACAGGAAAATTATACTACATATACGTAAATTGGGCAAATTTATCTATATAGTTAAATAATACTATGATAAAATAAATGAAAAGAGGATGATAATATGAAGAGAAATATAATAGGTATTTCATTGATAACACTTACTGGTTTATACATTTTTTTAGCAGCGATTATTATTGGTGTTACATTACTTACAGATATACCTGTTAGTTATGGAATTATAACTAGTATTATTGTTATAATTATTCAATTCTTAGTAGCACCTTGGATTACAGATATAACTATGAAATGGTTCTATAAGGTGAAGTTTACGGATGATATACCAGAGTATTTATCAGTTTTTATTCAAAATATTTGTACTAAGTACAATATGAAAAAACCTAAAATAGGTATAATTGAGGATGGATCTCCTAATGCTTTTACCTATGGTAGAACGAAAAACGATGCGAGAATTGTACTTACAAGAGGAATATTTGAATTATTAAATGAAGAAGAAGTAAAAAGCGTTGTAGGACATGAATTAGGACACGTAGTACACTATGATATGTTATTTATGACAGCAGCACAGTTAGTACCATTAGTACTATATTTTATCTATCAAGTATGTACGGAAAATAACAATTCTTCTAGTGATAATGATAATGATTCAAGAGCATTAATTGGTATTGTAGCGTATGTATTATATATAATTACGCAATATATTATACTTTGGTTATCTAGAACGAGAGAGTATTATGCTGATGAGTTCTCTGCTATAGAAACAGAGAATCCAAATGCTTTAGCTCAAGCTTTAGTAAAAATTGGTTTTGGTTTAAGTGTTCAAAGTTCAGTAGATGAAAATGGTAAGAAAAAACGTTCTACAAAAGATATTGGGGCGTTAGGTATATTTGATGCTAAGACATCTAAGTCTTTGGTAGTAGCTACTAATAATAAAGTTGATGATAAAAAACAAATAAAGAATGCAATGAAATGGGAAATGTGGAATCCGTGGGCTTTCCTTTGTGAACTTAATTCAACGCATCCACTTATATCAAAAAGATTGATAGCAATATCTAAGTTATCAAGTGAATATAATCAGAAACCATATATTGTATTTGATTTGGAAAAACCGGAAAGTTATGTAGATGATTTTCTACTTGAATTATTAATACAATTTTTACCAATGCTTGCAATTATAGGAACGATAATAGCTGTTTTTGTTGTAAAGATGGATGCATTTATAACTATTGGTATTGGGGGTATAATATTTGTTCTATTTACTTTTATAGGTTTTAAAAGAGCTCATAGAACGAATTATACACAAAAGAAGATAGTAGATTTATTGGGTGAAGTAAAAGTTTCTAATATTACTAGTGTAGCTTGTATATTAGAAGGTAATCTAATTGGTAGAGGAGATCCGGGTTGTATATTTGATGAAAACTTTATTTTGCAAGATGATTCAGGAATTATTTTCTTAGATTATAATCAACCATTAACAGTAGTAAATAAATTATTTGCTTTATTTAGGTCTAAAGAATATATAGGTAAACCTGTTACTATTAAGGGATGGTATAGAAGATTCCCTGTACCAATGGTAGAAATATACGAAATGAAAGTAGAAGATAAAGTAAAGAAAGTATATACATATATTTTCTCATTAATAGTCATTTTTCTATTATTTATTGTATCTTTATATTTCTTATTTGCTGGATTAAGAATTGTATAGAAAAATAGAAAAGTATATCTTGGATGATATGCTTTTTTATATAAATTTGCCTGAAAAGATGAAAATGTATTATAATAAGTGCAGTAAGGAGTGATTCCATGACAGATGAAAATGAAATGAAAAGAGCTGGCCTTCGTTATTACGTGACTAGTCATATTAAATCACAAGAACCAAATGCCGAAGGTTTTGCACATGCTTTAGATTTAATTAAAGTATATTTAAGAGCCGAGGGAATAGTATTATTTAAAAAGAATGAAGCTGGTAAATATGAAATGTTTGCTAAAGAAAATATAGTAAATACTAATATTGCTACTATAGCGAATATTATAGATACAGCAGCAGAATTGATAGGTAAAAGAGATTATTTAAATATAGATTTTAGAGGAAGTCAAAATTCCAATCTATTATTAATACCTGTTAAAACTAAAAATAATAGTTATGTATTAGTTGTAAAGAATAACTTAAATAAAGATAAAAATGATTTATTTAGTTTTGTAGAATTAGTTCAAGAATCATTATATACTGTTTTAAGTAATCATGAAAAAGAAGAAAAACTAGAAAAGAGTAGCTTAGAAGATGGTTTAACAGAACTAGATAATAGAGCTTCTTATAATAAGAAAGCTGAACAATTAGATAATAGCTCTGTTCCTTATACTTTTGTATTACTTGATTTATTTAGATTAAAATATGTAAACGATAATATTTCCCATGTAGCAGGAGATATTTATATTAAAGAAACAGCTAGAATATTAAAAAAATATTTTCCTAAGTTTAAGTATGTTGCAGGTAAAGATGGTATAGATGAAAAACAAGAAACCGGTAATTGTGTATATCGTATAGGTGGAGATGAATTTGCTGTTATTATTAATACAGCAGATATGTTTGAAGTAGAAACTAGAATTCAGCTAGCTGCTAAAGAAGTAGAAAGTATCGATTTGAAAGCTGATGAAAAACCACCTCTTGGATTGAACTATGGTATAGTAGTAAGAGAAAATAGTGAAGATATAGACACTTTAAAAGAAAAAGCAGATAAACTATTAAGTAATAATAAAAGAGATATGTATAAAGCTTTAGGATTAGATAGAAGAAAATAATTAGACCTTTATATTGAAATATAATGGTCTTTTTTTTATAATAAGGAACGGGGGAAGATTAAGATGGTTTTAAATGAATTAGAAAAAAGAGCAATAATAGCTAAGAATGAAAAGAATATGGGTATAGATGTGGTGTGTGGTTTAGCTAGTTTATTTGTATTACATTATGCAAATATAACACCAGATAAAGTATCAGTACCACTAATACGTAGTGCAGTTGAATCATTAAGTGATACAACAAAGTGTATAGCTACGGCAGCAGGTGGAGCAATGTTTTTAACATCTATTATTGATTTTTGTGATAATACAATTGATTTAGCTAATGTTAAAGTAAAAGGTATGACAAAACGCTTTAGTAGATTAGATATTGATAGAATATTAAGTTCTTATCAAGATAAAGAAACAATAAAAAAAGGTAGATAGTCTATCTTTTTATTGTGCTATAATATTTTTAGGAGATGATGGATATGAAAGAAGTTTATGAATTTTTAAAAGATTGTGGGACTTATTATCTAGCTACAGTAGATGGAGACAAAGCTAGAGTAAGACCTTTTGGAACTGTTAATATATTTGAAGATAAGTTATATATTCAAACAGGTAAGAGTAAAGAAGTATCTAAACAGATACAAAAAAATAGTAATGTGGAAATATGTGCATTTAAAGATGGTAGATGGTTAAGATTATCAGGTAAGTTAATAAGAGATGATAGAGTAGAAGCTAAAAAAGATATGTTAGATCATTATCCTAATTTAAGAGGAATGTATGATGAAAACGATGATAATACGGAAGTATTGTATTTTACGGAAGCTAAAGCAGTTTTCTATTCATTTAGTGAAGAACCTAAAGTAATAGATTTATAATGTATAAACCTCACAATATTTGTGAGGTTTTATTATGTATAGAAATAGAAAAAGTGTCGAATTATCGACACTTTGAAAAGTATTATGTATTTTTATTTTTTTTCTTTTTTTCCTTTGCATAGTATTATTACTATAACGACAATAATAAGAGTAAGAATTATTATGGCAAGAATTAAAGATTCTGTTTTTTTATTAGGTTTCTTTTCTGCTTCAGTTTCTTCTTTTTTAACTACTAATTCTTCATTAGCATTAATTATTTCTTTATCTTCTTTGATGAATTTTGTTTCTGGCTTTTTATTAGTTAAAACGTATGAACTATTATGACTAATCTTGAATTCATACCAACCATTATCATTTAAGTTAATAGAATTACCTAATATATCAACAAACATTTTTTCATCATCTTTGTCTAAATAATAAACATATACTTCTTCACCAATGTAATCTCTTAATGCATAATCTAATTTAATACGTACAGTAGAAATACCAGGTAGTTCACCATTATCGGCAAAGTCAATAACTATGGCTTTTTCTAAGTTTTGAAGAGATTCTTTGTCAGAATAATTATAGTCATAATAGATATTTATAGCGGTATCAATATCTTTAACATTGTTAATGTCTTTACCATTAAAGATCCATTCGATACCATTAGATTCGATATGAAGTTCTTTGTTAGTTCCTTTTATTTCATCAAATAAATATTTTTGAACAACAGAATTGCCAGTGGCATCTAAAGCAATAATAGCACCATCTTTAGCATCAGCTATTTTTTGTAGAGCGTCTCTATCAGTAGTACTTGTAGTTACGTCTGGAGTAAATTTAGCTGTTAATTTAAAACCTAAGTCGATTTTTAAATCTTCATCTTTATATTTGTAATTATAATTACAATATATTACACCATTACCAGCAGCATCACCAATAACTACATCAGTTAATTTATAATCACCAACTTCAGCGTATTGATTTATTTCTAATTCACCAGTATATACATTATTAGAATTTAAGTGTAATGTAGCACTTAGTGTTTTATTACCATTTTTGAATACAACTTGTGCTTCATCTGCTAATTTTTTATTATCAGTTGCTGTTAATTCAACTTTAGCAATTGATGGTATTGGGTACTCTGTCTTATTAATCTTAACATCTTTTAATACAGGTTTTTCTTCATCTGTTGAGCCATCATCAACAACTTCAAAATATAAGTCATCTCTTAATGTTTCACATGTTTTGCACATTTTTTGATATGAATCAACTGCTAAAGAGCCTTTGTATCCATCAACTAAGTAGAATCCTGTATTACCATATACATCTGTTAATATTACATATTGAATAGATACTTTTCCAATAGTTTTATATACGTAAGGAGTATATTCGAAAGTTGCTATGCTGCCATTTGCAACATCAAAGTATTGAGTCATTGAAACTCCGTTAGACAAACCAACTATTATATATATTTTTTGATCACTATCGTCGTCAACTTTTAATGTGAATTTATAAGTTTCACCATAATTAACTTTTCTTTCACCCATATCGAAAGCGGCTACATAAGGTGCTTCATTATCTTCAGTTGCTGCATCGACAGTATAATTTATGGAAATATTAGTTCTTTCTGGTTCATAATTAGTGGTCATATTATCTAACCAGGCATCAAATGTTAAATCCTCAGGTAGTGTTACACTAGCGTTTCCACCTTTTAGGTAATCATACATTTCGTGATAATATTTCATTTGATCAGATGTATAAGCCCAGCTTCTATTTCCTTCTTTATCCCACATTTCAATTGATGATACATAATAAGAACCACCTATATATGTATCTGGAATTATTACATATGGACTGTTCTTTTCAGAATATAATACTTTTAAGGCACTACTTACAGGTTCACCATTTCCATAATAAGTGTCATTGTCAATTGTTTTTCTCGTTGACCAAATATAAACTGTATCTATACCTGATACATCGTCTTTTAAATCGGTACTTAAGTATACTTTATCTCCAGGCTTTACTGTTTTATTAGTAAAATCTAAGTAACTTATCGTAGGTCCATTTGTATCGGTTGTTACAGCATTTACAATCGGAACACCAATCATAAAAGTCATAATTAAGAGAAACACAAACCCCATTTTTTTTCTCATTTTATTCTCACTCCATTTCTTGATATTATTATACTACTTATTTAATTGAAAAAGATATTTTTTTCTTGCTATTTTAGATATATGAATATAAAATATACTTCACTGGGGGAGATTGTATGGAACAAGAATTAATAAAACTATTAAAACAAGGATATGATTTTTATCTTAATACTAACTCTAATGGAGAACTTCAAGGGATATTGAAAAATGGTAATAAAGTAGTTTCTGTACCTACAGAGTTATTAAATTATTTCTTTTTCTTTTCTGCTGATAAATTTATAGCTACATTAAGAAAGAGTAAATATTTAAAAGTATCTTATATTAATAACAGATTCGTATTAAGAAGATATTCTATATCTTCTGAAGGAATATACGGAGCAAGAAGTAAGTATAGAGTAGAGAAAGAATTAAAAGATCAAGAGTTATCAGAATTGTTCGCTAAATACGAATCACTAGAGGATGAAGATGAAATAATGAAAGTATTGTAATAATACTTTCTTTTTGTTATTCTAAAGTGTAGAGTGTATCTGTAAAGATAATCTTTTTTTATTTATTTTTTATGTATAAAATTGATATAATTAACTTATAGAATAGAGGGATAGAATGGAAGATAAGATAATAAAAGAGAATGAAAAGGCATCTAAAAAAGATAATAGTATTGTCTATATAATAATAATTTCAATTCTATTAATAATTATATTTAGTGGTATAGCATGGAATGCTGGTAAAAATTATGCAAAAAATGAGGACAGTAAGAATGAAAATAGAACTGAAGAAAAGGATACTAAGAAAGAAGAAAAACCAAATGATATAGAAGAACCTGAGGAATCAGAAGATACAGTTAAAACAGTTTATGGTACATTAAAATCTGATGGTGTTAAAGATTCTGTTGATATTACTTTAAATGGTAAGACTAATACATTATTATTAGAAAACAATAAAAAGGAAAATGGTAAAATACTATTTGGTAGTACTGATATAGATTTTTTTATAAAATATGGTACTGGTCCAGAAGGAACTGTTTTTGATACTATTCATGAAATTGATTATCGTGTAGTAAAAGGAAAAGACAACAAAGATTATTTGGTAGTTTCGTATGGAAAAGGAGATTCTTTTCAACAAGTGTTATTAATACTTAATGATAATAGAGATATTATTGGTAAATATTCTACGCATTATGAGAATGCTGAGTTCTTTGGTAAAAATGATGATTGTTTTGCTTTAAGAAATATTGATGATGAAGATGATAATGAAATGTATATAGTAGAAGAAGATAACATAGAATTCTATAAATATATCAATGGATCTTTAGTAAATAATAATAATACTGGTAGAAATACTATTAAATTAGAATTAATTAAGTTAGAGATTGATAATAATAAAGTTATAGAAGTTAAAACGGGAACAGTAGTTTCTGGTGAAGCTGGTCAATGTACTTAGAGAAAGTATTGTAATAATACTTTCTTTTTGTTATGCTAAATTGTAGAGGTGTTGATATGAAAATAATTTTATTAGCAGGAAGAGCTAATACTGGAAAAGATTCTTCAGCTGAGTTTTTTGATAAGTATTATAGAGATAAGGGATTAGATGTTGTTAATATTCAGATAGCTTATTATATAAAGATGTATGCTAAACAAATAGCTAAATGGGATGGAGATAATGCTACTAAACCTAGGCAGTTATTACAAGATTTAGGTACAGAAGTAATAAGAAAACAGATAGATAATTTTTTCTTTATTAAAAGAATATTACAAGATATAGATGTATATTCTAGATATTTTGATGTAGTAACTATTAGTGATGGAAGATTACCTGAAGAGATGGATTCTATTAAAAAAGCTTATCCTGAAGCTATAAATATTCATGTTACTAGACCTGGTTATGTATCACATTTAACTAAGGGTCAAAAAGCCCATTTAACAGAAATATTAGTTGATGAATATGATAAATATGATTATGAAATAGTTAATGATGGTACTATGGAAGATTTAGAAAAACAAGTTTATAAATTAGCTAGAAAGATTGATAAAGAAGAAAAGTTTAATCGTAAAGTTGAAAAGAGAAAGGTAGTTAAAGAGTAATTATCTTAGAGCAATAGCTATAAAGTAGATGAGTAAAAATGTTAGAAGAATATTTCAATAAATATTATGATAAAGAAATAGTTAAGAAAATAGTTGATGGTTTAGGAGAAAAAGTAACTAGTATAAGAATTAATACTTTAAAAACTAATAAAGAAGAAGTAATTAGTTTTTTAGAAAGTAATAATATTAAATATAGTAGTGTTGATTGGTATAGTGATGCATTAATCGTAGATAAAGATATAGTAAATACTACTTTATATGAAGAAGGTAAGATATATTTACAGAGTTTATCATCGATGATACCACCTTTAATATTAGATCCTAAAAGTAATGAGACCATACTAGATATGACAGCAGCACCTGGTTCTAAAACTAGTGAGATAGCTGCTTTAGCTAATAATAATGTTTTAATTACAGCAACAGAAAAGAATAAAAAGAGATATGAAAGATTAAAATATAATATGGATAAGTTAGGAGTTAAGAAATGTAATATAATACAGATAGATGCTCGTAATTTAGATAGTTTTTATTCTTTTGATAAGATACTTTTAGATGCTCCTTGTAGTGGTAGTGGAACAATAACAAGTATTAATGATTTTGATGAAGAATCACTCGATAGAATAAATATAGTCCAAAAAGAATTAATGGATAAAGCTATTAGTTTATTAAATAGTGGTGGAATATTAATTTATTCTACGTGTAGTATCCTAGATAAAGAAAATGAAGAAGTAATAGATTATATATTAAGTAAATATAAAGATATAAAGTTAGTTAATATAGATAAAGAAAGATTTAAAGATATAGATATGTTACCTTCTAAGTATAAGGAGATAGTTAAGGTAAAACCTAATAAGTATTATGAAGGATTTTTTGTATCTATGTTAAAAAAGGAGAGATAAAGATGAAAAAGATAGGAAGTTATTTATTAACATTGTTAATTGCATTTTTACTATATTATTTTTGGTTACCAGCAATTAACTTACATAATCCGGGATTTTATGTATTTTTAATATTTGTATTAATAGTATTTTTAATAATACATTCGATGTTTAATATTAAAGAAGAAGTAATAGAATTATTACATAGAAAAAGAAAAGTAGCAGTAATAGGTGGAAGTAATAAGATATATGCTTGTGTAATGGGTGTTATAGTATTTATTATAATAGGTATAATAGTTGTTAATTTTATTTGTTCACCACT